>Ga0209482_1001512_pt1 | contig 15851 bp, 7 predicted proteins | sample CoawatmetaG10DNA_FD_187512 | JGI IMG/M metagenome (GOLD analysis project Ga0209482, IMG submission 187512) | Marine microbial communities from the West Antarctic Peninsula - Coastal water metaG104-DNA (SPAdes) (version 2) | ecosystem: Environmental > Aquatic > Marine > Coastal ...
GGGCAAGATTGCAAGCATTCCCTGATTGGTATGAGTTTGCTGGAAAAAGAACTACAGGAGGCATTAGAAGGGCTGGTAACCCTCGTGAATCAAACTTTGAAAGAGAAGTCCCTAAGTACACGCAAATCGGCAATGCGGTTCCTGTGAAACTTGCTTTAGAGGTTGGCAAACACTTTGGGAAATTACTTCAGAAGTAAAGCTGCATATGCAATTTTTGGAAAAAATAAAGTAAGTAGCAATTTTTTTTTCATAATAATACTCATAAACTGACTATGTTATGCTTTCAGTAAAGATTCATACAAATGGGAAATCACATAACTCACCATCATCTTCATCAATAGATGTATCAGGTAAATCAATAAATTTACTTGATTTAATTTGGTAATCTTTATCCCACTCAGTCCATAATCCATATTTATGAGAAGCTAAAACCGTATCTGAGTCCATTATAAGAGTGTAACTTCCTTCAGATTTTTTCTGGCCATTATTGTGCCATTCAGTCCAAAGACCATCTTTATTTGATTTTACTGAACCTGTATACCTAACTTCTCCAACATTGTAATAGCCCTCAGATTTTTTTTGACCATTGTAATGCCAGCTAGTCCATTTACCTTTTTTCACTGGCTCTTTCCATTCATACTCATAGTGTCCAGGATTGTCATTCTCAATTTCCATATGGTCTAACCAATTAGGCCAATCAAAACTGGAAAAAATCTCATAGACTCCTTCAGACATTTTTTGGCCGTTATCATACCACTGTTTATGAGAGCTATTTTTATGCCTTGGACCATGAGACACTTGTTGATTAGAGATAATTCTTTCTAATCTTTTTTGACCATTTTTATACCACTCAGTTTTTTTTGAAACATCATTTAAATCTTGCAATCTTGAATACTCTTCATATTGAGTTTTTACTTTACGTTGGCCTTGGTTATCATCATGCCACTCAATGTATCTGAAATCTAACTTATCATCCTGAAAATTTTCATAGTATCTCTCATAGACTTTCTGACCATTTATATCCCATTCATTACATAAGCCATCTAAACGTCTAGATGGCTTTCGGCCACCTTCAAACTTTTTCTGACCATTCTCATACCATTCGGTCCATTTTCCTTCTTTATGTTCATAGCTATCATAATTTCCTTCTGATTTTTTCTGACCATTCTCATGCCATTGAGACCATTGACCTTCTTTACGAGTCCTTGTAGAGCTCAGAAAATGACTATAATTTCCTTCTGATTTTTTCTGACCATTCTCATACCATTCAATACATAAGCCAATTTGCCCTTCCCATTTTTCGTCTTTTACTAGCTCATCTATAGAAACCATATATCTTCCAGTACTTCGTTGTTCTGGAATTAAATACGTCTCTTCTTTTTTTGAAAGGAAACTACCTTCAAATTTTTTCTGACCATTTGCATGCCAACAATTAACTTTTAATTCTGTATGGTTTTCAAATGGCTTATCAGTGAAATCAATTATTATTTTTATCTGACTATTTTCATGCCATTCAACCCACTCTCCAACTTTCTCTGCATACATTCCTTCGCTTCGGTAAAAATCAAAATCAAATGTATAACTACCCTCTATCTTCTTATTACCATTTTCATGCCACTCAGTCCACTTTCCATTTTTGAAATCTTCTTTATTAAGTTCAATATCTTTAAATTGTCCATCAGTAAATAGATTTTCATCATATTGTCCTTCAAGTTTTTTCTGACCATTCTCATGCCACTCAATTAACTTCCCAGTTTTAGTTTTGAAGTTTTCTTCAGATTTTTTCTGACCATTTTCATGCCATTCAATTAATAATAATGGTAGATTAGAATCATCTTCACGGTGTTTTTCTGATTTTTTCTGACCATTGTCATACCATTCAGTAGTCAGGCCATCTCTACCTATGGGCTCACCTTCATATTTCTTCTGGCCATTTTCATACCATTCAGTACAAAAACCTTTATGGGGATAATAGTTCCTTCTCTCACCTCCTTGATAATGCCCTTGAAATTTCTTCTGACCATTCTCATACCATTCAGTCCATAAACCTGCCATATATAAATTATTGAGGCCTTTAACAGGATTATTAACAGTTTTGTAGTTTCCTTCATATTCCTTCTGGCCATTTTCATACCAATTCGTTATGTACCTTAATTCACCATTTTTATTAAATTGTTCCTGTTTCTTTAAACCATTTGAGTGAAAGTCATTTGTTATAATTTCATTGGTTGTTACAAGCTTTTCTAATCTATTGATAATTGCTAACTCAGTCCTTTTGAAGAAGTCAGAAAGTTCAGTTATAGTCATATTGTCTTCTTCGGATAACTCTATTAATCTAGAATCATCTTTATTACCCCAAGGTTTATGGGAATGATTTCTCTCCTCAGATTCTTTAAGTGCTTTTCGATAATCTTTTTGATTGTCGAATTCTTTACCATTTAATCTATATTTCATAATTTAATTATAATTCAAATTGAGCCAATCACTCGATTAATAAGACTGGACTTGTGCTGTATACAAAGATTAGCATAACTCTTTGTAACACTGATTTGTTTATGTCCAAAGACATCTGCTATCTCGAGTAAAGAAGCTCCAGATTGTGCTAAATAGGAAGCACAGGAATGACGAAGGTCGTGGAATCTAAAGTCCTTGATATAGGCTTCGTCGAGAGCCTTCTTCCAAGGCTTAGTAAAGCAATAAGCTTACACCCTTAGGTTATACTTAATTGCTTCTGGAAATAGGGAAGCTAATTGATTGGGTTTTAACTTAAACAAAAACCCATGATCCCTCCACTTTCCAGATGCTTTAACATGCATTGTGTAGTCCATAGTGATAATGCCAGTTTCAATAAGAGTTTCAAACTTAGAGATATACGGATTCATAGTGTGTTCTGCTTCAACATAATGAAATTCTTCACTATTGCCAATACCTTGGCTGATTGCTTTAACCCAAAAAGTTTCCTTGTGTTTTGCTATAAGTCTCTTTTTAAGCTCTTCTAAGAGCCAAGTTGTATCATGCTCTGCATTAAACTCATTACCTTTAACATCTTTAAACATTTGTCTTAAATAACCATTGACATAATCTAAATCAAAAAATAAACCAAGTGAGTTTGGCTTTAATGCTGATACAGTATGTCTCAGTGCAAGAAGCCCATCAGAGTCTCTATAGCCACGTTTTTCAAGAAGTTTTTCTTTAGGTGCTGAAGGGCTTAAAGACCAATCAGGTACGCAAGAGAACAGAGTACTTCTATTTTTTTGAGAGAGTTTTTGACCTACGCGAGTAGATTTAAGTTCGATTCCTTTGTAGTCTGGACTTCTACTAGAGTTTGCAACGATACCTAGTTCCGATTCAACAGTCATTCCAATTCCAGTATCACCAGATGTCACTGTTCTAATAAAGCCTTTATTAGAAATCTTAACAAGTTTATGAAGAAGCTCATCAGCTATATCACTTGCTACTACTTTTATTTTTGGTAAGGCAACTTCGAGTGCATAAGTAAGGCTTACATTATCTGAACAGTTGAAAATAAACAACTCTTGATTAACTACGATAAGAGCAATTAGGTTACCTGCTTTTGCAAGTTTATTAAGTCCAGATACCCATATTCGAGGGTCACCTTGCTTGGTATTAGGTCTATATAAACTGACAGTTTTCTCATAGGTTTCACTGGCAGTAATAAAGTATGCAGTGATTTTACGAATGTCGCCTTGCTTTTGATTTTCATAATCATGAAATTGCTCTCTTTCAAATAACGCTCTAATGGAATGATGAGCGTCAAGAATAGATTTATTTAATCCTGTCTCTGTAGGGACTAAAAATGCAACATCATAGTTTTGCCCAAGAATTAAGGAAGCAACCTCTTCTATATTAGTATCTGAGTTAGCGAGCATAGATTGGATTTAGTTTCAGTTTGAATAACAATTCTAATGTGATACTTTAAAAATTAGTTTAAATCAAATTTATTAAAAAGCGCACTGTAAGCAGTGCTTATTAGTTCAATATGATGTTGAAGCTCGTCTCTATCCATTGTGTCAGCTAACTGATACCTTGAAATCTCCAGATCCTGATTAATGATTCCAATTGAAACCATGTGACGGTGAGTTATTTGGAGTAGTTTATTTCGAGTGATTTTTTTATCCATTAATTGTGCAATATTTGGAATTATCCCACTAATAATAAAGTTTCTTTTTTCAGTGGTAATTGGACATGACTCTAATGAAACAACTAATGGAACTTTAATATTGTTTTTTAAAACATTAATATTTATAGATCCTTTTGCTCCAGGCTTTGGATTGAATTTAAATGTTTTAAGTCTTTCCACAACAATCATCAATTCTGGATCAGGTTTGATTTCTTTAGATGATATTTCAAGCCCATTAATAACAAGCGTTGATTGCGCACCAAAATCTACTTTATTTTCAGTCATTGATGAGTTTATAGAGTAGCTTTGAGAGTTTGCTATTCGCTCTGACAAAAGAAGATATTTATCAAACTCTTGTCGATCATTTCTCCATAAATTAGCAGATAAATAGTTAGTTCTATCTCTAAATAAAACTAGCAGCTCTGCAATGGCTGAAACTATTTTTCCTGCATTTAATGAGTCTATTGAGTGTTTAAGGGCATCATGGTTGTCAGATATACTCGCTAAAAAAACTGCTCTTTGCAATATTCTTTCTTTGTCATTGAGCTCTGTTGGCGATTCTATTCCAAGCAAAATATTTTGAGTTTTATCTAAAATTCGAGGAATAATTGGATTTATATTTTCGGTATTTCCCATTAGCTCAATAGGCTCTGCGCTAGAAGCATGCAATGACATTTCTTTGATAATTTCTTGGGAAGAAGATCTGTTGTTTATTAACTCACCATTATCAGTTTGCCCTAGTTTTTTTATACTGTGAATATATAGATGAAGCAATTGAAACTCATAGCTATCTATGTCTTTTGTAAGTGGTAATTGAGTCAATATTATGGCGATGATTTCATTACAAATAACATATGGAGTAATGTTTTTTTCTTTAGAGGTAAAACTGAAATTAAGATCTAGCTTTTTATATAATTCAACAATTCCAATATTTAAACTGGTCAATTTATTGACATGGAGGCTCGTAATTGACTGTTTGATCTTTGATGGCTTTGATTTACTAACCTTATGTTTCTTTTTCTTTTCATATACTACTAGTTCAAATAAATCAATTGGTATATCTGGAAGCATTGAAAAAGAAGCTACGAAGTTATCTTTAACATCCTTATCGAAGAATATAATTCGTATGATATTTGAAATCGCAATTGGACCTTCTAGCATTAAATATTTATAGGTCTCCTTTTTTGCTGTAACTGCAGTTTGATTTGTATTAATTTCAAAACAGACAATTTGTGCTACATCATCTAGTTCCTCTAAAACTGACACATTGGGATAGCCCATTGATTGAATATCACTATCAGGCTCAACACTGGATAAAAGTCCAATGAATCCAGATCCTAAGTACTCTGGTAGCATAGAAATTTCTACAGGGGCAAAATAAGTATTTAAGTTATTCATAATTACAATCCAATTTTATTCTTTATTTGAGTTATTGAGATATTATTAAGATCAACTAGAGTATCTAAAATCGACTCCTCTAGATTATTAGTTGTATCAAATCTGTCATTTATTAATTGAGGTATGTGTGCAAAATCAAACTGACCGCTTACAGCTGCAATTATTATTTCTTTTGCTTGATTAATTTCTAATAATGAAAGCTTATTAGCTAGTTTTCCAAACATTCGCCTTTTAACTATAGAGGCTGATGGAAGCCAGTCAACTTTTTTAAGCATAGCACTTAAAATAGGATCTTTTAAGTCATTTTCAAGAGTAGTGTAAGTACACAATTGCTCTTGATCTTCTGGGCCAGGAAATAGTCTTAAAACATCTCTAAAGCCACCATTTTCAGGTGAACCTTCGACCATAAAGAATAAGTGCTCCCGTGGCCTTGAAGATACTACATATAATTTTTTATAAGCATCAATCTCACTACCTGCGGTCATAGTCAATCCCGAAAGATTGATGACAAATACAACGTCAAACTCCAATCCTTTTGAATTTGCTTGATGAATAATTGTAATTGATGGTGGCTGATCAAATTTTAAATTTTGCCAATCATCGAGCCCAAATCTTCTCTCTGCAATAAAAGTTTGGACAGCGTAATTTGACTGGTTTGCCTCAAGAGTTGATTTGATTGCATCATAAATATATCTTACCTTTGTGTTTTTTCCTAATACTACTACACCAATTTCTTTATTGGTCTGGACTTTACAGTAGTTTGCTATATGCTGTATTTGACTATTCAGATCCTTATTAACAAAGATAACTGGCTTAATTCCTTCATGATTTGGCAGTGAAACAGCACTTGAGCCGAGTACTTGAAAATGTCTTGAAAATTTTGCGACTTCTTTTGTATTACGGTAATTCTTATCTACCCTCCAGAACCTTTTATTTCTAGCGCTAGCATTGATTTCTGTTCTGAGTTCTGAGATAGTAGAATGACTATCTGTAATAGTTTGATTTTCATCAGCAAATACGCTTAAAGTTAGTGTTGGATCTTTTTGATTTAAAATGTGCTTCATAAGAACTGTGTACATTTTTTTCTGAAAATCTTGTCCTTCATCTATAATTAAGTGGCCCCAATGCAGCTTTCTTTTTTGCTCATTTGATGCATTAGAAAGATCTTTATCTATTTGGTCCCAGTCAATATTAAAACGATATTGAATATACGGAAAGCTTTTATTAAAACCATGCCTGTACCATTTTTTGACCCAGTCATGAATATGCAAAACTTGCACATTATTTGGCAGCCCTTCAAAATTCGCAGTATATTGCCTTAGTGTTTTATTAAACATAGCAAGTATAACGTTTCCAGACTTTGCTAGACGAGTCGCCCTATGCATTGCTAAAACAGTTTTCCCTGAACCTGGAGGGCCCACAATTAAGACGCCACCATTTTGTGGAGACTCTGAGTAAACATTTCTCTGATCTCTATCAAGTTCTGCAAATGCTGGAAATCTCATTGTATTAAATCCTGAATATAATTAAAAATGCCTGAAACTTCATCTCTTTCTTTTCCTAATCCACCTAGCGTCAATCGATTAAGCATAGCATTTTGAAAAGTACAGCTTGTCTCAGCAATTAATGAGCAGCAATGGCAAGCAGATCGATTAAGTCCTGAAAAACCTTGTGATTGTGTTTCTCTACAAACTGGGTCAGCAGAGCACCAAATCGCTGATTCAGTTATTTTTTCCAATACAAGGTCAATTGCTTCAAACCTCGCCTGATCAACTAGGCCACCCATCGTTCCTTCAGCATCTAATTCAGAGGTGTAAATCATAATCCCTGCATAGTCTATACCAGGATCAACAAAAATCCTCTCTCGAAGAGCAGAAGAGGAATAACCACTATTAAAAGTGAGTTGCCGGATTAGTAGATGAGAAAGTGTATGGGTTAAGATAAATAAATCTGAGTCTTGAATATCAAGGAAGAAGTTATCTTTTAATTTTTCTAACTCTTGTTGTTGACCTTTTATTAACTTTGCAAACTCTTCACCATTCTCTTTAAAGTAATTTACAAGTGTATCTTTATTTAATTCAAAATATATTCCTTCTCCAAAAGCTTCAATAGTTGGAAGCCAGTCTCTTTTTTCTCCAACATCTACTGGAATATCTTTCAAGCCTTTACCTCTAGAAAAGCCAGTAAAAACTCTAATCTCCCTCAATCTTCTTATTTTCGCAATATGAGAAAATAGCAAACTTGTCAATTTACTTGCTTTTTTTGTAGATTCAAAAGTAATGTCAAAGTTATCTTGATGAATATCCATCCTACGCCTAAAAAAATCTAATTCATCTTTAAGTAAATTTTCTTGAGGATTTTTGACTATCTCCTCTGTCTCTTCAGACTCAGTAGGGCCATTGCTAAGTAATTTATTGAGTCTTTTAATAGAGTAACTTAAAGCCTCTTCGTACGAAATATTTGCGTCACTTGCACGTTTATCAATTTTTGCTTCATATCGACAGTCGTCAGATTCTAGCTGCAATATAGTTAAATCAATACCCCCATTATCAAGAATAAGATCATCCAACAAGTCATCTAGAGATTTTGAGTCAAAATTACTATCTTCTTCTTTTTTAATACTAATATCCAAAGCGCTTAAAATCTTTGATCTATGAATAGACGAGCTTCCTCTTGGTTCAAATCTCATATCTTCTTTGCACTCATCAGCAATTTTATTTCTATCTTCTTGACTCGTATATGCGTTTACTAACCAAGGCTGAGTTCCACAACAGCTTTGTCCTGTTTTTGCATGAACAAAATTACCCGATACTTTTTGTTGTAATTTTTTAAGAGGAACGCCGGGGGCTTTGCAAGCACCACAGCTAACAATCATTTGATCAAAATCACCACCATGCCTGCCAGTTGTTTTAAAGAAAATTTTATTGTAAATGCCACAATTTCCAGTCTGTGCTTGCTGCTGCTCTGAATGCGCAAACCTCCACCAATCAAACTCCTGTAAATGACCATTATTGCAATATGCTATAAAACGCATAGGAGAAAGTTTAGCTTTATTATTACAATTGCCACAGAGTGGTTTACCAGATTCTTTTAAAAGTAGATTACTTGGAAGAATTTGCTGTAAATTATGACACTTAGAGCAGTGATACCATGCAGGAAAACGACTAACTGTCAGTGATTCTTCTTTGTTTTCAAAACTAGAGAAGCTTAACAACTTTTTTTGATACCCAAATATTTTATTGAGTCTATCTAGTACAACATATTGAGTTGGTCTTTTCCATTCAGATATGTCATTTACAACAAATGATTCGCCATCAATGTCAATTATTGCACCAACGCCAAATGGTTGAATAGTTTGAGCTCTCCTAATTTTTTTTTGCTTGTCTATCATTTGATCCTTACTTGAACCTCTGAATCAACATTTCTCATTGAATGCATTGTTCTAAAGCCAGAGTTATTATCATTTTTTTTCGAAAAATCAATTAATAGTGAGTGCACAGATTTATCTTTTCCACCTTTATAATATAAATCATGGGCAGTCCAATTAGTCCAACTTTTTATAACACTATCAATGTGGCTTTCTATAATAGACCGTTCATATTTATATAGATCACCCTCATATATATTTATTAAGCGATTTTTAAAATCTGCTAAAAGAGGTTTGATGATTTGATTTTCTTTATCAAAGTCTCGAGCGTTGGCGTTAGCTTTCATGCTTTCATCTCCATGCCTAATAAGTATTACCATACTAGCGTGTAATGCTCTCTCTAATGCAGGTGCACTTCCTGGGGTTACACTTGTTGGCTCAACTAGTTGATATAATTTTTGATGATATGACTTAAATTGTTCATAATGACTTCTATCTCTAGGCTTTGCAGGGGAATATAAAGCAATTATTAATCCTGGTCCAATTTTATCTGGGCTTCTTCCTACTCTACTGCTAGCTTGAATATATTCAGATGTTGTTTTGGGTTGCCCATTAATAATCATAGATCCTAATCTATCAATATCAATTCCTACTGAAATCATATTCGTTGCAGGCACAAAATCAATAACTGAAGAGTCATTATTAGTCGTTCTCAAAGCATCACTAGTCTCAGAGATTGATTTAGTCATATTAGCACTAATCTCTTCTTTAATTAGCGTTTCAATATCATCTTGATCCTTACCTTGAGCATTACAACAAACTTTCATTCTATCGAGAATCTCTTGATTGACAGAGCTGTTAATCAATCCAAGCTCTCTCAAACTATTGCAATAACAAAGTGTAGTCCATAAGAAATCTAAATCTTCTTTTGATTGTTCTTTTTCTGCAATATATCTAACAGACTGAAGAAAGGCACCGCTTACTGCGTGAGCCGCGCTTGTTGACCTAAAGGCTTGAGGCATAATTCCCATATAAAGCCTTCCGTTATTGGGATCCATATCAGTATTAGCAAAAAAAGAATTTTTTATTCTTAACCCCCTTGGTGGGAATATTTTTGACTCTCTTCCAAGTAGGCGTTTAAGTTGAGTTTTAGAGTCCCTAACAGTTGCACTAGAGGCAATATATTTTGCTCCTGTATCTGCTAGATTATGATCTCTTTGTGCCTTTCGAATAAGTGAGTCAAAGCCTGCTTCATAAATAGCGCTTATTGTTCCTAGAGGGCCAGAAATCAGATGAATCTCATCTTGAATTATTAAAGTAGGTGGAACAACATTTTTATCTTTAGGTCTGTAACCGAAGATTTGGCCTGAGTCATGATTCCATGTTACCTCTGCAAATTTATCAATAGTTCCCAGAAGGAAAGAGGGTGGAGATTTATAGATTTCTTCATCAACAGTTTTAACTGGAATATTTATTTTATTAAAAGTACACTTTTGATTTTGACATTTATATACAACGGCGTTGAAAGTTACATTGATTCCCAGACCTTTTATAGTTCCATCATCTCTTTTATCAATATCTTTAGGGATTAAACTAGTGCCACAACAAGGACACTCTGTTACATGGAATAAGTGATTATTATTACTTTCTTCTAAATCAATCAGCCCATCTTGTGCTTTTGAAATAGAGTTATAAGATACACTTGCTCCAACAAAAAGGCCAATACTGAATTGCTCTTCTCCGAGTAACGCTATATTTTTAAGTCTAATTTTTTCTAGAGCACAGCCAAGTGAAGTAGTTCTTGAAAATTGATCAGATGTTAAAAAACGAAGAGTATAGCGAGTTAAAACAGCTGTTCCATAGCCCATTTCAGGGTTTTCATACCTTGTTCTTCTCCTAATTAATTCGTAGCAAGCAAGAAAAAGATATGCTTCTGTCTTACCACCACCGGTACTAAACCAAATTAAATCAGCAATCTTTCTATTTTCTTTTCCTTCTTCTTCAAAATCTAAAAAACACATAAGAAAAAAAGCTAACTGGAATGGTCTCCATGTTGGACCATCTTCAGCAATAATATTATCAATATCAAGTGAATTATCAATTTTTTCATGCCATTCTATTGGCCAAGGTTTGCCTTCTTTTTCTCTTGAAGAGCGCAAATCTTTGTTTTTCTTGCTTTGAAGCATTTGAATCAGCATTGCTTCATTCGATAAAACAAATGCATCCCAGAACATACTATTACTTTCAAGTGCCTTAATTCCCTTACGCATTCTTTTTGAGCAAACTTTCATTTCATCTACTAAATAAATTTGAGCTTTTTTAAAACTTTGGTTTTTATTTTTAGATTCAGTTTCAATCCATTGCTCATAAAAATCACAAAGATCATAAAATCCCGATATTATCATTTTTTTATCGAAGTCTTTATCTGCTAAATTTGCTATGTTAAAAATATAAGAGTTTTTAAAGATACTTCCATCTGAAGATTCTAATGAATCAAAAATAGGTCGATTTACAGTTTCTGTTGGAATATATGAAACCTCAACTTCATTTATATGGCCACTATTTTCTTTCCAATTAACAGAGGCGCCATGACCAATTGCATATATAGGATTATCACTATATTGAAGAGATAATATATTTTCTTCCATATCATTGAACTCGACTTTATTAAAGTCATATGGCTGAATGTAGCCTTTATTTGAAGCACATCTCAATTTAACTTGATATAAGCGCTTTTCTGTATTCTTCATACTTCTTTGACTAGTTTTATTTTTATTGAGCTCGTTTACAAGAGTTACAGTTACAATTTCACAGCCCACTCTATCTTTGGAGTTTCTTCTAAAAACATGTACTTTTGCTCTAGGTTCATTTTCGTCATAAAAAATATTCTGACTCTTGTTAATTGAGTTAGCTTGAAGTATTGAATCTTCTAGTTGAATGCGTTTGAATCCTTTAACTGGAGAGTCATCATTTTCTTTCTGCCTTACATATTTCGCTGCAGAGCAGTAAATAGTGAAATCTTCACCCTTATTAACTACAAATGTAATACCAACAGAAGAGGGGAGTTCCTCATTAGCCATAGACAAAGGATTGTCCGAGTCACCACTAAAATCCTCCCTTGTCTTCCCCTCTAAAGAACCCTCTTCTTCGCTAAATGACTCATTATTAGTATCAGAGGATAAATCTGATCGTTTTTCACCTTGAGGGAATAAAATACCAGTCAAATATCTTAGAGTTAGGCCTCTATCTCCTTCAATAAATTCATCACCACCACCCCTTGGTCCAAAAACTAATGTTTTGAATTCATCAACTACCTTTTCTCTAAGCTCAGCTTTTTGCATTCAATAACTCCAGTAAATATGTTTTAACCATCTCATCCTCAACAATATAACAAACTCCTGTCGATCTAGAAACTGATTTGTAATATAAATCACGAAAAATATCAACGTTAGAGGCGGTGCCCAGACCAATTACAAAAACGTAATTGGACTCCATTCCTTTAAATTCCTCAATTTGGGAAAAATCACAACCATCCCTTTGCAGTTTATTTAAGTAATCAATATTTGCCAAGTTATCTTTTTTGACATATAAAATCGTTGTTTGGCTAATGTTAACATCCTCATAGTTATTAATTAATTGGCCTAGCTTTTCTCTGTCAATCCTTCTTACTTCAGGCCCTGCACCCTTTGCTGAAGTTCTTCCAACTCTTGCCTTAGAAATAGTTTCTAGAGCTTTAACAATATTAGGAGTGTTTCTAACATTAATATCAAGGGGGATAAGTGAATTATTCCCTGTACATGTTTTTATATAATCAAGATATGTGTCATCAAATAAAGAATTTTTATCAAACTGGTTTTCAAAATCACCAAACCATCTCCAACGACCCTTTTCAAGGCCTTCTTTTAATACTTTGTCTATAAGATCTATACCTTCATTGTTACACCAATCTTGACCTTCATCAATTAAAACAACATCAAATGTATTTTCTTTAATATTAGATAAACTTTCAAAATTGTGACACTCGATAGATGCGTCAAAAGAAACCTCAAGTTTTAAAAAATTAATTAATCTTTTTGGCTTTGTAATGATTGCAATTTTTTTATTGTTAATAGATTCAAATTTAGCGCCATAAAGCAATAAAAATGTTTTTCCTGTTCCAGCTCCTCCCTCTATTAAAAGCCTATCAAGACTTGAAAACATATCAATTACTTGGTATTGACCTTCAGTCATTGATTTTTGTTCTTTATTTAAATTTGAAATAACACTTTGTTGATCTACGTATGACTTATCCCAGTTTGGTCTTAGAAGAATAGAAGCTTTATTTACTTGGTCATCTGATAATGTTGAGGCGGGCTTATTTGGAAAATCATTAGCAATAAAATGATCAATTGCAATATTTAAGTATTCTTTAAATATGTCAGGCGTTAATAGATTTTCTTCATAGAGACAATATTCATCTTGCATCTCAGGCCAATCATTAATTACTCTACTATTTCTGCATAAGATAGCTACTTTGACAAAAGGAATTTTGAAGAATGAGCGATCTTTAAACCATTTATTCCTGAGAGTTTCAACCGCATCACTTGCCTGAACTAAAGGTGATTTTTTCTTTATATAAGATTCATGTTTGCAGGCTCTATCCTTATAAATTCTATAGTATCCTTCAATATATCTAACTGGGCCAGCTTTGACTTCAATGCCAATAATTGCTCTTTTTGTTATTAAAAGAAAATCAATTTCTGACCATCCTTGACGTTTTCCTCCAGGGATATTTAAAGAGTGCATTGCAACATCACATGAGCTTAAATTAATTTCTTCAAGGAGATCCATTACTCTCTTTTCACCATTATTTTCTATCTCATGGTTCCAAATTTGTGGGGGGATTGTTCTCATTTAAAGCTATTAAAAATCTTAGAGATTTGATTGTAGAGCATTTTGAAACTAAATCAAATTAAATTAAGTACAATTCATCAATGAAAAGATTATTAATATTATTATTCTCTTTGAGTTTTTTCAGCTCTGCTCATGCTCAATCCTGTAGTAGTTTTGCGCAAGATATTGGTTTATCTACATGGACTAATCAAGGTATTTGTCTTGGTGTAAGTAGAGAAGATGAGCGAAAGTGTTATTCTTACGAAGCAATTAAACGAAATCTTGATTGTCGCACTCAATCCTCAGATGGATGGGCCTGTAAAAATGGCTATATAAAAGTAGGTCAATTATGTAAGTCTGGGACATTTGTCCCAAAAAATGCATTCAAAACCTCGTCTGGCTGGAGTTGTAAGTACAATTTCATAAAAGATAGCTCTGGAAAAGCTTGTAAACCGCTGCCTTCAAACTCTATTAAAACTTCTGATAATTCATTTAGCTGTAATTTTGGATATAAAAGAAATTCATCTAGCTCAGGCTGTGTGTTTATTGAAAAAGAAAAGCCTAAGGCTAAACCTGATAACTCCTATTTCACCAATCTCACGCTTCAAGGATGGAAATGCCGTGGTGGTTATATTCAAGCAAATAATATTTGCAAGAAAGAATCAAATAATATTCCTACAAATGCAATTCCTTTTAATGGTACTTGGGTTTGTGGTGTTGATTACATACTTAACAAATCTGGAAATGGCTGCCAAAAAGTACCATTAAATGGCTATTCAACTAAGTACAGCAACTTTTGGTCGTGCAAGGCAAGCTTTCATAAAAGTGGAGATAGATGTGTTTTAAAACCTGAGAACTCTTCAATTTTTAATGACGCTTGGAAATGTGATAGAAATTTTAGAGTTAATAGGATAGGTGATGGTTGCGAAAAAGTACCATTAGGGGCATTCTCTTTTAATTATAGTAATCAGTGGATGTGCAAATCAGAATATATTAAAAGTGGTGATAGCTGTATAAAAAGAAAGTCTGATCTAAAAATACCTAAAAATGCTACTATCTCTGCTGCTGGCGATAAATGGCTATGTGATTTTAACTTTCGAATAAATATTACTAAAAATAAATGTGAGGAAGTTCCAGTAAATGCTTACTCCACAAACAAATCAAATGGGTGGGGGTGCATAGCAGGCTATTATAAAAATGGAAGAATCTGCAAAAAAAGAGTCGTTACAACACCGCTTAAAAAAGAACCAAATAATTCAGATAAAACTACTCTAATTATTGCAGCCATAATAATTGGTGTTTTCATCTTAAATGTTTTTACAAAAAGTGGTCCACCATCCTCAACAAAGCCTAAGGAGAAAACTCCTGTAAAGCCTAAGGAGAAAACTCCTGTAAAGCCTAAGGAGAAAACTCCTGTAAAGCCTAAGGAGAAAACTCCTGTAAAGCCTAAGGAAAAGCTTAGGCGATTTGTTGTTAAAGATCCTAAATCACTGCAGAAGTTTTATGCTGAGAACAGTCTATCTTTAGGTGATATTGAAACCCAAAAGAAAAAAATAAATTGGAGTAATACACTTGATGGACTATCAAAAATCAATAATAGTAGTGTTGGTTATTTAGTTGTCACCAAAGGAGGCTTATCACAAAGAATTTTTGAAGTACCAAAAGAATTAAGTGATTTTTTCTCAGCTAATAAAATCCATAATTTTGAAAACCATACGCATGGCCAAATAATGAAGATTCAGGCTCAACTTGTTTTGGCGTACGGTGTTAATTCAACTGAAATAAGTTTGTATGGAAGTAGTATGAAAAAGCCATTTCCAAGGCTTTGGATCCCCTCAATACAACAACATGTTGATACTAATGACTTACTTGTATTTAAAGTCATAGATAATGTCTTGTATGTCATCAATAATGCGCATGATGGCTCATATAGCTATGCTCATTTGCACCTTAAATATCTTTTAAATTTTAATAAATCAGTATCTGAAGATAAATTTCAATTTGATCAAAATAAACTGTATTCAAGAAAAGACGTTGGATTAATTTGTCTTCCTAAAACTGGAAGGCCAAAAG
>Ga0209482_1001513_pt1 | contig 15850 bp, 15 predicted proteins | sample CoawatmetaG10DNA_FD_187512 | JGI IMG/M metagenome (GOLD analysis project Ga0209482, IMG submission 187512) | Marine microbial communities from the West Antarctic Peninsula - Coastal water metaG104-DNA (SPAdes) (version 2) | ecosystem: Environmental > Aquatic > Marine > Coastal ...
AAATATGACTGTGCAAATTCAAAATAAGAAACCTCTTTACTTCCACCCAATTGAAATATCCCATTCTGCTTTTTATTAATTAATATTTGAATTGAATTTACAACATTATCAATGGAGACGGGGGATAGAAATTTATTAGTATATGCCACAATACTATTTCCTTGTGCTAACTGATTTTCCCAGTTTTTTATAATTGGTGTCTTTTTACTAATAACCTTAGTAAGCCTTAAGATGCATGCATCTTTATTATTTTTTATAAATTCCTCAACTGAATTTTTAAACTTTCCATACTGATTCTTTGGGTTTGTTTTATCTGTATGCTTATAAAAGGGTTTAGTACCATCAAAAACACTATTAGAGGACAAAAAAACAACAAAACTATTATTTTTAGTAGCATTAACAATTAGTTTAATTGTATTTTTAACATTAACTTTTTCACTTTCAAAAGACTGTTTCTCACATTCAGAAATATTGGTAATTGCAGCACAGATAATTACACAATCAAAATGTTTATCTATAAATTTAAAGCTAGGCTCTTTTAAGTCAAAAAAAGATACGCCATTTGGTAGTTGATTTTTTTTTCGAGAAGTTCCTTCAACTATAAAACCATTTTGAAGTAATAATTTTTTAAGCGCATGTCCAATTTCGCTATCTATACCAATTATTAAGATTTTTTTTAAAGCCATACTTCTTATACTATCCTTAAAATTTATCTATGAATTTTGATAATTTGCATCAATATTAAACTAGGAATAACTTTTAGAAAATAAAAATTATGCTATCTCAGTCATTAAAAAAGACTTTGACTCAATATACAATCTTAATGCTTAGCCCCACAACATACAACTAATAAATAATGGGCCATCTTCTCAAAGCCCGTATGTACAACTTCGTCATTCATTGAAAATAAAAATACATTATGAAAATATTTTTCAGCTAATAATTTTAAATCTTTTCCTGTCTTGCAATTTATATGCCCAGCTTTACTTGCTTCTGAAGCATATTTTTGAGATTCAAGACTTGGCATACCGATTATTACTATTCCATTTAGTTTTAATGAATTAATTATATTTTTAAAAAATAGATTTTCCTGACTTAAAGAAATATGTTCAAGCACATCTAAAGAATATATAGCATCAGATTTTTTTTCTAATGGGCCATTAAGTATATTGTGAGAAATTGCATTGACTGGCCAATTATTCGACTTTATATCTTTATATCTTTCAATAAAATATTCATCATAATCAGTGATAGTTAGATTTTTTACCTCCTGTTTTACAATCCTTGCACCAAAACCATCGCCGCAACCAATCTCGGTAACACTATTCTTGCCAGAAAGAATTTTTGCAACAAATTTATAACGTGACAAGGTAAAAACTAAACGCTTGGGATCATCATGCCATACAGCACTATTCATAAGACCAATTTTCTCTAGTCCTTTTTCATCCTCTAATGTTATTAAAGACTGATTAACTGGATCTTTTGTTTTAATTTTATTATTCATAAAAAAGATTTAAAAACTTTACTTAAAAAAAATAAATTCATAGTCACCTTGATAGCCAAAATTATTATACAACCATATCCATTCATTAACATCAAAAAATGATTCACAAGTTAGGGCCCAGCACTGAAGGTTAAACAGCTCTAATTCATTTCTGTAACTCTCCAGCATGACGTATCCTTGTTTCCCAACCCTCTCTGTTTCAACTAATGCTTTTTCAAGTTCAAAAATGCGCAGATTGTGAAAACAACCAAGAGAAATCACAAGATCAAACTCATTATCAGCGTAAGGATAAAGATCTTGTGCTTGATGAATAAAGAGTGAATCCCTGATTTCATCCTTTGCATCTGCTAAACCATGTTGTGAAATATCAAATCCTGCTAAACGTAATCCTGGTAGCAGTAATTTCATTTCATAGAGCAGGAAGCCTTTACCACAGCCAACATCCAATACACTAGATTCATTAGTAAGGTTATATCTTTTAATTAGCTCTTCTGCAACTGGCTTCCATCTTCCAGACAAATATTTATAACCCCCATATCCATATCGCCTATCACCATCCCAGTAATCTTTTTCATATTGCTTTGCAATCATCATACAATTTGCTTTATTATCAATCATCCGAGATAAATACTCACGCTGTGATGATTCATGTAATGAGGTTACTATGTTTACTAATTTACCCATATCTCAAAAAAGTATTAACTGCTCCAAAATAATTAGATTTGCATCATTTATAAAAAATTACAATGCGGAAGAGTTTTTTTAACTTTCCAAATATTCTCAATATGATTATAAGTTTCTTTGTCATATAAAGACAAGCCTTCTACAGCGAAATGTAACTCTTTTTTTAAAGATAATATACTATTAAAAATACTGTGTCTTTCATCGTCATCCTCAGGCATTTGAAAAATACTATAGGCTACAATCCCATCAATAGACTTTAAGTCTTTAACCAACTGCCTAAGAATTAAAGCACTATTTTCCATAGCATACTCTGTAGAACTTAATAGATAGTGAATGTCTTTTTTTGAACAATAATCACGGATTACAATATTTTGGACATGTTGTGGCACCCTTTCTTCCATAAATGGCCTGCTAAAAATATACCCACGAAAGCATTTTTCTATTTCACTTTTCATTGGGATATTTATTTAGTAGTTGGGAGCTTATAATTCATAGCAATCTTGGAAACTGGACGTAAGGTAATAGGTTCAAAAAATTCACCAATTTTTTTATCTCTATATGGTGTGAATAGGCCTTTAAATCTGCAGTTCATTGACCATCGAGTTTCACTTTCTTTATTAACACGGTTTCCATGAGGATATGATTGATTAAAAATCAAAACCTCACCATAATTTATCTTAATCCAATTAACTTCATCCTTTATGGAGTTAAAAAGCTCTTCACTATCTCCTTGAGCGTGTAATTTAAAATTATTAGAAAGGCTATCAGCTGATTTAGGTGGCAATAGATACATGCTTTTAGTATTAAAGCAATCTACAAGAGGAAGCCAGACAACTACCTCAAAGGGAGAGTCACCTGACCAAGTATCTGCATGAACTGATAACAAAGAGCTATCGTCTTCTGGCAGTTGGATACTTAAATTAACTCTTGATTGCATCGCTAATTCGTTTCCAACCAAGATATCCAGATATGGTTTAGCTAACTGATAGTAAGCTTCTCTAAGCCAGAACTGAGCATTAAGTTCATTAATGACATCCAGACGAAAATCATTTAATTCTGTAATAACAATATTCTTATGAGTATTATTTAATGAATCACCGCCTTTTTTAGACAACATATCAATAGCAAATTTTTGAATTTTAGTGAGTGCATCCTTATTAGCAACCTCTCTAATAATAAAACCTTGTTCTATAAACTCATTTTCAAGTATTTTTTCATTTTTTGATAAAAAATCCATTATCTCTCAACCTCAGTAATAGATTTACTTAGAGAAGGGTCACTCTTTAAACTAATAAATGATGGCCCCTTTCTTTCATTAGCTTGAAGGATCATTTTTTCAGCTTCGTCACCATCCAAGGGAAAATATGATTCAATATTATTAAAAAGTTTCATTAATTTTTTAGCATTGAGTTCTGAATGAGTTGGGCCTAGTGTTGGATAATCAGCAAAACCAACAAGATTAACATTAACATTTTGCTGATCTATATCTAGCTTTATTTGCTCAAAAGGACGCTCAATAAGAAATGGAGTAATAGTGTATACCCATGGCTGAATGCCCTCTAACGCCATACCTGATGCTACGCTTATAATACTTTGTTCACATATACCCATATTTATAAATCTATCTGGATATTTATCACGAAAATCATCAAAAACTCTATAGCCTATATCAGCAACTATTACAAAAATATTATCATTTTCATCTGCTAATTTAGTAACAATCTCCCCGAATCTCCTTCTCATAATAAGCCCAACTCTTTTTTTCCAATTTCCATTTCTTCACCCTTAATTTTTCTTGCATGCCAAGCAGGATCTGCTTCAAAAGCTTTAATTCCTTTACCTTTTATTGTGTTAAAAATATAAACACGTGGCATCAATGATAAGTTTTCTTGCTTAAGCAACGGGACAATTTCATTAAAAGAATGTCCATCCTTAATTTCTATGGTATCCCAGTTAAATGCTTTAAATTTTGCTGCAAGATTATCTAATGGAAGACCATCTTCAAGAGTAGACAAAGCTTGAATTTTGTTATAATCAATCATAACAATAAGATTATCAAGCTTATGCTTTGCTGCAATCAAAAGAGACTCCCAAGTTGTTCCCTCTTGACATTCTCCGTCACTAATCATGACATAAATATTACCTTTTTTATTTTTAATTTTTCTAGCTAGAGCCATGCCCAAGCTGATTGGAAGGCCATGGCCTAAACTACCAGTAGTACAATGAATATTATTTTTTGGATCAATCTCTAAATGAGTTGTTAGCCTAGGATTAAAACCATTTTCTCTTAAATAAATACAATAAGGAAAAGAAGAATGGGCCTTACTAAGTATAAACTTATCTTCAGGAGTTAGTATCTCTTCATGAAGAGCTAAAAGCATTTCAATCATAGAAAAACTTCCCCCTAAATGAGCCTCACCATGCACAATAAAAGCGTTAAAGGTATCTTGGCGTAGCTTCAATGCCTTATCTTCAAGATATTTATAAGTTAAATTATTCTTCATAATTCCTAAGCCCAATTAATTAGTATTTTATTCATTTAACTCTACAATATAGGGGCATTTCATATTATTTAATGAAATTTTATTGCATATATCTTTAGCTTTGATAAGCTGGCTTATAAGTTTTTTTTTGTGTGAATACCTTAAATTATCATTGGCATATGCCCTCTTGTGCCAACCCTCTTCGAGATACTCATTAAGCACAATGAGAGACCACCTTAAGCCATACAAAGGCCATGCTGATCTAAACCTGTTAACTAGATCAGGATCTTTTTTAAAAATACTGAATGTCTCTCTTACCCAGTTTGTTTTTTGAGTATTATTAAGTTTCATTCCTGGATGCCAAATAAAATCTGCAATTAATTTTACTGGGTCATCAAGCCCAAAGTATTCAAAATCTAAGAAGACTAAATTACCACTTTCTTTAAGAATTGTATTATGAAACCCAAAATCAGAAGGACTCAGTATTTGCATAGCCATTGGTAGTTCTTTTTTAAGATTATTTGTAGGCCAATTTTTTTTAGAAAACTCCCAAACCTCTTTTAAAAGAGGTATGAATGTGACAAGTAAAAATTCATTTAAATCTTTATTTTTTGTTTTTAAAAGTTTCTCAAGTCTTAAGTTAATTTGATTCATGAGCTGTGTTGCTGAAAAACAAGCTTCAGATGCATCATCACATGACTCTTTTCCTTTAATGCTCTGAATATTTTCAATAAAACTGAGCGCTTGTTCAATATGATAATTTTTAATTTTATATAAACTTTCTCCCTTAATCCATTCATAGAATGCAACATTCTGGGATTTGTCATAGTAAAGAACTTTAGGTGTTCTTCCTAAAACTTCTAATAGATTTAAAGCGTTAACCTCTGTTAACATTCTAGGTCTTGAATCAATTGATAAATCTGGATAATTTTTTAATAAAACAGTATTTTTTTTGTTAATTGATAATTTATATATTCTGCTATTGCCTCGACCTTTTAACTTTTCAACATTATTGATTGGCTCGCCTGAAATAAAACTTAAAAGATTTTTAAATTCACTATTCTCAATTTCACCAATAGAGGCTGTTTCGATGTCAGTCCAATTATTAAATAACTTAGTATTACTTTGATTTAATGATGACCTACTAAAAAGTATTTTGTTAATATCAGGAAAGTCATGATGTAAAAATATTTCCTCTAAATCATCGATAAAAAAATCAAGATTTAAACTTTTAATTTTTAAAACTTTTTCAGTTTGATTATTTGCAAAAAATACATTTTGTTTGTTAATACCGTAAAGTGTTTTATTAAAAAAACCTTGATCTTCCATCCATTTTAAAGACGTTTCACGCAGTAGGGTTTTAGTTTTATCAAAATGGCCATATTTAGTCTTATGACTCACAATATAGACTGAATGGCCCTCCAATCTACAACGAAGTAAAAAACGGGCAACCCCTGGAAATAATGTAGCTTTATGCATACTAGGCCCATAAACTTGACCTTGTATTTTTTGCCATTTAGTTTGTCCATCTTCTAGAGCTCCTAAAAGGAACTTTAAGTCTTCCTTACTCCCCTCCCAGTCCTGATGAACTAGACCCTGAAATTTAGCTTCCAAAGAAAAAACATCACTATAACAAGCAATCGTATTATCAAAGTCTAATCCAATAAGCATTTATTTTAGGAGAGATTAATATTTTGCATTCTCTTAATATTAAAATACATTTCATCTTCAAGAGAATTTGGCAATAAACCTTTATCAAAAGCTTCACATAAATCTGCTACTGCATCTCGAATGGTATGTTTTGCCTCAAAGCCTAACTCTGTTTGAATTTTTTTTGATGAAACATGATAAGAGCGATTATCATCTGAATGAGACGTAACGAGTTTTACATCATCACCGACAGTATTTCTTACAGTTTCAGCGATATTTTTAACCGAATGATTCTCATAACCTGCGTTGTAAATTTTCCCTGCAATTTTTTCTTTTGGGGCTCTAAGAAGAACCATATATACCTCAACCATATCTTTTATATGTATATTTGGGCGAAGCTGGTCACCACCGAATATTGAAATTTCTCTTTTATGGTAGGCTAGATTAGTCAATATATTTACAACAACATCAAGCCTCTGTCGTGGAGAATAACCACAAACAGTCGCGGGGCGAATAGTCGAAGTAGTAAAGTCATCAGACTGATATTCTGCTAATATTTTTTCACAGTCTGCCTTAAAAACAGAATAATCTGTTAAGGGTTCTAATTCCATTTCTTCGTGAACATTTGGCTCTTCTTTGATGCCATATACACTCGAAGAAGACGCATAAAAAAAACGTTTTACATTTGAGTTTTTTGCAATTTCAACTAAGGGCCTAAATGCATCAAGATTTATACTTTTACCTAAGTCAGGATTCATTTCAAAACTTGGGTCATTAGAAATGCATGCCAAATGAATTACAACATCATGTCCAGGTATCAACTTTCTTAACAAGTCTTGATCTCTAATGTCACCTTTAACAGCATTTAATTTATGATGTGTTGGCAAAACATGCTCGCCATAAATCATAAGATCTAAAACAGTAACTTCAAAACCTTGCTCAAGAAGATGAGGCACCATTACTGCTCCAACATAACCAGCACCGCCAGTAATAAAAACCTTGTTCATAACCAATTTCCTATATTATTTTATTAAATTAAGCAGAATATTCTCTTTTTCCAATCAAAAGGTCAACAATTGTTAAAAGCCAAATTTGATGTATATTTTCAACGAAATTATATGCATTACTATCCACCCAAAGATTTATATCTCCTAACTGATTTAGAGGATTTTTTTCAGAAAAACCAGAGAGTGTAATAATTGAACTAAATCCTCCAGAACGAGCCGCCTTAACAGCATTAAGCATATTCTCTGAACTTCCACTGGAAGAGATAACTATAAGCATATCCCCTTCATTACCATAGAAATCTATAGCTTTTTCAGCCCAATGCTCAAACCCATAATCATTAGCAAAACATGTAATTAGTCCAGCATCACTAAAATTTAGACATCTAATTTTAGCATTTTTTGTAAGATCCACGCTGACATGACTTGCAATTGCTGAACTTCCACCATTTCCTAAAATTAGAACTTTCTTTTTATTAGAGTTAGTTTCAAGTATCAAGTCACGAACCTTAATTAAACTTTCAATAGAATTTTCATTTGGACTTAGAATCTCTATAAAGTCTTTTAGGTAATTTTTAATAAATTGATGATCAGACATAATATTATTTTAGCAAATGAAAAATTGTTTTTAAAAGTTTAGATTTACTTACAGGCTCGCTATTTCCAATGGTTTCAACAGACTGAGCAGCCGCTATTGAAGAAATAAATAGAGACAAATCTTCATCAAAATCACAATAAAGACAAACAGATAATAAAGCCAATAAAGCATCTCCAGAACCAATTTTATCAACTATTTCTAATGCAAAACCAGGGCATTTTACTGGAGTTTCATTCCCTTTTATAAGAAAGGCACCATCCTTTCCTTGTGTCACCGCAATATATTTCGTACCAATCATTTGCTTAAGAGTAATTGCCATCTGATCAAGATCTCCATCTCGTTGTCTCATCTCATGACGCAACTCAGCTGCATTAATAATTAAACAATTAATATCTTGATACTTCCTAATATTGTGAGTCCCAATGTTTGCAGCATTAACCTGAGCATTTAAACTTACAAACTTATCTGTTTGAGAAATATGTTTTGCAATTTTAGTAGTAATAATTCCATGCCCATAATCAGAAACAATAACCAAATCATGCTCTTTAACAAGCTTATCAAATGCTTGAATAAATTTCTCTTCTTCATTTTTTAAGAGTGTATTATCATTAATAGAATAAACACCTAGTATCTTCTTTCTATCAATATTATCAACAAACCTTCTTTTTATAATTGTTGGAGAATTGCTTTTTGATAAAAAGTTTAGATTTATATTTTCTTCAATATTTTCTTCAATAAAAGATTCATATTGCCTGTCTTCACCTAAAAAACTTAATACTGAAACAGTCTCACAAAAGTCACTTAAATGCCTAGAAATTGCAAGCGCTCCGCCCAAATACTCTTGGGTATCAAGATCGCGCAAAACTAGGACTGGCTCCTTACCAGATTTTCCTAAAGCCTCACAAAACACATACTGATCGATTATTGTTTCCCCAATAACTAGGACTTTTAATTTTTTAATCTCTGAAAGTTTTAAATCAATATCTTCAAAATTATTTTTTGTAACTATATTTTGAATTAATGATTCTTGCTCTTTAGAGTACAAATCTCCAAATTTATTTAGTAGGGCACTTGAACTAAAAGTTACGTCATCTGTATAACTTATCTTTCCTCCAATTGACTCAACAGCAATTTCCTCATCTTTTATTTTTCCAGTAATATCATCTAAATGATTTTTATAATCAGATCCCTTGCAATAAACATTTGGCTTTAAAGCTCTAATAAGTTCTTCTGCTGTTGGCCACTTATTTGCAATAACAAAATCAACCGACATTAATGCAGATAAAGCCTCTAAACGATTAGATGTTGAAAATGCCGGTCGACCAGGTCCTTTATTTACAAATTGATCTGGGGTAATTGAAACAACTAAAATATCTCCAAAAGTTTTAGCTTCTTCAAAATGTTTAATGTGCCCAAGATGCAAAAGGTCAAACACTCCATGGCAATGAACTACTTTCTTGCCATCTAATTTTAACTCTGAAACTATTTCAACAAGATCATGTAAGTTTTTTATTTTTCCTTTCACTATTTAACCTAGGTACTCAAACCATTTTTTAGTTGCTTTCTCGATAGATTTTTTATCCCAAACAGGGGCATCTTTCCAGTACTCAATTTCATTAATTAGAACATTTACCCCCTCCTCAAACCCAACATTAGGAATCCAATTTAAAAGTTTTTTAGCTTTAGTTATATCGGCCCAAGTACAATCTGGCTCTCCTGGTCTTTTTGGAATATTAATTACCTCCCCTTCTAGCAAGTTTACTAATTGATTTATGCTGTAAGTATTGTTAGAACCAATATTTATTGCCTCACCTGTAATATTGCTTTTAGCTGCTACATAAAGTGCACTTATTATATCAGTGACATAAGTAAAGTCTCGGGTTTGCTGACCATCACCAACCACAGTATAAGGCTTATTTGCTAATTTTTGTGCCAGAAAAACACCAAATACGGCGCCATATGTTCCTGAAGTACGAGCTCGTGGCCCATAAACATTAAAGAAGCGAAGCGATACTGCTGGTAATTTATATAATTGACACCAGTGCATAACAAGTTGCTCACCAAGATTTTTAGTAAGTGCATATGGGTATTGAGGACGTATTTCCGCTGTCTCTTTTGTTGGAAATTCATCTGGAAGTCCATAACATGAAGAAGAAGCTGTATATACTATCTTTTTAATGTTATTCTTACGACAGGCCTCTAAAACATTAAATGTACCATTCACATTTGAATTATAGTACGCATTCGGATTTTCAATTGATGGGACAATATCAGCCAGTGCTGCCAAATGAAAAACCCAGTCAACACCTTCAAATACATTTAATATATCATCAAAATTAATAATATCAATTTGATGAAAAGTAAAGTTAGGATTCGATATTAATTGGGAGATATTCTCAAGCCTTCCAGTACTAAGATTATCAACAACAACAACTTCAAAATTTAACTTGACTAACTCATCTGCTAAATGACTTCCGATAAAGCCACATCCACCAGTAATTAATGCTTTCATTTAGTTTTAGTAATAAATATTTAAGAGGGATTATACCTGCCTGATGTGCATCATTGGATATTCAAATAGGTGTATTTGAATATTTCTTACTAATAAAAATAACTACTATTAATTAGTCATTCATTTAAAGAATGCTTTTATATAGTTATTTAACAGAATCTATCAAATCATCAAAAACATTATGTAAATCTCTTTCTTCATAAATTTTCTTTTGAACATTACCATATTTAATACACATTCCATTACCTCCCTCTTCCGCATTTAAATAACCATGCATGCCCTTTAAGTCATCTTTAGAAGTATGAAAAAAATCAGGTGATATTAAGATTCCAGAATTTGCACACCATACAATATCACCCAACTCTTTATTCGGCTTATACTCTGAAAGTTTTGAATAATAAATACCTTTTTTATTGAGTATTAAATCAGATTCAAGATAACTCTCTATTACACTTTTTAATTTTTTATTTATTACCCAAACTCTAAGCATAGTAGAGTCTAAAAAATATACATAGTCTTTGTCAGCTCTAGTATTGGTAGTTTGATCCATCCGCTTTAAAATCGAAGTAATATCAACCTTCTCATGAATAGTAGTCATTCCATGGTCACCAAGAAAAACATAAGTACTTTTAGGTAATTTCTTTTCAAATTGGTTAACAAATTTTTTCAATTTACCATCTAGAGTCTTGAGAGCCTCTTTAATTTCAAAAGATTTTGGACCAAACTTATGTCCACAAGCATCCATAGTTGCAATATAAATTAAATATAGTGAATACTCTTTAGAACATTCTTCTAAAACATTAGCAAGACGATCATCATCTGTGCCATTATTTTTTTTATTTAAGCCAGTGAATGAATTTTGATGAATCTTTTTAGAGCTCATTAGGGCAATATCAAAAATAGACTCATGCCTTAAAGCATTCATTTCTAAGGAATCATTAAAATCTTCTGTAAGAGCAAAGTACTTGAGGAATTCGTATGGTATTTGATATGGGTTAAGTGAGTGTTTAAATCTATAAATTAATAATGCCAATAGTCTTCTTATGATTTTTCGAATGATTCGAATAGGCAAAAATTTATCAGTATAACTAACTAGCTTTAAAAGTATAGATAAGTTTTTATATGGACTTTTCTCTGGATTAAAGCCAATTGCAGAAATGTAGCCACTATCTATAGAGCTGACACCTGTAAAAATTTCCGCTCTTTCACAAAAACCAAACCCATTAACAATTTTTTTGGTGTATTCGCCCTCATTAGCGCATTCAAATAAAAAAGGCGTATCCTTTTCTGATAAATAGTCTGAACTGAAGGCATCCATAAGGAAAAAAACTTTAGCTGGCATTTAATGTGGCCTCAAATTTTTAATAAAGGTTTTCATATTTTTTATTAATTATAGTAAAAAAATGAAGTCTCATCCAAAAATAGAAGAAACTTCATGTTCAAAAATAAAGAATCATTATACTAACTCTCTCCAAAAAACTTTCATACTTTAAGCTATTTTTAATGCGCTAGTAAACTTAAATAAAATATTATTTACACTATTTAAAAACCCCTTCTTATTGTCATTAAGAATATATATTATTTCAGTCAAATACAAATTATTCATAACCTCTATTATGGAAAAGGAGTGAAAGTAATGGACAAGAAATATATAGCCTGACATTTAGCATCTATATTGAATAGTTTATAATTTTTTACACTATTTTTTTAAATTTTGCTTCGATAGCATCCCTGAAAATATACTATCATGCTTATTGCTTAACATTTCAAACGAGCCTTCTTCAAGAATTTCTCCTAATTTTAGAACATATATTTTATCTGCTTTTGAAATAGTTGAAAGTCGATGAGCCACTACTAAAATAGTAATACTATGAGACAACCCCTCTATCGATTTTTGAATCATTAACTCTGAATCAGTATCTAACGAACTCGTAGCTTCGTCAAGTATTAATAAGTCTGGATTTCTCAATAAGGCTCTAGCTAAAGCTATTCTTTGCCTTTGCCCTCCCGAAAGTCTAACACCTCGCTCACCAACAATAGTATCTATTCCTTCACTCAAGTTTTTAACAAAATAATCTGCATTAGATAGCTTAAGAGCTTGCCATAAATCCTCTTCCTTTGCATCTGACTTAGACCAAAGTAAATTGTCTCTAATTGATGCATAAAATAAAATTGGCTCTTGAGGGATATAACCCACTTTTTTTCTAAAAGAGTTCTGATTCCAATTATTAAATGGCAAATCATCAATCAATATTTGTCCATGTGTCGGGCTTTGAAGACCAAGAACTAAGTCCGTAATTGTTGACTTACCTGAGCCAGACTCTCCAACAATTGCTGTCATTTGATTTTTCTTAATAAATAAATTTAATTTAGTGAAGACCGGCTTATTATTAGGATAACAGAATTCAACATTTTTTAACGCTATACCTCGATCTAATTGTTTGAATAATTTAGTACCTTGAACCTCCTTATACTTGGTAGCCTGAATCCTTAAGTCAACTAATTGTTCATAACTTGGAATAAAATTATTAATACTTATGTTCGTATGAAGTAGTGAAGCAAGAATAGGAAGTGCAGTAAGAAGACTCCAAAGAACAGCGACAAGTTCTGACAGAGACTCATTTCTATTTAATGCCATCCCAAGAGCAATAACAGCAGCAAGTATGCCCAAGGGAGCAAAAAAAGCAGGCACTGCTGTTACCAGAGTTTGTGATTTTAAAGTTACATCTACATGATCATCAAAAGCATCTAAGTACTGTTTTTTTGCTTGTCTTTGTTCTCCAAAACCTAAAATAATTCGGGCTGATTGAAGAATTTCACTCAGAGTTCCAAGAAGAATATTGGAGGTTGAGGTATTAAGTTTACCAAGTTTATAGCTTATACGATTTATCAAGAGAAATGGAACACCAAAAGATAGAGCAAGGATTAAGGCTGTCATTGTCATAGAAGCATTAAGCCAAAAAGGAACTGATAAATAAATAAAAAATTGAAAAAATTGTGCTAGTTGTGTTGCAATATGTCCAAGAGTATCTCCTATTGTATTCATTTCTTTATTTAATGTATTTAAAAGCCTTCCTCGACCAGAACCACTAAAAAACTCCCATCGAGAGTTAAAAAATGTTCCTAGGGCGTCATCAAATAATCCACGAAGAACCGTGTATTTAATTTTTAATATTGCAAACTTAATTCCAATCTTAAAAACTCCAGTTAAGATATTGAGACTTACGAAGAGAAGTCCAAAAACCCAAAAATTAATTCTTAAATCAAAATGAGTTGCTATTTGAACCACAAAGCTTGTAATTTTATTTGGAGATGCGAGTGCTGGATCTAGCAAGTAATCTGTTAATGGAATCATCGAGACAATTGTAATTGCAGTAATAAAGCCCTCTATTAAAATCAAAAAGAAAAGCAAAGCAAAATATTTTGGATATCTAAATATAAACTCAGAAATAATTTGAAAGATGCTTGAATTTTTTTTAACTTTTACAGCAGTTGAATCAGTCATTTTTTAGCCATCAAAATTGTTAGAAATAAATTTTTTTGAGAAAATGTCTCCAAGAACAACAACCGGAGCATGCGTATTACTTGCCACATGTGCTTTGAAAACACTAGCATCACATATATATAATTTTTTTATATTCTTAACTTCAAAATTAGCATCAATAGCTTCAGACGAGCCTCCAATCAAATGATAGCCACTGAAAATATTATTAATAATATAATCATCAGTATGATTTTCAATTTTATCTTCATCTAAAACTTTAAGCACATAGTCACTTAAAGGTTTTGAACGAAGAAGCTTTAAACAATACTTTAAAGATTTATTAAGTAGATCAATATCTTTTTTTGATGATAGATATTTAGGATCAACATTACAAACTCCTTCCTTAATCATTATTGCACCAACAGATTTTGGGTTGGTTAATGTAATCGAAATTGAAAAACCTGGCTGCTTATCAAATAAATTCTTTTCACCATCACTTCCAAGCCTACCTGATTCGGTAAATTGAAGTAATTGAATTTTGGTATCAATTATACCATCATGGTCAAGGTCTAAATAAGCAGCAGAAGTTGCCCCAGGAGATTTCAGTAAAGTAGATTTACCAACAAAATGCTTAAACATAATTAACAATTTTTTATACCCACTATGTGACAACTCATTTAAAGAATCAAATTTTCTAGTTGCCAATACCTTGACTCTTAGATTTGGATGATCAATAACACCCTTGCCAATAGAAATATTTTTAAAGTAATTATTTTTCTCTGAATGTGTTTCAAACTTTGACTTTAACAAAAGTTCACAAGTACCTATGACACCCGAAGATAAAATAACATAATCTGAATTAATAGTTTGTAAATTAGTTTTTACTCCTATTATTTGTCCACTATCATCCAACAACAACTTATCAACTTTTTCGCCAGAATAAATCTTAAACAAATTATTCTTAATAAACGACATAACAGATGAACGAAAATATTTACCTGATGTTATTAAAATTGGCCCACAAATCTCTTTATCAGAAAAATTCATATCTCCTAAAGGAATTTCTTGATTATTCAAGCTATTAATAAAAGCATTATCGATAATATTTTGAGAAGCTTTCACTAAATTGATTTTTTTATTTTCATTTTTATTTAGAGAAAATAACTTATAAAAGCTTTCTAGTGCTTCATTATAATTTGAATTAAATGGCTTCAAAATCGAACCCCAAATTATCTTACTTCCAAATGCATGCACACATCCATTAATGACGGAGGCTCCACCCAATAAATTAGACTCAAAAAATGGAATCTTTCTTCCTAAGGATTCAAAGTAAACTTTAGAAATGTATTTAGAGTTTTTAAACAGTAAACCCCCAAGAAGAGGGATTTTAAAAATAAAAAAAGGATGCTCATTGAGCCCATTTTTTTCTATTACTATAACTTTAAAAAATTTTTGAAGTTGACTGGCAATTGTTAGTCCAGCAGTTCCTCCACCAATAACTATAACTGTTTTTTTTCTTCCTCCAATATATATTTTTTTTGACATTTAATTAAACCTCTCATTTGCCACTAACTGTCTTAATTGGTCAAGATTTTTTGTTGACTCAAAACCTATTTTTTGAAGTAATTTATTACACTCATTAAGCGTCCACTTTAATGAAACTTGACCTAGGATATTAGAAACAATAAGTATTTGAATAATATTCAATATATAAACTTTTCTATAATTTGTATTTTTTCTTAAAATTAATCCTGCAAATATTTTGAGCCTTTCAAATAATGAGGTAGCATAGAGGTTCTTAAAATCCACTAAATTCGAAAAATTCTTTTTATGAATAATTGATAATAATCTCAAAGCATAAATAGAGAAAATATTAGCAACATTTTCTTGGAGGCAAATAACCTCTTTTTTGGTCATAACTTTAGTTGATG
>Ga0209482_1001517_pt1 | contig 15820 bp, 17 predicted proteins | sample CoawatmetaG10DNA_FD_187512 | JGI IMG/M metagenome (GOLD analysis project Ga0209482, IMG submission 187512) | Marine microbial communities from the West Antarctic Peninsula - Coastal water metaG104-DNA (SPAdes) (version 2) | ecosystem: Environmental > Aquatic > Marine > Coastal ...
TACGAGTAAAGCGCTCTTCTTGAGCTGCAGCAATAATTTCACCATCAATAATTAACGCTGCAGCACTATCGTGATAGAAGGCAGAGATACCTAATATAGCTGTCATTTTCTAGAATAAGGTATAGATGAACGGCGCAACAGCAGAGCCTTGGCTCATTACAATCAATGCACCGAATAACGCCATCATCAGAAAAATAGGCATTAGCCAAAACTTCTTTCTAACACGCATAAAATTCCAAAGCTCTTTAATAAATGACATGACTCAACCTCCTAAAATTGATTTTTCATTGAGCCCATTGGTTCGCTACGCTTGACCCAATATGACTTAGCATTTTTATCTAGTTTTTGCTTAAGTAAGTCTTTACCTAAGAGACGCATAATAAGACCAGTAGGCACTACTGTGACAAAATAAACAAAAGCCATAACAATTGGGGCAACGATAGAACCTATTAGTAATCCAAACTTAAACCAGAGTTTATTTGGAAACACTAATATCTGAGGAGCTAGAAAAGCTAAAAAGAAAAATATGACAGATACGACTAACGCCCAAATACGAAGACCTTCAGAATTAATTAAGGGGGGGGATAAGGAAACGATTAAAAAAACGATTGAAAAAACAACACCAAAGGACTTTTCTGAAGATTGTTCGGTAGAAACATGACTGGATATTTTTAACACTGTACTATATTATGTTATATTTTATAATATTTTAGCTTAAATAAATAAATGATGTATTCTCATCTGGCAAAGTAGCAATTCGTAAGATATCTGGATTAGATTTACCTGCAGCAAATATGGCGGTTGATATTAAAGTGTCAATTGTGAATACAATTATTGAAATGTTTATATTCATTTTCACCTTATTTAGTTATAAAATAATAATAAAAGACCATTTTATATAAAGTTAATCCATACTGTCTTTTAAAATTCGATAATTATGGCTTAAATAAGCTTAAGTGAATGGTAATCTATTACAAAATTATTTCTTAACTATTTTGATAAAATTTACAATTTAAAATATATCAAATATTATGGTACTATATTTTGACAGTTATATAACTGACATCCCTTTAAGTGGAAAATTTCAATCTGGTAATGACAATGTGAGGGGATCTTGTTCAAATTATGAGATGCCATCAAAAGTTGACATAGCTAAATATTCATTAGCTAGTTATGCCCAATATAACTGGGAATACGTATTGATAAAGTATGAAGTTGATGATGAAGATGATTATCAAGTTTTAGATAAATATATTTTAGACCTATTTCCATTTGCCATCATTCTGCACAAAAGAAGTGATAGTTTTTCGTCTTTCCAAGAATCATTAAAAATTATTAATTCCTTCAAATGTAATTGGATATTTTATACTTCAAATAATGATCAGCCAATGATTGGAAGAAGTGCAAATTATATTGATGAGTTAATTTCAATTGCAACTAATTACGAATCTAAATTTCAATATATATCAATTAAGTACACACACTTTAGTGAGGCTTTTAGTTTATGTTCAAAAAATTCACCAATCAATTTGTTGTATGGAAGAGATATTGAGGACATCGAAGAAAATAGTAAAGCAAAAGTTATTTTGCGAAAACAAGGAGATAATACTGGTTCTCAAATAGTAAATAAAAACTTATTAAATTACTGGTTTTCATCAACAAATTATCCAGATAAAAGAATAATTCGTAGTGAGGATATTCGTTATTTATATCTTACAAGTGACCAGCTTATGATTATTCCTAAAGAAGAAATATGTGCCCATTTTGATGGATTTACCCACACTCAAGGAACTAACCATGAGATTGCAGATTATCAAATTCCCCCCTTATTTATTCCTAAAGGATTCTTTGAAAGCAATATTAAGATACGCTATGGTTACGATGATTATCGGGATGATTGGGTAAATATAAATCCAATGAAAAAAGCGTATATTTTTGAAAATAAAAATGGAGTTGATCTTAAGACTGAGTTAGATAAATTGCCGTCTTTTTGGAGTAATCGAATATCTGAGTTAGATATAAATAAAAATATTGATCAAATAAGCTTACAGCAAGCAATAAAAAGAAATGATCAAGTTGTAATAAAGCCTTGGAAACTTTTAAATAAGAAAATGACTATTGCCTCTATAATGTTTTTTATAAGGTATCTGATTTTATGGGTTTGGGTAAGATCTTATTTAGTTAAAGTCACTCATGTTTATAATGAAAGGCGCGACTATATTAAATTTATTTACTCTTTATTAAGGGTGCTAAAGAAGTTAAAAAGAAATAATTAATAATTTTGAATTTATGACTAAAACAATTAAACATTTCAAAGGTGGCTCATTAAGTTCAACTTGCTTATTAGAAGATGGTGGAAAATTATTTGTTAGAAAGAGTGTTTCTTTGGCTCACAATAGAGAATATGGATTTCAAAGATGGTATTCACAATTAAAAAAACTTCAAAGATATTCTATTATGTTTCCAGGCTTATTTCCATCAGTATTAAATTATGGGATGACAGATAATGATGCCTACTTTGATATGGAATTTTACAAAGATGCTATTAATGCGCATCAGTATATTGATGAGTGTAATTCTCAAAAAAAAGTTGATATTTTTTTTAAATCTTTAATTACTGCTATTAATACGCTTCACAGAAAAAAGTTTAATTCTAGTAAAAACTCTATAGGCTTATATATTCATGAAGAAATAGATCAAAGATTAAAAGACTGTTATAAAGAAAAGTTTTTTTTAGATTTTTTAGACTATAAAAAGATTATTTTTAATGGTAAAGAAATTAACTCCTTTGTTGACTCATTAAGTCTCTATCGAGATATGCTTAATAAGCATTTTAATGAGACTAGCGAAATTTTTAGTCATGGAAATATGACTCTAGAAAATATATTGTATATTCCTCAGACTGATAGAGTAATATTTATTGATCCATATGAGGAGAATATTATTGATTCAGAGCTCGCAGAGTATTCTCAATTGTTGCAATCATCAAATTCAAAGTATGAGATATATAGTTCAAAAAAAGCAATAATAAATGAAAATAATATCTCACTTAAAGTTAATGAATCATTTGGTATAAATTATTTTAATAAGATTTTATTAAGGCATATAAAGAATAAATTTAATCAAGATCAATATAAGGTAATTAGACTTTTAGAGGTGTCACAATTTATAAGAATGCTCCCCTTCAAAATGGCTATTGATAAAAGTAAAATGATTTTTTTTTATGGATTAGCATCATTTTTATTTGATAATATACAAGATGATGCCAAATAAAAAAGATACTGACAGTACTTATTATTTAAATACAGAGCTACCTGTAGAATTTAGTATTGAAATGTCTGATGGAATATTTGACATTAGTAATAAGCAGCTATTACATTTTGGCTTTCAAGGAAATAATGCTAGAAGAATCGTTATTATTGATTTAAAAGTTAGTAAATTTTATTTAGATGGTATAAAGAAATATTTTGAAGCATTTGATGTTCACTGCTCAATAATTATGATTAATGCTACCGAAAAGAATAAAAATGTAGATACACTTTTATACCTTCTTGGGGAAATAGAGAATCTTGGGCCAAATAGGAAAAATGAACCACTTATTGCTGTTGGAGGTGGTGTTTTACTTGATATTGTTGGAATGGCAGCAAGCTTATATAGAAGGGGAATACCTTATATTAAAGTTCCAACTACGCTACTTGGAATAGTGGATGCTAGTGTTGGGGTAAAAACTGGTATTAATTTTAAAGATAGAAGGAATCGTCTTGGAACATATTTTCCTCCTTTAGTGGCATATTTAGATATGACTTTTTTAAAAACTTTGGATGATATTGAGATTAGTTCTGGACTTGGGGAAATTCTTAAGTTAGCAGTTATTAAAGATTTAAAATTGTTTCAAATTTTAGAAGATCATGGGAATGAGCTATATAAAACTAAATTTATTAATTGCAGTTACTCAGAAAAAGTCATTAGCCTTTCGATAAAGGGAATGAGAGATGAATTACAGGATAATCTTTGGGAAAAAAACTTAAAAAGGTTTGTTGATTTTGGTCATTCATTTAGCCCAATACCTGAAATGAGGTCGCTGACAGATCAAAATGTGCCAACATTGACTCATGGTCAGGCTGTGACTTTAGATGTTATTTTTTCATCAGTTATATCTTTTTCTAGAAATATGCTTTCTAAAATAGAAGTGTCTCGAATTATGAAAACTGCGGTTAATATGGGGCTTCCTACAAAGCATATTTATTTTACTAATCCTGATATTTTGATGGAGGCGCTAAATGATACTATCAAGCACAGAAATGGTAGTCAAAATTTACCTATACCAACCACTATAGGCTCAGCAGTTTTTATAAATGATTTAACATATGAAGATATTAGAGTGGCATCAAAAATGATGATGGAATTAAATGATGAATTCTTTAAATAAGACAATAATTATATCTGGTGTCACAAGTGGAGTTGGACGGGCTTTAGCAATAAGATTCCATTCTCTAGGCTGGAAAGTTATTGGGCTAGCAAGAAATGAAGTAAAGTTGAAAGAATTGCTTAATAGCTTAGGCGATAACTTCACATTTCAGGTAGTTGATCTAATGAATAAAGATGCTGTAGCAAAGACCTTTAGGATTATTGAGTCAAAAAATGAAAATATAGATATTCTCGTAAATAATGCAGCAGTATTTCAATCAAAAGAGTTTTTTAAATGTTCGCTTGAAGATATTGATACAATCATTGATACTAATTTAAAAGGAGTTATGTATTCAACTCTGGAAGCAATAAGGGTAATGAAGAAGTCAAGTTCATCAAGTCGTATAGTAAACATAGGTTCTGTGGCCTCCATAAATGGAATAAAAAATCAGTCCATCTATTGCGCAAGTAAATTTGGTTTGAATGGCTTTTCAGAAGCTTTAAATCAAGAAATAATCAAAGACAATATATCTATTACTACTTTATTCCCTGGCGGTATAGATACCCCGTTATGGAATCAAACTAACCCATATCCTGGAGGCAGCATATCTGACCTGTTGCAACCTAATGATATAGTTAATATAGTTGAATTGTTATCAACTCTTGAATCAAGAGTGATTTTAAAAAATATGACAATTTTTCCTTCGAATGAATGGCATTAACCCTAATAAAAAAAATAATCATATGAATTTAATAATAACTATGGCAGGGAGATACTCAAGATTTGTTGATGAAGGATATAGACTGCCAAAATATCTCCTTCCTTGGGGTAATAAATCAATATTAAATGAAATTATATTGGAGCTTAATAAAGATAGTGACTTTGATAAAGTATATTTAATAGCTAATAAGAGAGATGAGATATATATGCCTCATGTCAAAAGAATTATGCAATCAATGAATATTTCGTTAGAAAATTTATTTTTAATATCTGACACTAACGGGCAGGCTGAAACTGCCAATATAGCTATATCTAAAATCTGCAAAAGATTTGGAAAATTAAATGGAAGTATAGTATTTCATAATATTGATACAATTTTATATAATAGAAAAATAAATGAAATTAATAGTCATTTAGATAAAAATGAGGGCTATATTGATATTTTTGAATCTAGTAATCATGCATATAGCTATGTCTTGATTGAGAATAGAAGTGTGAAGTCAATTGCTGAAAAGATTGTGATATCAAACTCTGCCTCCTCTGGAATGTATGTTTTTAAAGACATGGACACATTTAAAAAGTTTTATACGCAAGATATGTTATTTATAAGTGATGTATTCAAACATATGATTGAAAAGGGAGCTAGTATTGCAACAAGTGCAGTGCATTCAGAAAATGATACAATAGTGCTAGGAAGTCCGTCCGAATACCTGGTTAAGTCCTATGTACTTGATAGTGAATAAATATATTAGTATTTTTTTCAGAGTTTAGAATGAAAATCTTAATTGTTAGTGCAACTGATTTGCAGGGTGGAGCTGGAAGGGCGGCTTATAGGCTTCATCAATCGTTACTAGACAAAGATATAGATAGTCAAATGCTAGTTCAAACTAAAAATAGTGATGATTTCACAGTTATTTCTAAAGACAAAAAAAGTTCAAAGTATCTTAATCAACTTAGGCCATTCATAGACAGTATCCCCGTTAGACTTTATAAAAATAGAGTAGACGCTATGTTTTCAATCTCTTGGCTTGGATTTGATGGTATTGTTGATAGAATTAATGAAATTAATCCAGATATTGTTCATTTACATTGGATTGCCGGGGGAATGATGCGCATTGAAGATATCTCAAAAATTAAAGCGCCTTTGGTATGGAGTTTGCATGATATGTGGCCTTTTACTGGGGGCTGTCATTATGACCAGGATTGTGGTTTATATAAAAATAAATGTGGTAATTGCAAAGTATTAAATAGCCCAAAAGAAAATGATTTAAGTAGAAAAGTTTTTAAAAGGAAAAGGGGCTCTTATTCTAAAATCCAAAATATGAATATAGTTGCAACAAGTAAGTGGATAGGAATATGTGCAAAAGAAAGTTCCTTGTTTAAAGATAGACAGATTACTTTACTCCCCAATCCAATTGATACAGGTATTTTTAGCCCAATTGACAAAACATTTGCAAGGGGTTATTTTGATATACCTAAAGACAAAACTGTAATTCTGTTTAGTGCTATGCGTTCTATTTTGGACTCAAGGAAAGGGTCTAAAGAATTATTTGAAGCCATTGATATGCTTGATTTAAATAATGTAGTTTTTGTTATAGCCGGAAGTAGTAAGCCAGAACACCCTCCAAAATTAAAATTTCCAACATTTTTTATACCACCATTGCTTGATGAGGTATCTCTGCCATTAATTTATAATGTAGCTGATGTTATGATTGTTCCATCAATACAGGAAAATTTGGCAAATTCAATTATTGAGAGCTTGTCATGTGGTATTCCAGTAGTTGCTTTTGATATAGGTGGTAATAGTGATATGATTGAACATAAAAAAAACGGCTATCTAGCAAAGGCAATTATCCCAAAAGATATGGCCAATGGCATTGAGTGGGTGTTAAAAAATAATGAATCTCAAAATCTATCTAATAATTCTAGAAAAAAAGCTTTAAAGGATTTTGACCAGAGGGTTGTATCAAAAAAATATATAGACTTTTATAAAAATATCTTAATAAAGTAATGGTTATTGGTAGTGGAATGATGGCTAAAGTATTTGAACTCTATCAGAGTAGTAATGAAGTATTAATTTTTGCAAGTGGTGTTTCTAATTCAAAAGCAGTAGGTGGAGATGTCTTTCTCAGAGAGGAGTTATTACTTAAAGATACAATACTTAAGAATCCTGGAAAGTTGCTAATATATTTTAGTACCTGCAGTGTATATGATGATTCCGTTAATAAAACACCTTATGTGATTCATAAAGTAAAAATGGAAAATTTAATAAAAAGAAAGTGCAGTAATTTTTATATTTTTAGACTATCTCAAGTTGTTGGACTTGCTAGAAATCAGACGTTTATTAATTATTTATTTACATCAATTCAAAATAATAAAAAAATAGACATTTATAAATACAGCACAAGAAATTTAATAAGTACAGATGATGCCCTTATGGCAGTGTCTTATTTAGTAAAAAATAAAATATATTTTAATGAAATTACTAATATTGCAACACCAAACAACATCCTGGTAATGGACATTGTAAAAATCATTGAAGATATAACCAAATTATCATTCAACTATAATTTATTAGATTGTGGCGAAAAAATCGATATTGATATTGAAAAAATACTTAATTTAAATATGAATTTTGATTTTTATAAACCCAAATATTTAGAAAATATTTTATTGGATTTTTTTAATTCTTCAAAAGCTTGATTTTTTATGAAAATAGCAGCATTTAGTTATGGTGGAATTAATCAAGCAAGCTCAAGATTGAGAAGTTTTTATGTTTTTCAATCTCCCGTTTGGAGGGATCATGATGTCGTTTTTAATCCTAAATTTTCATCAATTCATAGCTTTCAATGCCTTCACTTTCAAGTTGTCTTTAAACCTAGATTTATTGTATTAGCGCTTTATGCTCGATTAATCGGTAAGCAGGTTATCTATGATATTGATGATCAAACTAATAAAATTAAGCATCTTATCCCTCTTTTATTAATGGTGTCAATTGCTAATATAGTTACTACCGATACAGAGTTAAGAAAAAAATATTTACAAGGAAAAACTCGAAAAAAAAATATTGTTGTAATTCCTGGTGTTTTAGATATTAATCACAATGAAATAGATAGTAATAATCTACGAAGAAATAGTTTTAATGATTTAAAGGATAATCAAAAGACAATAATCCTTTGGGTTGGTAATGTAGATAACTTTAATTCATTTAAAGTTTTAATTGAGGCTGATAAACGTTTTTCTAAGTATGAAATTGTTGTTATAACTGATATATCTACTCCATCTAAGGTTGTGTTAAACCACCCAAACCATTCAATTAAGCAGTGGAGTATAGATTGGGCAAGTTATCTAGATAATGCAAATAGATATTTTATGTTGTTAAATCATAATGATATTAATGATAAAAATTCTATTTATAAGAGTGAGGGAAAAATGATTTTAGCTCTTCATAATTATATTATGCCAATTATCAGTAACTCACATGCATATTCTGCTTTTGCAAAAAGTCTAAATGCTGAATTTTTAGTTTTCGATAATAATAAAGCTCCTTTTGATATATTGATTAAAATAAACAATAAAGATAATGAATTTTTTGATAATTTCTTTAAAAAATCAATACAATATATTGACGAAAATTATAGTAATGAATTTATCTCAAAAAAAATATTAAATCTAATTAAAATATCATCATAACTTATCAATGGATTCCCTATAATTTTATGAATAAAACACCACTTTTTAAGCCATACTTTAGAAAAAAAAAGCTGTTAAGTGAGTGCTTAGATATTGGCTGGACTAAAATTAGATATAAAACAGATGAGTTTGAGAAGTTTTGGTGTGTTTATTCAAAATTTAACCATCGCCACGTTTTAAATTCTACAGATAGTAAAATTAATAATTCTCCATTACACTTAAACTTAAGTTATGAAAGCGTAAGTTGCATTTCTAGCTTAGCAAATAAATTTACTTTATGAATATAGCTGCTTTCACCACAAGTGGAATTCAAATGGGTAGCTCAAGATTGAGAAGCTTTTACGTCTTTCAGTCTCCTATTTGGAAGGATCATGTCGTCTTGTTCAACCCTAAATTTTCTGAAATTAGAAACTGTGAATGTTTGCATTTGCAGAAAGTACTAAAGCCTAAATATATTTTATTAGCAATTTATGGGCGTCTCACAGGTAAGCAAGTTATTTATGACATAGATGATCAAACTAATAAAATTAAGTATTTTATTCCTCTTTTGTTAATGGTATTTATAGCTCATAAAGTTGTTACTGATACAGAGTTAAGAAAAAAATATTTACAAAGAAAAACTCGAAAAAAAAATATTGAAGCAATCTCTGGTGTAGTAGATGTTAATCAATATGATTTGAAGAAAAAAAATTTGCTAAGAGTTTTGCCCAATGAAAAAAAAGGCAAAAAAAAATCAGTCATTATTTGGCTTGGTAATTTAGCTAACTTTAGTTCATTTAGTTCTTTAATTAATTCTGATCTGCGTTTTTCTCAGTATGAAATTCTTGTTATAACTGATATATCTAATCCGTCCAAAATTAAGTTAAACCATCCAAATTATTTAATTAAGCAATGGAGTATCAATTGGGCAAACTATTTGAATCCTAATAATAGATACTTTATGCTGTTAAATCATAATGATATTAATGATAAAAATTCTGTATATAAGAGCGACGTCAAAATGACTTCAGCAATTTATAATTTGATCATACCAATTGTTAGCAATTCCTACGCATATTCTAACTTAGCAAAAAACCTTAATTCAGAATTTTTAGTTTTCGATAATAATATAGCTCCTTTTGATATATTGATTAAAATAGACAATAAAGATAATGAATTTTTTAATAATTTCTTTAAAAAATCAATACAATATATTGATGAAAATTATAGTAGTGATGTAGTTGCAAGTAAGTTATTCAATTACATTAATAAAAAAATATAAATCAAAGTATAAGGTTAATTATGTTGCAAAATTCATCAATATTAGTTACGGGAGGAACTGGATCTTTTGGTCATGCATTTATTCCTTTGACTCTAAAAAAATTCAATCCTAGACGAATTGTAATATTTTCTCGTGATGAGATGAAACAATGGGAAATGGCAAAGCTATTTAAGGGCGATAAAAGAGTTAGATTCTTGATTGGAGATGTTAGAGACAAGGATAGGTTATATAGAGCATTGGATGGAATAGAATATGTAGTGCATGCAGCGGCTACAAAAATAGTGCCTACAGCAGAATATGATCCTTTTGAGTGTGTTAAAACTAATGTCATTGGTGCAATGAATTTGATTGATGCCTGCATTGATAAAAAAGTTAAACGAATTGTTGCTTTATCAACAGATAAAGCCAGTAGCCCTGCAAATCTTTACGGGGCTACCAAGCTAACTTCTGATAGATTATTTGTATCTGGTAATTCTTATAGTGGAGTTCATGACACGAGATTTTCAGTTGTTAGGTATGGTAATGTGATGGGTTCACGTGGTTCAGTGATCCCATTTTTTCTTTCTATTCAAAAAGATGAAGTATTTCCAATTACAGATAATCGTATGACGCGTTTTATGATTTCTCTTGAAGAGGGTGTAGAGCTGGTATGGGACGCATTTAAAGATATGCAAGGTGGAGAGATATACGTTAAAAAAATACCTTCAATGAAATTAACAGATATTGCACTAGCAATAAATAAAAATGCTAAACATGACATTATTGGTATCAGGCCTGGTGAAAAAATACATGAGCAAATGATTGGTCCAGATGATGCGCACTATACTTATGAGTATGAAAAGTATTACAAGATACTTCCATCAATAAATCATTGGGCTGATGATCCAAATAGAATTGGACTGGGTATTAAAGTTAAAAGTGACTTTACTTACTCTTCTGACAATAATAATGACTGGATGTCTTCTGAAGAGTTGAAGCTTTGGATTAAAAATAATCGTAATAATATTGGCAGCTTTTAAGAATTATTTCTTATTTAGCTTAAAGTATTATTATAAATAGGTATTTCTCTTTTAAACTTTCATTAAAGTTGATCTTAGCCATAAGGCTTTTAAGATTGAATAAAATAAATTCTTCTATGTGAAGCATATTTAAGAAAAGTATATTATAGAATGTAATTTTAGAGCATTAAATAGGTGTTTTATAAAGAACACAATGAGCAATATTAATAAGACTTTATCAAAGTTATTGGAATATAGACAAAGATCTCTAGATCTTTACAAATTTACTTTGCCCAATCTTTATAAGATAAGAACTAGAGGTCCAAGTAAATTTAAGCTTCTAAAGTTAGAAATAATTCTCAGAATTTGTATATTTCTTCATTATTTTAGTATTTCAAGAAAATTGCCAAGGTATATTTTTTCATCTATGCGTTTTCCACTATTAATGTCGACAATGCAACCTAAGGAAGTTATGGTTATGGGAGGGGTCAAAGAGTTTATTTTTTGTCTTAAAAATGGTTATCGATTCTATTGGATGGGCCCAATCTATTATGGATTTAATTTATTTATTTTTTCTGGAAAAAATAATTTATTCGATTCAGTTATCACTATCTTAAGAAAGATTTTTTCTAAAGATACTAACAAGAGGTATCTTTTTCTATTGAATGACCAACATCCTGCAGAAATGACTTTATCATTTGCCTTAGAAGACTCCCCTAAGCTTAATATTGTGTGTATTTCTCACGGAATGTTGAGTTTTGAAACCACTGGCCAAAAAGACGCTAATGATGGTGAGTCTTGTAAATTCAATTTCGTTTGGAGCGACTCACAAAAATCTTTCTTTACGACTGAGCGAAATTATGCATCTTTTACCCTTGGATTGCCTTATGAGGTATATCAAGCTCAAAGTCAGTGTAAAGAAGTTATCTTAGTGGGACACTGTGGTGTTAGTTCAGATATTCTTAACTATTGCCATAGTGTTTATCATTTTATTAGCATCTATCAAGCGTTAGAGAAAGTGGGAATTAAAGTTTTTTATAGGCCACATCCTCAGGATGATTTTGACTTAGCACAAGAAGTTTTTTCTAATATTTCTGTTATGGATAAAAATGTATTGCTAGCTTCCGCAAGAAGAGTATATATTGGTTTTGAATCGACACTAGTTTTTGAGGCTAGAGAGTTTGGTAATATTTCAATTGGGCTTGATTCCTTAGAGATTCAAGATGCGAGGGCATTTGATGTTGATTTTGAAGTTTCTTCAGACAATTTTGAAAGTCTGCCAGGCTTAATCTTGGATATTTTTCACAAAAATGAATCTAAAAAAAATGATAAGTATGGAAACCTAAAAACTAGGTTTGATAGATGTATAAACCAAATTGATGAATTTAATGCTACTTATAAATTTGATGAAAGAAACTGACTTATTAACGCGAATATTAGATTATAGAAATAAACATCTAGCTATGTTTAGTGTTTCATGGCCAATGCTTGTTAAATTAAGAACAAGAAGTCCAAGTAAAGTAAGCCTTATAATTTCAGAAAAAATTCTAAGAACTTGGATATTTTTTCAACGGTTTACTGTTAGAAGAAAATTACCAAAGTATGTCTTTATGGGGAGGTTCTACCCTCATATTATGTCAGTACTTCCTAATAAAGAAGTTATGGTGATGGGTGGAATCAATGAGCTTCTTTTTTGCATTAAAAATGGCTATCGTTTTTTTTGGTCAGGATGTATATTTTATGGATTTAACCTATTTATTTTTTCTAAAAATAATAATTTATTTAATAAAGCTATAAGTTCTCTAAGAAAAATTTTCTCTAAAGATAATAATAAAAGATATCTCTTTCTTCCTGATGATAGCCTTCCAGAGGGAATGACATTATCATTTGGCTTAGAATCGATCCCTTTGTTAGATATTATTTGTATTGCTCATGGCTTTATTAATTTTGAACCTACTAGAATAAGTGTTACACCTGAAGGTGAAAGCTGCAAATTTAATTTAGTATGGAGTGAATCGCAAAAATCTTTTTTTAAGAATGATAGAAAGCATACTTCCTTTGTTTTAGGATTACCATATGAGGTGAATATAGCTAAAGGAAAATGTAAGGAAGTAATCTTGGTTGGACATTGTGGGTTATCCTCAGGTGCATTCCAGTATTTCTTCGCTATGTATCATTTTGCTAAGTTGTATCAAATGTTTGAAGGTGTCGGAATCAATGTTATTTATAGGCCTCATCCTGAAGATAATATTGAGAAATTACATAATACTTTCTCTAAAATTTCAATTACTGAAAAAAATGAATTACTTAATTCTAGTAGCAGGATATTTATTGGTCTTGAGTCATCATTATTATTTGAGGCTAGAGAATTTGGAAATACAACTATTGGACTAAATTTTTTAGATTTTAATTATAAAAATAATAGAGCATTTGATGTTGATTTTGAAGTTGATTCAGATAATTTTGAAACTCTACCAGATTTAATCTTGGATATTTTTGATAAAAATGAATTGACAAAAAGTGACAAGTATGAAAATTTAAAATTAAGATTTAGCAGGTGCTTAAATCAAATTGATGAGTTTAATACTGCCCAAAAGTCTAATAGTTTATTAGGTTAAAATATTATCTTGAATAATTACTTAATTACCAATCAAAATTTGATTTAATTTGGAGCTTACTTATTAATAATATTGATGTAGATCTTGAAGATATTTCTTGTTGCCTTGGATGCTTGGAGGGAGATAATTTGGTTTTCAGTGCAAATGATGTTATGCATAATTTGCCAGGTGAATATAATATTGTTAAATGTCGCACTTGTGAATTGATGCGCACTAATCCAAGGCCAACTCAAGAAACAATTGGCTTTTATTATCCAGATGACTATGGCCCATACCTCGATTCTATTAGTCAAATGGATAATAATGATAGTCAGTCTAGTAATTCAAAGCGCATTATTAAAAAACTTATAAGCAAAGTATATAAAGTTAATAGCACAATTATTCCAACACTAACTCCTGGAAGAATGCTTGAAATTGGATGTGCAGCAGGGTCATATCTAGAGTATATGTCTAGTAAAGGTTGGCTAGTAGAAGGAATAGAGTTTTCAGATAAAATTGCTCAACAAGCAAGAAATAATGGTTTAAAGGTTTATGGTGGCCCACTTGAAACTGCTCCGGAGCCTAATGAGCCATTTGATCTTATTGTTGGGTGGATGGTTTTAGAGCACCTTCATAATCCAGTTATTGGCTTAAAGAGGCTTTATAAATGGGCCAAGCCTGGTGCATGGCTGGCATTATCTATACCAAATGCTGACTCGGTAGATTTTAAATTATTTAAAGGAAAAGGGTATGCCCTCCAGGTTCCCACGCATGTTCATCACTATACGCCAAAAAGTATTGAGAGAGTCCTTAAGGCAGGTGGGTGGAGTATTGAAAAAATTTATCATCAACGTACTTTGAGTAATATTATTGGTAGTATTGGATATATTTTACGTGACAAGGGTTTTATAAGAATTAGTGAAATTTTCATTAAATTTCCTGGGAAGGGTGGAAGAGCAAACTATCTCCTTTATCCACTTTCTTTATTGCTTAGTTTTTTTGGAAATACAGGAAGGATGACTGTATGGGCAAGAAAAAAATGACAGCTAGCCGTTATATAATATAATGCTATTTTTTTAAAACTTATAAAACTTCATTGATTAATTATAACAACTTAAAATTGAACTCAATAATATTAGGATCCATGTTGTTTTTAATTGTGAGATTGTTAATTTGGAACCAATTTGACTTTGCGGTTCTTCTAGAAACTGGCGATGATAAGTATTACATCGATGTTGCAAAAAACATAGCAAATTACGGTACGCATATTTCAGGGGATTTGTATTCAGTTCGAGCTCCAGGTTATCCTTTTTTTCTGGCCTCTCTATTGAAATTAAATATAGAAATAAATGCTATTAATATTTATATCATTCAGAGCTTAATATTATTTTTAACATACTTGCTTTCTTTTTTTATAATACAAAAAACAAGAGCTAGGGCCGCAGTTTTATTTTTTTTAATACTATGTCTATCACCATTTGATGCAATTTATAATGGAAGAGTTTTATCAGAAAATTTATTAACACCTCTTATTCTCACCTCAACAGTATTATTATTATTTTCATATAAAAGCAAATTATTTGGTTACATCTTGCCAGGAATACTTCTAGGCTTTGTAACCTTAGTTAAGGATATCTTCCTTTTACTACCCATCTTAATTGCTATATATATGCTTTTTAATAAAACTAACTTAAAGTATATAGTTATATTCTTGATAGCATATTCAAGTGCTGTTTCGCCATGGATAATTAGAAATGCTTCACTGCCTTCAGATAATTTTGTTGGCATTAGTAAGGGAATTTTTTGGACTAATTTATGGGCTGGAACTTGGTTAAGAGATGACCTTGCATATTCATCTGCTGCAAAAAGGGGTTTTATAGAAAAAAATGAAATTGAGTTATTTGTGAAAAAACGTCAAAATATGTCATTGGAGCAAGAATTTTTTCGGGATCAGGCATTAAATAACTTAATTCATAAACCATTTCAGGTAATTGGTAATTGGGCTTATAGAGTTCCAAAAATGTGGATTGGGACTAGAACTGATCTTTTTAAAATGAGGTTCGAAACTCGCTCTTTATTCTGGTACATATCGAAACTTTTCTATTTTGGGACAAACTTAGTTATTATTTTACTATTTTTAGCT
>Ga0209482_1001518_pt1 | contig 15818 bp, 14 predicted proteins | sample CoawatmetaG10DNA_FD_187512 | JGI IMG/M metagenome (GOLD analysis project Ga0209482, IMG submission 187512) | Marine microbial communities from the West Antarctic Peninsula - Coastal water metaG104-DNA (SPAdes) (version 2) | ecosystem: Environmental > Aquatic > Marine > Coastal ...
TTATTCATTTAACAGATAATTATGAACCAACTGCAGGATGTGTTGCTTTAAAAAAGAAAGATTTTGAAATATTATTAAAATTAATAGATAAAAAAACTAAAATTAAAATAGGCTAAGTTCTGCTGCCAAATATTTTTGAACCAACCCTGACATATGTTGCATTATTTTTAATTGCCTCCAGGTAATCTCCCGACATCCCCATACTTAATTCTTTAAAATTTAACTCTTGGTTTATTTTATTCATCTCAGAAAAATATTTTTCTGTATTATTATCATTAGGAGGAATGCACATTGTACCAATAATATCCAAATTCAAATTTTTACAAAATTTATAAAAGTCATCTAATTTTTCTTTTTTAATTCCTGACTTTTGCTCTTCATTTCCAATATTTACCTGAATAAGTATTTTAGGTTTTTTTTTTTGTTTTACTTGCTCTTCTGCAATTTTACTTGCTAATTTTTCACTATCCAATGAATGAATATAATCAAATATTTTTAAAGCAAACTTAACTTTATTAGTCTGAAGTCTTCCAATTAAATGAAGTTTAATTTTGTGATTTATATTTTTTATATCAGCCCACTTATCTTTTGCTTCCTGAACCTTATTTTCTCCAAAATCTTGATGACCATACTCAATGAGAGGCTCAATATCTTTTATTAAAAATGTTTTACTAACAGCAATTATTTTGATTTTTTCTTGCAAATCTGGCTTTAATTGGTTTATTTTAGCTTTAATTTCTTCTAAATTATTTACAATTCTATGCATAAAATATTTAGCAAGTATTATTACTTTATTCAAAAAAATCAAAGTCAATTAATTGATCTTCTCCCAAAAAATACAACGTTAATTTACCGAGACTACCAAAATTCTACAAATATTAATGAGCTAATTAACTTAAAGAAAATATGTCATAAGAAAAAAAAATTTTTTTTTTTGAGCAATAATATAAAGCTTGCTATTAAATTAAATTTAGATGGAGCTTATATTCCAGCTTTTAATAAATCTTTTTCACATAACTCGTATAATCTAAAAAAAAAATTTAAATTAATTGGGTCTGCACATAATTTAGAAGAAATTAGAATAAAAGAAAAACAAAATATTAGCTCTATTTTTTTATCACCAATTTTTAAAACTAGCAAATACAAGAAATTTTTAGGCATCTATAAATTCAAAAAACTTATGAAACTTACAAAAAAAGATATAGTATCTCTAGGTGGAATAAATGAAAAGAATATTAAGAAAATTAAATTAATAGGTGTAAATAATATTGCAGCAATTTCAATGTTTCAAAAATTACAAAAAAACAATGAATAACAAAAATATTATTTATCTTAAAAAAGAACTAGTTAAAATTAATAATCACTTTAGAGAGAAAAAATTTAATCTTGTTATTAAAGAATCTAAACTTCTATTAAAAATAAACCCCAAACAACCAATAATTTATAATTTAATTGGTCTTTCATATCTAGAATTAAGTGAGACTAAAAAAGCCTTAGAGAATTTTTTATTAGCAATTGAAAAAGTGCCCCCTGATCCTTCTATTTTTTGTAATACAGGAATTGCCTATAAACAATATAGAAATTTAAAAAAAGCTAGAGAGTATTTCAAGAAAGCTTTAGATTATAACTCTAAACATTTAGCATCTCACATTAATTTGGCTCATCTAGAAAATACACTAAGACATAGCCAACAGGCAACAAAACACTATCTAGATGCTTATAATATAAATAATAATTCAGAGGAAGTTTTAACCTATTATATACTCAGCCTTTCATCAATTGGAAATTTTTCAGAAGCAAAAAAAATAATATCAGAGCTAAACAATAAATTTCCAAATAATACAAAATCATACCAACTTTTTAGCAAAATTCATAAGTACAGAATTGGAGATCCTCATCAAAATATTATGATGGATAAAATTAAAATTCAAAGTTTGAATCAAGAGGATAAGGCTAATTTATATTTTGCTTTAGCTAAATCTTTTTTTGATCAAAATAATATTAAAAAATTTGTAGATTACACCTTAAAAGCAAACGAAATTAAGTTTGAATCTTTTAACAACTATAATTTTAAATTGGAGGAACTTAAATTTAAACAAATAACAGATCATTTTGAAAAATTTCAATTTCAAAATCAAAACAACAACAGGGGTGAAAATCTTATATTTATTGTAGGTTTACCAAGATCCGGCACAACATTATTACATCAAATAATAAGCTCACATTCAAAAGTTTTTGGTGCTGAAGAAAGTCATTTTCTTAGTGATTACATGGGAGACAAATTTAAAGATGAAAAGTCTTTTACACATTTTTTTACAAAAGAAGTTTTGAATAAAAATATAATTTCAAAATTATCAGATGAAATTCTATTAAATTATAAAATGTATGATGATAGTAAGATTATAGTAGATAAAATGCCATTTAATTTCAAATGGATTGGCTTAATTAAAATTCTTTTTCCAAAAGCTAAAATAATTCATAGTAACCGAAATCCTGTTGACAGTACATTTTCAATATACAGAAATTTGTTCGACACTCCTGGGATGGGTTGGGCTTATAATCAGGATTATCTAGTTAGATATGCACACCTTTACAATGACTTAATATCTCTTTGGCAAAAAAAACTAGGAAATTTTATTTATGATTGTCACTATGAAAAACTAGTAACGAATCAAGAAGATGAAACTAGAAAAATTTTGAAATATTGTAATTTAGAATTTGAAGATAGGTGTATTAATTATACTGAAAATAAACTACCTGTCAGCACAGTTAGTGTTTCTCAAGCTAGAGAAAAAATTTATAATAGTTCGATTAACCTAAGTGATAAATATTTAAATTATTTTTCATTCCTCAATCGTGTTGTAAAAAAAAAGGCCCCTTAAAAAAGGGGCCTTTTAAAATTTATTAATTAACTTAATTAGAACGCAAAGCTAAGGATTACTTCAGTAGCATCTGAAGTTTGTCCAGCAACGTTACCTACGTTATCACCATCATTGTGATAAGCTGAAATAGTTATTCCACCCATTGAGTAAGCAGCTGAAAAACCTTCAAGTTCTTGGTCTACTGTTGTACCTGTCTTTTCAGTTTCATGATTACCGTATGAAATTGAAAGGTTATCATTTACACTCATTGACACACCATAGATTGTTGTTTCTAAGTCTGCAGTAGAGCCGCTAGCGTCAGCTTCATTTTGTTGGTAACTTACAGTAAATCGACTTAAAGCATATTTAAGTCCAACAGTGTCGTGGTCAACGTCTGTATTATCCGACACACCACCTGCAGTACCTGTTCCACCAAATACAGTTAAACCTGTATCTCCTACTGGATATTGGATACCAATAGAGCTTGATGAACCAGCACCTGCTGTTGTTGTATCTCTTCCACCATCTGAACGATCAGCTGTTGCAGCTATGTTGTCAGAGTAAACTAAGCTAACTGATGCACCTGCAACTGTATTGTTGTAAGCAAATCCTTGACCAGAAGGGAACTTTGCCCAAGACGCATCCGTAAGACCATCCCAAACTTCTTCATAAGCTGAAGGAGATAAATCATCCATAGCTTTTAATCCATTTCCAAGGTCAGTATCGTTATATGTTACAGATCCCATGTCACCCATGTCTAATGTAAGAGATGAAGTGTCAGAACCTGAACCACCAGTAGCTAAACCATGAGATAAAGATATAGTCATACCGTTATCTAATTCAGCAGAACCTGATGCTGTGATTTCTTGATCCATAGCAACACCTGATGCTACGTCAGTAACATTTTGTGTTCCACCCATGCTTTTATGACTTAATTTAGCAGCTCCAGATAACGTCAATTCACCAGCATAACCAGTTGTAGCAGCTATCAATGAACCTGCAAGGGCTGTAAGCCCAATTTTTCTTATGTTCATATATTTTCCTTTGTTTTTATTTATTATTAATATTAACAATATTTTAAATATACTGTTTTTTAGAAATTTCTTTTATTTACAAATAAAAAGTGAATTTTTTCTAAATTTGTTGCAAAAATACCACAATATTATTCGTTTAGAATTTACAACTATTATGATAGTACTTCTATTTTTTATGCCCCCAAAAAACCCTATAACTTTATCTTTTCTTGTTAAAGCATTGCTAATCTCAATTTTTTTTATATCTAGTGGATGTGGCATTTTCAAGCCCGTTGATGCTAGAAAAGTAAACCCTAACGCAGAGGAAAGAGCTAAAAAAAATATTAAGGAAGGAAGGGGTTTCAGGTTATTTGGTTCTAATGTTGCTGGAATGGGTGGAGATTTTCAATTTGCAAGCTCTAATGAGCTGTGGAGAGCATCATTAGATATAATTGATTTTATGCCACTTTCATCTGTCAACTATAGTGGTGGCATAATTATAACTGACTGGTATTCAGCTGACCAATCTTCAAATGAAAGTATTAAAATTTCAATAAGGTTTTTAAGCAATGAAATAAGGTCCGATGCGCTGGATATTAAAGTTTTTAATAAAAAATGTTTAACACTAACAAATTGTGTAATATCTGAGAAAAGTGGAAATATAACAATTGAATTAAAAGAAAAAATTTTAAAAACAGCCGCAATTTATGAAAAAGAAAAGAAAGATAAGAAGAAAAAATAAAAATTTAGGCTCTGTAAATAATTCAAAGACAAAATCATAATTAATAAAATTTACTTTTTGTGGATAGATACAATTTTAAAATAGTAGAGGCCAAATGGCAAAAGCTTTGGCAAGAAAATAAGGTTTTTTCAACTAAAGTAGATAAGACTAAAAAAAAATTTTATTGTCTGGAAATGTTTCCATACCCATCAGGAAAAATTCACATGGGTCATGTTAGAAATTATACCATAGGAGATGTGCTAGCAAGATTTAAAGCATTACAGGGGTATAATGTTTTGCATCCTATGGGGTGGGACTCTTTTGGAATGCCCGCAGAAAATGCTGCAAGACAAAATAATTTAGACCCCAAGACTTGGACTGAATCAAATATCAAAACTATGAGATCTCAACTTAAAAAATTAGGATTGTCTATCGATTGGGATAAAGAAATTTCAACATGTTCGCCAGAATATTATAAACATCAACAAGAATTTTTTTTAGATTTGTATGACAAGGGTTTAGTTTACAGAAAAGAAAATTATGTTAACTGGGATCCAGTTGATCAAACTGTTCTTGCTAATGAGCAGGTGGTAGACGGTAAGGGTTGGCGGTCTGGAGCCTTAGTTGAAAGAAAAAAGTTAAATCAATGGTTTTTTAATATCTCAAAATTTTCAGAAGAGCTTTTACAGGGGTTAGATAGCTTGGATAATTGGCCCAACAAAGTAAAGGTGATGCAAAAAAACTGGATAGGTAAATCGTTTGGTTGTGAGGTTGAGTTTGAAATTGAAAGTGAAAAACCTATTGAAAGTATTAAGTGTTATACAACAAGGCCTGACACTTTATTTGGTTTTTCTTTTCTTGCTCTCTCAGTTGATCACCCTTTAGCAAAACATTACGAGAAAGACAAAGAGTTTCAAAAATTTAGAGAAGAATGTTCTAAAACAGGTACCACTGAAGAATCCATTGCCTCTGCTGAAAAACTTGGTTTTAAAACTGATATGATTGCAGTTAACCCACTAGACAAAAATATGAAGGTTCCAGTTTATTTTGCAAATTTTGTGTTAATGGATTATGGGTTGGGTGCTGTTTTTGGTTGTCCAGCACATGATCAACGAGATTTAGATTTTGCAAAAAAATATAATTTAAAAATTATACCTGTCGTTAAGCCTGAAAAAAATAAAGACTTTGAAATAAAAGATGAGGCTTATACGGGTGAAGGTTATATTTGTAATTCAAAATTTTTAGATGGTTTAAAAGTTCCAAGTGAATCTGTTATTAAGACTATTGAATTCTTAGAAAAAAATAATCTAGGTAAAAAAAAAACTAATTATCGATTAAAAGATTGGGGCATATCAAGACAAAGATATTGGGGATGCCCAATTCCAATAGCTTATGATGAGAACAATGATCCTATTAAGATTCCAAGAGACATGTTACCTGTTAAACTTCCAGAAATTCAAAAGTTAAGCAGCACAGGAAACCCTCTTGATACAGAGGAAGATTGGAAATATTTTAATCTAGATGGAAAAAAATATAGAAGAGAGACTGATACATTGGATACTTTTGTTGATTCTTCTTGGTATTTTTTAAGGTTTTGTTCTCCTCAGAATACTGACCTTGGCTTTAGCCAGGAGGAAGTAGATTATTGGATGCCAGTTGATCAATATATTGGTGGGGTTGAGCATGCTATATTACACCTTTTATATTCAAGATTTTTTATGCAAGCACTCTCTTATAAAAATGATGATTTTAAATTAAAAGAACCATTTGATGGATTATTTACACAAGGAATGGTTTGTCACGAAACCTATAAAGATCGAACAAATGCATGGTTAAGTCCTGATGAAGTAACTTCAGAAGATGGTAAAGAATTTTATAAAAAAGATAATCTTTCTGAAAAAATAATTGTTGGACCAACAGAGTCCATGTCAAAGTCTAAAAAAAATACTATTGATCCAGAGAATATAATAAAAAATTATGGAGCAGATTCTGTTAGACTATTTATCTTATCAGATAGTCCCCCAGAAAAGGACGTACAATGGTCTGACCAAGGGATGACAGCCTCATTTAAATTTATTCAAAAATTGTGGACCTTAAATTCAAAAGTTTTAAATAAAATTAAAAATGATCATAAAGAAAATGAAGGTGAAAATTTAATTAAATTCACCAACCAGCTAATTCACAAGATAACTCAAAACTTAGAAAAATTTCACTACAACGTAATAGTTGCCAATCTTTATGAAATGTATAATTTTTTAATCAAAGAAATTGATAAACCAATAAAAAAAAAAGTTTTAATTGAAAGCTATAGAAAAATTTTAATTCTACTAAATCCTTTAATTCCACATTTTTCCAACGAGTGCCTAAGCGCTATTAATGAATATCAAATAAATTGGCCAAGTGTTTCTGAAGTGGATTTGATAGAAAATGATATAAACTTAGTAGTTCAGATAAATGGTAAAAAAAGAGGCATTTTAAAGGTAAAAAGAGATATGATAGAGAAAGAAATTTTAGAAAAAATTAAACTAAATCAAGAAATAGAGAAATTTATTAATAACCAAAGAATTAAAAAATCTATTTTTATACCTAACAGACTCATAAATATTATAATATAAAAATGAAAAAAAAAATATTTACTTTTCTTCTTTTTTTACTTTTATCATCCTGTGGCTATGAAGCTACATATTCATTAAAAAATAGAGTAATCTATGCTTTTTCAATAAATGAACTGGTTTTTACTGGAAACCGACAGATTAATTTGAAAATAAAACAATTATTAAATCCTTATACCAATCCTAAAATTAAAGAAGAGAAAAATTTTGCATTAAATATTTCTAGTAACTCTGAAAAGATTATTACAACAAAGAATGTAGCCGGCAATGCTGTAAAATTTAAAAATGAAATAACAGTGAAGGTTCAAGTATTTTTGAATGGGAAGAATACGACAAATTTAGTGATTATAGAAGATTTTATATATGATAATAATTCAGATACGTTTGAACTAAGAGCCTATGAGAATCAAATAAAAAATAATTTAGCTGAAGCTGCTGTAAATAAAATACTTTTTAAGCTAGCTAACAACTTATGATAGTAAAATCATTTGAGTTGAACAAACTAGAATTAAACAGTTACAAGTTTTACTTATTTTACGGTGACAATGAGGGCTCAAAAGAAGAAACTATAAAAAACTTATTTGATAAAAACTATCTAAATAAAATCTACAGATATGAGGAAAAAGAAATATTGGATAATATTGACAATTTCTTTAATTCTATTCTTACAAAATCTTTCTTTGATAACGAAAAACTCATAGTCATTAATAGGGCTACAGATAAAATTAGAGAAACTGTAGAGGACTTAATAGAAAAAAATCCAGAAGATATAAAAATAATTTTAAATTCTAAAAATCTTGAAAAGAAATCTACTTTAAGAAAAATTTTTGAAAAAGAAAAATCAATCATATGTGCTCCATTTTATGAGGATAATAATCAAACATTAAATTCAATAATTAGTCTTTTTTTTAGAAATAAAAAAATTCCAATATCTCAACGATTAATAAATGTTTTGATAGAAAGAAGTAGAGGAGGTAGAAAAAATTTAAATAATGAATTGGAAAAAATTGAGGCCTATTCATCAAATAAAAAAAACTTAAATCTTGAGAAAATAATAAGGCTAACTAATCTGGCAGACAATTATAGCGCCTCAGAGCTAGTGGATCACTCTCTAGCCAAAAATACCAGGAAAACCGTCACTATTTTAAATGAAAACAACTATTCTGATGAAGACAATATTATAATTATTAGAACATTGTTAGCAAAACTTAAAAGATTAGTTAAAATTCATGAATTGGTTGATGAAAAAAACAATATTGAACAAGCTGTTTCTGCAAGTAAGCCTCCCGTTTTTTGGAAAGATAAGCCTCTTGTTATCCAGCAAATAAGATCTTGGAAAAAAGAACACCTAAAAAATCTAATTTATAAAACTAATGGAATTGAGCTTTTAATTAAAAAAAACTCTGCCATGGCTAGAAATATATTATCAGATTTTATAATTAACAATTCAATAAAAACTAATAATTAGATTTTATAATCTCAATTATTTTATTTAATTGATCTAAATCGTTATATTCTAATAACAGAGATCCTGAATTATTTTTTTTATTTTTGATTAAAACATTAAGACCAATTTTTTCTCTAATTGAAGTCTCTAGGGCTTGTAAATTTGTATCTCTCGAGGGTTTAAGAGAGTGTCTTTTAGTCTTAAAAATTTTAACAAAATTTTCTAATTGTCGAACAGAAAGGTTTTTTTCAATTATTTTATTTGCAACAAACTCTGCATTATCTAAACCTACTAAAATTTTTGCATGTCCTGCTGATAATTTTTGATTTTCAATTAACTTTAAAACTGCTTCTGGAAGGTTGAGTAGCCTTAAAAAATTAGCAATGTGACTTCTGCTTTTTCCAATAAATTGTGCCACTTTTTCTTGGTCATATGAAAATTCTTCAATAAGACGTTTATAGCCACGTGCTTCTTCGATTACATTTAAGTCATTTCTTTGAACATTTTCAATAATTGAAAATTCCAAAGATTTTAAATCATCTACATCTGTAATAACCACTGGAACTTCGTGTAGCCCTGCCTTTTGTGCTGATAACCACCTTCTCTCTCCAGCAATTATCTCATACTTTGAACTGTTGTTACTAGACTTTCTAACAATGATTGGTTGAATGATACCTCTTTCTTTTATTGAGTTTGTTAAATCTTGTAAATTTTCCTCATCAAATGTTTTTCTTGGTTGAAATTTATTGCTTACAAGATCAGATATCGAAACTTTATTAATGTTTATTTCTACTTTTGTTTCACCTATTAAAGATGACAAACCTCTGCCTAGACCTTTTTTTATTTTGTTTGTATCCATTATGCAGCGCTCCCTATTTTTTGTTCTTGATTAATAAATTCATCTGTAAAGTTAAAATATGATTTACTGCCAGGACAAGATTTGTCATACATTAAGACTGGCATGCCGTGCGATGGGGCCTCTGAAAGCCTGACGTTTCTTGGGATCACTGTTAGATAAACTTTTTCATTGAAATAGTCTCTTGCTTCTTTTTCAACTTGTGTGGATAGCTTATTTCTTTTATCAAACATTGTTAAAAGTATGCCTCTAATTTTTAATTCAGGATTTAAATTAACTTTTATTCGTTCTATGGTTTTCATTAGCTGGGTTAAACCCTCTAAAGCAAAAAATTCAGTCTGCAGTGGGACTAATAGTGAGTGAGAAGACACTAGCGCCATGACTGTAAGCAAGCTTAGTGACGGTGGACAGTCTATAAGTGCATAATCATAGGTTACTCTAGAATTATTTAAATAAGCGGTTAATTCGCGTTTTAAAATGAAGGCTCTCATGCTATCATCAGCTGTCTCAACCTCAAGCCCAGATAAATCTACATTCGAAGTGATAATATCTAAATTTTTGAACTCTGTTTTTCTAATCACATCAGAAATGACCCTTGTTCCATTCAGCACCCCATAAATAGTATCTGTCGAGCTTTCTAAATTGGACAGACCAAGTCCTGTAGTAGCGTTTCCTTGTGGATCAAGATCAATAACTAAAACTTTTTTTTCTTGTTGGGCTAAACCTGCTGCAAGATTAATTACTGTTGTTGTTTTTCCAACCCCACCCTTTTGATTTATTACAGAAATAATTTGCATTTAGTTTTAATGTTTTTTTTTAATATTTTTTATATTTAATAAAAATGAATCTTCGCTTGTAATACTTTTTTTCTTTTCAAAATCAAAATCCCAATTTATTAAAGTTTCTTCTAAAACTTTTTCTCCATATTTTCCCATGAAGACAATTAAATTTTTGTAACTGCTAAAATTTTTATAAACTAAATCTAAAATCATTGGTAAAGGTTTAAAAGCTCTTGCCATTATTGTACCCGAGTCTAAATTTTGTGCCTCAAAAATATTTTCTTGCATGACTTCGGTATTTAATTTTAAATCTCTAGATACTTTTCTTAAAAAAGCGCTTTTATGATGACTTTTTTCATATAAGTGAACTTTGATCGAATTTTTATGATTTTTAATCATAATTGATATAATTATACCTGGCATACCTCCACCTGAACCTATATCTGTTATAATATTACTATTTAAATCAATAAATTCAATAATTTGCGCTGAATCAATTATGTGACGTTCTCTAATAACCTCATTTTTGGCTGTTTCTTTACTTATTATATTAATTTCATTATTTCCCTGCTGTAGCATGGATATAAATAGCTCAAACTCAATTAATGTTTCACGTGGAACATTTTGGTCTTTTAGTAGTGGATATTTTTTAAAAATTTCTTCCATTAAGCTATTAGCTTAATAGACTTTCTTTTTACATGTGACAACAAAATATATACGGCAGCTGGAGTTATTCCATCAATTCGCAATGCTTGTCCCATAGTTTTTGGTTTTATTTGTTTAAATTTCTCTTTTACCTCATTTGATAGTCCTGAAAGATCATCATAATTAACTTTTTCAGGTATAACTAAATTTTCGTCTCTTTTAAATGCTAATATATCTGCTTTTTGTTTTTTAAGATAGCCTCCATAATGAGCATTTATTTCAATTTGCTCATCTATTTTTTTATCAAAATAAGGAATTTTAGGCCAAATTTCTCTTATTTTTTTCATATCAACACCTTTTTGGGTTAATATTTCATTAGATTTTCTTAGAATACCATCTTTTGCAATTTTAATATCAAAGCTCTTTATTTTTGTTGGAGATATTGATGATTCAGACATTATTTTAGATATTATTCCTAATTTATGTTCTTTATCTTTAAAAATATCTTCTCTTTCTTTTGATATTAATCCAATTTGAATTCCTTTATTTGTTAACCTTTGGTCGGCATTATCTGCTCTCAAACTTAGTCTATATTCTGCTCTTGAGGTGAACATTCTATAAGGCTCTGCAACACCCTTTGTTACCAAATCATCTATCATAACTCCAATGTATGCATCTGATCTATCCAAAATAAATGGCTCTTCTTTCTTAAAAGATAACGCAGCATTAATTCCAGCGATTAATCCTTGGGCTGCAGCTTCTTCATATCCTGTTGTTCCATTTATTTGCCCAGCAAGGTATAAATTTTGAATTTTTTTAGTCTCAAGAGTTAAAAATAGTTCTCTAGGGTCAATATAGTCATATTCTATGGCATAACCGGGTCTAATTATCTTAACATTTTCTAAACCACTGATATTGTTACATATTTCTTGTTGAACATCCTCAGGTAGTGAGGTAGATATTCCATTTGGGTATATTGTGTGATCGTTTAGTCCTTCAGGCTCTAAATATATCTGGTGACGGTCCTTATCTGCAAACTTTACTATTTTATCCTCTATTGAAGGACAATATCTTGGACCAACCCCCTGTATGCTTCCTGAGTACATGGCACTTCTTTTTAGATTTTTTTGAATTATCTTATGAACCTTTTCGTTTGTATAAGTCATCCGACATGAAACTTGTTTGTTTAAATTTTTTTTGGTTAAGAAGGAAAAAAAGTAAGGCTCATCATCTGCAAACTGTTCTTCTAAATTATCATACTTAATGGTTCTGGCATCGAGTCTTGGTGGTGTTCCTGTCTTAAGTCTTCCTATTTTGAAATCATACTTTTCAAGTTGTTCACTTAATCCTGTTGAGGGCTTTTCATCAAACCTTCCTGCTGGTGTTCTCTTATCACCTATATGAATCAAGCCATTCAAAAATGTACCTGTTGTTAAGATTAGTCTACCACATAAAATTTTTTTACCTGACTTTGTTTCAAAACCACTTATAGTGTTTTTCTTAAAAATAAATCTTATCACTGGATCAAAAAAAATGTTTAAATTACAGTAGTTTAGTAACTTTTCTTGCATATATTTACGATATAATGATCTATCTGATTGAGTTCTAGGTCCTTGAACTGCAGGCCCTCTACTTCTATTTAATAATCTAAATTGTATACCTGATTTATCTGCAACCTCTCCCATCACACCGTCTAAGGCATCTATCTCTCTAACAAGATGACCTTTACCAAGACCTCCTATTGCGGGGTTACAAGACATCTCACCTATGGTTTCAATTTTGTGAGTGAATAGGGCAGTGTTAACTCCAAGACGTGCAGATGCTGCAGCAGCTTCACAACCTGCATGACCTCCACCAATAACAACTACCTCAAATGATAAATCATTTTTCATAACTTAAATTTATAACTGATATGAATATTTACAAGCAGACAGTATTTTTTAATAAATATATTTTTGTTTAATATGAGCTGCGTTTTTTTTATAAAATCGCTTAATAAGCTATATGTACCATAGATAATGCTAAAAATAAGCCAAAAAACCTCCTAAAACTGAGATTATTTGCCGATACAAAAATCATTGAAAATACTACCTAATATCTCCTCAACATCAACTTTTCCAACTATCATTCCTAAATGGCGTGTTGCCAAACGAAGATCTTCTGCTGCTTTATCAAAGTCTTCAGCTTCATTTTTTTCTTCAAAGTTTTTCAAATAATTTAAGCTTTGTTCAAGGTGTTGTCTGTGCCTTTCACGAGTAATTAAAATATCTTCACTTGTGATAAATTTATTTTTTAATTTGTTTTTAATCTTTAAAATTAAATCTTCTAAGTTGAGATTATTTTTTACTGAAATTAAAACATGTTCATAATTTTTTATTTCAGAATTTAAATCTTCCTTTAAAAGATCAGATTTATTAACTACAAGTATTGCATTTTCAACCATCAATTCCTTCAAAACTCCTTTAAAATCAATGCTTTTAGCGTCTATAACGATTAACTTTAAGTCTGCATTTTCTGCTTTATTAAGTGCTAGTTTTATTCCTTTTTTTTCTATTTCATTTTTAGAATCTCTAATTCCTGCGGTGTCAGAAACCACAACTGGATAACCATCAATACTTAAGTGCGTCTCGATTACATCTCTTGTGGTTCCAGCGATTTCTGAAACGATTGCTGCATCTCTATTTGAAAGGTGATTTAGTAAACTAGATTTTCCAGCATTGGTTGGTCCTATGATTGCAATCTTAAAACCTTCCCTAATTCTTTCACCAACTTTTTGATCATCTAAAATTTTTTTTATATTTAAAATTACTTCATTAGAAATTTTTTTTATATTCTTGAAAATATCTTCTGGTAAATCCTCGTCTGGAAAATCTATCTTTGCTTCGACGTGTGATAAAATTTTTAAAAGTTTTTCTCTTAAGTTATTAAATTTATCTGCAGATTTTCCATTCATAATTTTTATTGCTTGTTGTCTTTGGATTTCTGTTTCTGCTGAAATTAAATCTGCAACACTTTCAGCTTTCAGCAAATTTATTTTTCCATTTTGAAATGCAAGTTTTGTAAATTCACCTGCTTCGGCTAGACGACAATTTTCAACCTTTGAAATGGAGTGGTGTAGGGCGTCAATTACTGCTTTACTACCATGTATATGAAATTCAGCCATATCTTCACCTGTGTAGCTCTCAGGGCCAGGAAACCACAATATTATACCTTCATCAATAAGCTCGGAAGTGTTGATTTTGTTGATTTTTCTTAGTGTGGCAACTCTTGGCTTAGGAAGCTCTACATTGGTTAAAAGTTTTATTACTTTTTTAGTGTCTTTTCCAGAAACCCTAACAATAGCAATTCCCGAAATTCCTGGGCCAGTGGAAAGAGCATAAATTGTCATGCCAATATTATAGCTTCTATTTTGTAGTTCTGTAAAACTTTAAATTAATTGGTAGGAAATTTTTATTAAGCTGGTTTATTCATCGAGCTAAAGAAATCTGCATTACTTTTTGTTTCTTTAAGCTTTGAATTAATAAATTCTATTGCGTCCATAGTTCCCATGGGACTGATAATTCTTCTTAGCACATTCATTTTTGAAAGGTCATCTTTATCAAAAAGTAATTCTTCTCTTCTTGTTCCAGATTTGGTTATATCGATTGCAGGGTAAATTCTTCTTTCAGCAATTTTTCTATCTAGAACTGTTTCACTATTTCCAGTTCCTTTAAATTCTTCAAAAATAACTTCGTCCATTCTTGATCCCGTATCAATCAACGCTGTTGAGATGATAGTTAAAGATCCACCTTCTTCAATATTTCTTGCAGCACCAAAAAATCTTTTTGGTCTTTGCAATGCATTTGCATCAACACCACCTGTTAAAACTTTTCCAGAACTTGGTATCACAGCATTATAAGCTCTACCCAATCTTGTGATTGAATCTAATAAAATTACCACATCTTTTTTATGTTCAGTTAGCCTTTTAGCTTTTTCAATTACCATTTCAGCTACAGCAACGTGTCTTGAAGCAGGCTCATCAAAAGTAGAACTGATAACCTCACCGTTAACTGTTCTTTTCATGTCAGTTACTTCTTCTGGTCTTTCATCGATCAATAAGACCATCAGGTAACTTTCTGGATAGTTTTTAGCAATTGAGTTTGCAATACTTTGTAAAATCATTGTCTTACCAGCTTTAGGAGGAGATATAATTATTGATCTTTGACCTTTTCCAATTGGGCTTACAAGATCAATTAATCTTGGAGTTAAATCTGGTTTTTTTTCAATCTTGGTTGTCTCAACTTCCATCACCATTTGTTTGTTTGGGTAGAGTGGAGTTAAATTATCAAACGCAATTTTGTGACGAGCTTTTTCTGGTTCTTCAAAATTTATTTTTTCTACTTGTAATAATGCAAAATATCTTTCCCCTTCTTTGGGTGCTCTAACAGGACCCTCGACTGTGTCTCCTGTTCTTAAACCAAATTTTCTAATCTGACTTGGGCCAACATAGATATCGTCTGGTCCAGCTAAATAGTTTGATTCCATTGCTCTTAAAAAACCAAATCCATCTTGTAATAATTGTAAAACTCCAGCTCCAGTTATTTCTTCTTTTTCTGCAACTTTTTTTAATATAGCAAATAAAATTTCTTGCTTTCTAAGCGTGCTAGCATTTTCAATACCAAGCTCTTCTGCTTGCGTAATTAATTGTTCCGATGATTTTAATTTAAGTTCTTGTATGTTCATGAGTAAGGGGGGTAAAATTTTTGTGAGATGGGATGAATATATATACTCTTTAAACTATTACAAGCTTAGATGGGCTTAAAAACAACAATAAAAACAATCAAAATAAGCAATATTGTTGGTACTTCATTGATTATTCTAAAAAACTTAGAAGATTTAGTATTC
>Ga0209482_1001524_pt1 | contig 15768 bp, 12 predicted proteins | sample CoawatmetaG10DNA_FD_187512 | JGI IMG/M metagenome (GOLD analysis project Ga0209482, IMG submission 187512) | Marine microbial communities from the West Antarctic Peninsula - Coastal water metaG104-DNA (SPAdes) (version 2) | ecosystem: Environmental > Aquatic > Marine > Coastal ...
TTACTGTCTGGCTCCTCGTCATCCCTATTGCGGGTTTAATTCTTATTTGGGGTGCAAAGTATCGTAAGCTTGCAGTTCTTCTTATATTTATAGGTCTAAGCCCTTACGCTGCAACAGGTTACTCAGTCTATCAAATTTATGATAACTGTGAATTTAAGGACGGACGGTGCTTTTACGATGTACTTTGGGATACACCTTGATTAACTTTCTTAATTCAGTTCCAGTTTACCCAGGATGGTTATTTCTCTTCTTTTTTGGACTATTTTTCATAAAACTTACCAAGTATCGTAAGCTTGGAAAAGCAATCATAATAATATTTTCTATCCCTATTTTGTTTATTGTCGCGGGAATGTTTTTTGGGATATGGTTAATGGAGACTAATCCAGGTGCTCATTTTGGTGGGGAGGCTTTTACCGGTTGAATATGAAAACAAACGAAAACATACCAATAGCAAAAAGGTATTGGATTACTTGGGGACTAACTACTGGACTAGGGATTTTTATCCTTTTGTTTCAGCTAGCTTCCTTAAATAGCCGCTCGCTATGTTCACCAGTGGTTGGCTGTGGTTATGAAGTTCCGTTACTTTTAACAATTCTCATTTCAGTTTTCTTACTAATTACTCGGGTATTTAGAAAGAATAAGTTAAAGCTCATAACTCCTTTAATACTTTTAGTTTTTTCATTTCTTATTCTTATCTTTACTTTTTCTTCAGAAAAGAGGTTTAATGAAAGTATGACTTCCCTTGCTAAAAACATTCAAGAGATATGTATTACAAATGAAGAATGTCCAATAGCCTTATCTACCACTTTTGATGATGTACGGCTAGTTAAGGTTGGCACTAGATATACTCTAGAAGGCGCAGAAGATGAAATTATAGAAAATACAACCAACATTATTGCCGCAGGATATATTAGATCAAGTTCATATAGATATAAGTTAAAGCCTTACTATGGGTTTATGCACTTTGACTATAAAGCAACTGGAAGTAAGTTTAAACTTGAGTGGGTATCAGGTGAGGCAAAGGTCATAAGAGCTAGAGTTACTAATGATGAGAGCCCCAAACTTCTTTTAGAGAGCTTCTGTAACCCGGGCGGGGAGACTTGCTATGAAAATGAAATTGGAACATCATATTTATAATTATTATGTACAGTATTAGTAATCAAGCTAAACATCCATACAATAAGCAAGCCAAATGGGCTGGAGTTTTCTTTCTAGTGTTTGTTATTGGTATGACTATTTGGGGGCTCTTCTTGCTTAATAATTATTATATTTCTCAATCAATATAATTAGCTATGAAAATACTAAAAAAAAATTTAATAAAAATAAAAAATATATAGCTCTCACCACCCTACTTCAGAAAATAAAGTAGTTGGTTTTTAAAGTATTGACTAGATCTTTAACTCAAGTTTTGGATGAGAGCTTTAGATAGCCCCTCTACTACACCAATAACCAGAGCATTACCCATGAAAAATGCGCGCTTAGTGTCTCCTGCTCCTTCAGTATGTCTATCTGGAAACATATTCAACCTCTCAAGCTCAATAGGATTTAATCTTCTAAGTCTTCCTGACTTGGTTTTAACAACATGCTTAAATCTAGAAGGCGACCGACCCCCTTCACCAGTAATAATAGTTCTTGAGGGTTTATCAAGAGAATCTGGAAAACCTACTGGCCCCTCGTTATAACTATACTCATAACCACTCTTAGTGGATCTTTTTTCTTTCTTTCCACCTTTTAGATATATCCATTTCTCTAAATCAACTTCAGAAATATAATATTCATCAGTAATCTCTTTTTCATCTAGTAGGATATCTGAGAGCTTTGTATACTTTCCCTCATAATTTGGAATACCTTTGGATGAGAAAACCTTCCGATTAATCATAATCCCTGCGTTTGAAAATGGTCTTTTACTGGAATTAAAATCTATATTATTATCAGAAATATCTTCCAAACTACCTTCTAAATCCCAGGTATCAAAAAAAACTTCGCTAAAATTCATTGGAAAAGCTTGTTGCATGATTCCTGTTTCGGAGACCCAGTTTGAAGTATCCTTTAGCTCTGTAATAGTAGAGTGCATTGTTGTATCAGTCTTGTACGCCATAATATAGACTCGTCTTCTTCTTTGGGGCATTCCATATTCAGCGGCATTTATAACTCGCCATTCTACTGCGTAACCTAAGTCTGACAAGGAAGCAATCATAATGGCAAAATCCCTACCTCTTTGATTAGTTGGAGATTTAAGCAATCTATCAACATTTTCCAGCATTAGGTACTTTGGTGCGTCTTTACCTTTTTTCTTTAGGATTGCATGAATAGACCACCATAAGACACCTTTTTTACCCTTCAGACCATCTGACTGACCCGCATTCCTTGCTACTGAATAATCTTGGCAGGGAAAGCCTCCAACTAGAAGGTCATGATTTGGGATAGAGTCAAAATTTTCTTCAATTACCTTTGCGATATCCTCAGAGCTATGGTGTTTATCTTCTGGCCACCTAAGTTTGTAAACATCTGATGCATGCTGAAGTTTAGTAGAAGGCTCCCATTGGTTGCTCCAGACAATTTTAAATTTTTGATTTGACTTAGTATTATTAGCTTCAAGACCTAACCTAAAGCCACCTACACCTGCAAATAACTCAATTACTTTAAGCACTGTTAATTATTAATTATGGAATGAAATAATTATAGATTAAATAACTTGAATATCAACTTAGAAACGGATATTTATATTGTTTAAAAAGATTAGGCTCCATCTCTTTTAGTTTGTCCAAATTAACAAGAAGATTTATAGGTTTTTCATTCAGTTGAGGTGAAATACTTAATGTAATAATCGAATTTAAATATTCAGGGAGAACTTTAAACCCATACCTATTTACTTTCCTTAAGAACAAATCATCATCAATATTATTAGATTGATTTAATTTAACAATGATATTTTTCAAGAAATCATCATTTAACTTAAACCTTGATAAATAGTCTTTAAACCTTTTAATATTAATAGAATCCATGTGAAATGAATCAACATGGGCTCCTTTCAAGCCAAATATATGTCTGAAAAAAAAATAATATGTTGTCTTTTTCCTTGAATCAAGAAACCAACCTTCCTTTGGAATACCATATTTAGAAAACTCTAGCTCGAATGTGAATGTTGGCAGTGTTTTATTTAAGTAATTCAGTTGAGATTTTTCATCTATCAAATACTCCATAGAGGTCTTGCTATTGGAGATAATTAAATCAATACCTTTGTATTGACTTTCCATGTCGTTAATACGCTTAATAGAGTATTCATTATCTGGTGAATTAATATTTAATTTTTCTATAAATTTAGGGTAGAAATCTTTATCTAGAATCGAAGAGAACCAAGCCTCACTCTTTATATCTTGGCTAAATTTGGACTCATTCATTTGCATATAGGATTAGTAATAAGTTTAGAAAAATATTCTCTACAATCTATCTAACAATACCCTCATAAATTGAGTTTTGAAAGAAAAAGCTCTTTGTTTGGCTTCTGGTCCACATGATTGTTGACGAAGAGATTTTAATGCGGTAGAACCTTTAGTACAAGCCCCTAGATACTTAGTGTCACTTTCAGAAAGTAAATGAGCTTCACAGTTTCTAATTTTATTAACAATCAAATTCCAGTCTTCTTCAAACTGTTTTGAATCATTCAGGTTGGCAAAAATATTAAAAATTTGAACATTAAAAATATTGTAATCTAATAGATTAGTATTCTTATCCATTGGATCAATATATCTGATTAGTAATGTACTCTTATTTTTCTTTAAAAAACTTGAAGCCTCCCATGATTCGTCAACAATTTCCACAAAATTAATTACATTGCAAACGAGTCTTTCCTTTGGTCTGAGCTCTCCATTTTTTATGTATTTTAATGGAGTTACTTTCAACTCTAAATTACAAGGAAAATCTGGTTCTGATTTTGAATTAAGAAGGCGTCTAAAAAAGTATTGCTCAACATGATGCCCTAACTTCCCTTTATTTCCAGGTTTTTCTTTAATATTCTCTTCAATACTATTAATATCCTCATCGGATAAAAATTCTCTCAAAGTCCTGCCTTCAAGTTTTTTTGTAAACTCTAAAATTGATTGTTGATTGTTTTCATCAAATAAATGAGACATAGGAGCATCTTAACTCATATTAATGTCATTATGAACTTTAAATCTAGCACACCCTACTTTACTTTATAGATTAATAGGACCTGAATTAATTTTCATAAATTTCCACCAAGCAATTACTGATAAGCTAAATTAGATACAAAAAATAGACCCATAAAACGTCCTATAAATTTTAGGCATTTTCTTGATATAATCACGTTATGCATATAAATGATTATAAGTCAGCAGAAATGAGACATTTCACTCATCTTTTTGAGGGTCTTCTTCAACCAAATAAAACTCTTATAATAAACTACAAAATGAACCCACTGGATTACCGTGAGTTATTTCTTAGTAAATTTGATAAAAATGGCTACATTCATAAAGGTAATAAAGGTTTTGTATTATTAGGACATGACATATGTCCTGACTGGATTGATATAGAACATAACTCTAACTGGGTTGGTGGAATTAATTGGCAGGAGGAAATTCCAGATAATAATAGGAAATATGACTTAATCATTGCAGAACTTCCCCATGCTAATATTGCAAAAGCACTCACATACCTTAGCGATGATGGACAAGCAATATTTTTAACCCCAGCAAGATTAGCTCACGACTTACAAAAAAAACTGCCAAAAAGTGGCTTTAATGTTCGAGCTATAATCAAGACTCCCTATAGTTTTAGTAAGTTCTATCAAATAGCGACAGATTTTTGTCTAGTTATAGTAAGCAAGAAGCAGGTTGATAAAGTTTTTTACGTTGAATTGCCTGAGAATAATGGTGAGGATTCTAGCGATACTAATCAACGTATAGAAATTTTATCAAGATATTTTGAAAAAATAGGTAAGGATAATCTTGTGGAAGGAATTTTTCTTCCTTTAAGTTATAAATTTCATAATTTTAATGCCTTAAGTTCACTAATATCAATAGAAAAATTAGAGAGTTTTTATAAAGAGTTTAAACACTATTCAATAGAGCACTTAGCTATTGAAATTAACCCAGGTAAAACAGGTGAAAATTTCATTGAAAAGGACAATTCTATTTACATTCCAAAACTGGGTACTTCCCCAGTAGTAAGTGCTATTGCCGAAGGAACACTAAAAAATCAAAACTACCATCAGATTGTTCTTAAAGATAATGCACTTAATGAATATGTCTGTTGCTTCTATAAATCTAAAATAGGGAAACTGTCACTAGAAACAATAAAACGAGGGGTAATTTCAACTATTAGTAGGGGAAGACTCTCTAATTTACCCATTGCTTTGCCTGATATAGAAACTCAAAAAAAAATTGTTGCTATAAATAAAACATTGAATAGTTTACAAAACAACTTAGATTTACTTAAGGAAGAGCTTGCTGTTAATCCAATGAATGTATCTAGCATGGAAGCGATTGAAGATATTGCATTAACAATTAGCGGGCTTACTTCATCTGATAATCTAAGAAGTCTTATACTCACAGGTGAATCAAAAACAGTTGAATTTAAAGAAACTTTTAGCCTAGATGTTAAAACAAAACAAAAGGAAAAATATATAGAACGTGCATCACTTAAAACAATTAATGGTTTTTTAAATGCAAAAGGTGGCAAATTATTTATTGGGGTAAATGACTCTCAAGAAATTACTGGAATAGATGAAGAGCTTAAGAAATTCTATAAAGGCAATCATGATAATTATTTACTTCATTTTAAGAATAGATTAGATTTTCATATTAGTCTGAAATTTGCAGACTTCATTGAATACAACATTATTCAACTCGATGGTAAAGACATACTTTTAGTTGAGTGCCTTGAGTCACCAAGGCCTTGTTTTTTTGATAAGATAGATTTTTTTATGAGAACTAATCCAGCTACTGTTAAATTAGAGGGTGAAGAATTACAAGAATATATTGCAAATCACTTTAAATCTAATTGATATTCAATCATATCAGGTTGTAATTCCAAATATTAAATTTAAAAATTCCGTCATAATTGCCCTTATTAAATTATAAGGACTACACCCCTTTTTTAGAGGCAAAATAATCTACATAAATAAATAATCATGGAGTAAGATAATTAGCATTGTTAGCTTCTGGATAATTTAATGAAAATAACACTCTTAGATCCAACAGGAATACCTGAGAGCGAAAAAGAGGCCTTCAACAAATTAGAAGACGCTTTACCAGATTCATGGCATGGTTATGGCTCCTATGAGATGTTTCAAGGAAAAGAAGGGTATGACCTTGATTTAGTAATTATATCTGATGATAGAATCATTGTTGTTGAGCTAAAAAATTGGTTTGGTGAGGTGATTCTAAGAAACAATAGCTGGATACAAGTGGTTCGTGGCAAAGAGTACAAAAACCATGGTGATGTTTTAAAAAATGTCTCCCTTAAAAGAAAAATTTTAGCTAGCAAGATAAAAAGAAAGTTAGAGCAAAAATTATCATACACTCCATGGGTTGAGTTTTGTGTTGTAATGTGTGGTAAAGCTACTTTTGATGAGCTTTCTGAAGAAATTCAAGAGTCTGTTTTTCATCTAAGAGATTTCTTAAGAATTGGTAAAAAATTACATTTTAATAGTTGCTTTCCAAAGCATATTACCCTGCATAATCATTCAACTCCAAATTCTAAAATTAGCCTATGGAATAATTTCTTTATTAAAAATACTCAAGATTTCAAGCCTAGAAAATTTGCTCATAATGGATACACTCAACATGGTGAAGCTTTTTTCAATCATACAAATGATATTTATTCAGAATATGTTGCCAATCAAAACCAATATAGGGCTATTCTTCGTCGCTGGAACTGGAATGCTGAAATTATTTCAAAAGACGCTAAAACAGAAACTGACAGACTTCTATTTTCTGAAAGAGAGTCAAGAGTTCTAAGCTACATTGACCAACACGATACGAATGATGAGGATAGTTCTTTAAGTGATTTACATCTTGAGTATATACCATCTCAATCACCCTATGCTGAAGCTGAACTTTACAAGTGGCCAAAGCGACTAGAGTCATTATATAACTACTCTAATACAACACTTACCACTTGGACTATAGAAAAAAGAATTACAATCATAAAAGTTTTTCTAAGCAATCTATCACGACTTCATCAGATTGGCGTAGCTCATCGAGATATTGGAGCTCATAGTATTTGGGTCTCACATAAATCTACAAGAATGCAAATATCAAATTTTATTGCTGCTACTTATCCGGACGACCCAAATAAACAATTTATTCGAAACTTAAGAAGCACCCTTCTTCATGTAAAAACCCCAACACCAGAAGATCTTTATGACGATGATTCTGGCACTCCTTTTACCAGAGATGTTTATCTTGCAGCTTCAGTAGCTCATTATCTTGCATTTTCTAAATGGCCTGAAAAAAAAGATGATGTCTATTATTGGTCTTCCCTCGATGAAGATAATTTTAAAGGATCACTAAATAATTGGTTTTCAAAATCATTGGAGCTTGAACCAAATAATCGCTTCACAGATGTTACTCATGCGCTTGATAGTTTTAATGAATTAACTAAAAAAAATCATAGTTATGCTTTAAATGATGACCTATTAGTAGACTTAAAAAAATATGAGGTGGAAACTAATCCATATGATATTTATGCTCATAGTCGCTTAAATACCAATAACTCGCCTATGCTATTCAAGTCAAATAATGAATGTGGCTTAAAGCTTTGGACTGGCGTTAATCAAACCAATGCAGACTTATCAATTAACTTTCGATTACTTTCTTTTTTAGACTACATAAGCTCGCTAATTAAAGCAAAAAATTCTATTGTTCCAACTGTTAAAGAATTTGGTTATAACGACCTCTTTAAATTTGTTTTTATCGCCTATGAATGGGTCGATGGCGAGAACTGGCATGATTTTGTTTCAAAAGCTCAATTAGAAGATGTACCGTCACTAATTCTTAAATTACTTAAATCTATAGAAAAGCTTCACAAAAATAAAATCTTTATAGGCAATATTAGTCCAGAAAAAATTATTTGTAAACAATCATCTGAATCAATCGCAATTAAGTTTACTAATCTGTTTGATAAGTTTTCTACAGATTTAGAATCTCAAGATCAAGAAATACTATCTGATGATACTATTCAAACACTATCGCAAGCCTCACAAGATCGACTTTCAATTATGAATATTGTCATTGAGACAGCTAATAGCCTAGGTTTTAATTTTTTGAAAGAAAATTGTGAGCACCTAATTACTGATAATGGAGTATCGGAAGGCGACTTCACAAATTTAATTGATAATTTTAATAAAGCATTAGCGCCACCTGAAGATGAACCATTACTGGAAGACTATGTTATCACTGGAAGGAATTTTTCTTTAAGTGCAGAGGTATTGGACTCTGATGATGGTTCATACTATATTGGTGTGTATTACAAGCCACCTCCCTCCGGTAGAACCCCTCAATTAACAGTTTCACTAACAGGAAGAAAATATAGTTTTAAATTTTTTGTTGATATAGCAACCAAGAAGATTACATTTGGCACAAAACCAATGCCAATTCAGCATGCAGATTTCATGATTAATAAGCGTCGTTGTGAAATTGAAATGACAGGAAAAATTACATTAGTCAAAGATCAAAATTTTATTGCTGAAGATTTTTTAGAAATAATATTTAACAATAATAGAACGAAAGAAATTTTAGCTGAAATCAACAAACCTAAGCAATCAACAACAAAGACAATAGATATAAAACCTCAATTATCTGAGTCAATTACAACAATTTGGAAGACATCTGTTGATACTGAATTTAGTACGTATCCCAAAATTTATTTAATTAATAGCCCTAAGCCTGAAGGTAAAAACCTTTATTCAGTTCAGTTTTCTCTAGAAAGTGGTAATCCAGATTTTGATTTAAGTAGGGGTAGCAATGAAAGAGTTAACATTCTCAAAATAATTGAGAATAAAGACTCTCCCTGGCGCTGTGGAAGAATAATTAAATTTGACCAAGGTGGGGGGAAATCAATAGGGGAAATGATATATAGAGTCAAAGAATCAAACCAACTTGAAGAGGGAGATGAGCTCAGGCTAGAAAGCAACCTTGTTTCATCATCTTTAAATAAACGAAAAAGGGCAATGGACGATATTATAAATGAGCGTTCAGCAATTTCTAATCTAGCACAATATTTTGATCCTAATGAAAACTGTAGTATTACTGAGTTCAACGAAAACCACCCAACTGACGAAGAATTAGACCTTTATACAGAATTAGACCAACATTCAGAAATAACCTTCGAATTGAATGAATCTCAAAGAGAAGCATTTAAAAAATTATACTCCTATGGCCCCTTGGGTCTTTTGCAAGGCCCACCCGGAACAGGAAAAACAGCATTTATTGGCGCCTTTATTCATTATGCAGTTAATAAAGGCGCTAAAAGAATATTATTGATTAGTCAATCTCATGAAGCTGTTAATGGTGCTGCAGAAAAAGTGCGAACTATTTTTGAAAAACTAAATCAAGTTGTATCAATTGTTCGATTTGGAGATGAGGTAAATCTTTCAGAGTCTCTAGAAGATATATCAGAAGTAGCCCTACAAGATCAGTATAGAGAACTTTTTAGAGCTGAAATAAAACAACGAATTATCAACATTTCAGGCTCATTAAACTTGAACGATGGTTTTATATATTTAGCAGTTGAATTTGAATTATCTTTTGGTCAAAATTTAAAGTCTCTAGTTGTAGTTTCTGAGAATATAGAATCCTTAAATGAAGAAGATTTAGATAACAAAAAAGCTAGAGCAATAAGCCTTATTAATAAAATTGAATTTTTCCTTACTAATAAGTTCAATTATAAAGAGACTCTAGAAATTAATGAATTAGATGAAGTTAGTGATTTATTTTATAAATTATTGGCCAATAAATTTGATATTCACTCTCCATCAAGAATTACTAAATTTAGAAATATTGTAAATATGTCTATTGAATGGATTGGTGTTATGTCTTCCAGCAACTCTAAATTTCAAAACTTCTTAGCTAAAACTCGAACTGTAGTTTGTGGTACTTGTGTTGGGATTGGAAGGAATCATTATGGTATTGATGAAAATATTTACGACCTTGTAATTATAGATGAGGCTGCAAGAGCTACCTCAAGTGAATTAGCAATATCAATGAACGTTGGTGAGAGAGTTATATTGGTTGGAGACCATAAGCAGCTTCTACCTTTTATAGAGCCAGATCATTTAGATGAAATTAAAAAAAGATTACCAAACATATCTCGATTTGAACTTGAAAGAAGTGATTTTGAAAGATCTTTTCTTTCAAACTATGGCAATGAAATTAAATGTCAATTATCCAAACAATACAGAATGGCAATCCCAATTGGTAGCTTAGTTTCTGATTGTTTTTATAATGGCGCAATTTCCACTGGGCGAGGGTATTCTGAAGAAGTTTTTAGCCAACTTCCTGAAAATTTAGGGTCTACAGTAACTTGGCTTGATACTTCAGATGCTGGAGAGGAGTCTTATGAGCATAAATTTGGCGAATATAAAACTGAAAATAAATATGAAGCAGATTTGATTATAAATCTAATTAAAAAGTTAATCGAGCAACCCCTTCTTTCTGATTATTTTGAACCAAATAACATATCTCCACAAATAGGGGTTATTTGCATGTACAAAGCGCAACTAAATTTACTAAATAGAAAAGGGCAAAGCCTTCAATGGTTCCGAAATCTAATAAATAATGGAGTTGTAAAGATTGATACTGTTGATAGTTACCAAGGTAAAGAAAATTCAATCATTATTACCTCGCTTGTCAGAAATAACTCAAGAAATGATATTGGTTTTCTAAAGCTTGTTAACAGAGCAAATGTTGCGCTATCAAGAGCGAAAGAGCGTTTATATATCGTTGGTTCAACAAGCATATGGAATAAAGAAAATACTGAAGAAAGCTTTGGAAAAGTGTTAACTTATATTAAAGATAACGACCCCACTTATTACAAAATTATGGACTCAAAAAATTTAGGAGGCAAAGATGAAAAAACTCATTAATGAGGTCACTTTCTCTCTTCCTTGTAGGGGCTTTACTATAAGTTATTCAGTAACGGAAAAGCGACAATTACCTGTTGTTAAAGAATTTGTTGTTCGTTTAATATATGAAGTTGAAAGCTCATATCCAGATGCAATTGCAAATTATTTTGGATTTAACTCCCATGAAATCAAAGAGGTTCTCGAGGATTTATTAGATGAAGGCTTAATTCAATGGCATGAAGACAAAGTAATACTTTCACCTTATGCCCAAGAAAACTTTACAGAAGTTAATGGAAATTCTGTTCCAAGATTTTTTGAAATAACTGACAAGCAAGATGAAGTAACTTTTGATCTATTTTTCTTTAAATTTTTGGGTGATGGCATAAGAAAGATTCCTGATAAATTTATTAGCATTGATATTCCCCTGCCAAGCGAATCCTTTGAAAATGTTATAAAAAAAGTAAAGTCTGGATTTCATGCTCAATTTATGCATTATCAAGAGCAAGTAAAACAGATAGATATTCTTTCCGAAGACTCTCTAGAGCTATACAAGATTAATCATATTGAAAGTAGCCGTGATCAGCTTATTCCAATTCCGGTGAGTTATTATTTTAACGATACTACTCAAAGTATATCTGTAGAGTACGACTTGCCAGCAATCACAGAATGGGATAAAGATCGATTATTGTTTAATACCATTGATAATGCTATTGAGATGACAAGTTTTGATGAATTAACTCATATTAATGACTGTATCTCATATGTAGGCTCTATACAAGACCCCTTCTTTATTAAAGTCATTAATGATAACGAGGAGTATTCAAATTTTAAAGTTCCTTTCTCAGCCCTTCTAAAGCATTATCTTAACAACTATTCTTTGAAGAAAGGACAGCAAATGATTATGGGTAATCTATATACAAAAGATAACCGAGAAATATTAAATAAAATGATTAAAAGAGCATCTAAAAAATCAAAAAATTACTCAAAAGGTGCACTCTTATTTGCTAATCTTGATGAAAAGACTTGGGGAAAGTCAAGATCTCTTCTTAATTTAGTTGAAATAGTAAGTCAGACCTCCAACAGCTCAGATTATGAATTTGTAATTAATACGCCATGTGTTAACAAAAATAAGGACGAAGTTTTTAGCATTCAGTCAAAATATGAGATTTCTGGAGCCAAGCTTCATAGTTGTGGCAATATATTTAACTCTACTCAAATTGAACTTTTAATTATTCCTGGCGTTTTAGTTGCTAGCTTATTTCACTTCAAAATTCAAGATAACAGAGAACTTTCATTACCAATAGGATTTGCTTCAACAGATGCTGACACTATTGAAAGAATAACAAAAGAAACCAAAAGCTGGTCAAACACGTCTGACGCAAAATTTACTGAAACTGATTTATTTCAAAAAAATGGAAAGTCAATTAGAGATAAATTTGTTTTACCAATCCTGGGCTATTACGATGATAGTGAAAAAATAGAACGACAAAAAATTATTGATAAGGAAACTAACCTTAAAAAAAGCAACATAATTAATGAGTAAAGCACTTACAAAATCATCCTACCTCGATGGTTTAAATTATAACAAGTAACAAAAAGACATAGCAATTAGTTACTATGAGAAGAAATTAAGACTATTTACTAAACACACCTGTATTAATAATCTCTTGACATAGAGAATCAATTACGGGGATGCTAACACTGTTTCCCAGAAGCTTCATCCATCTTTTTCTATCTATAGGTAAGGAAAAATTAGAATCAAAGCCTTGCATTAAGCATGATTCCTCTTTAGTTAATTTACGATAATTATTTTGTAAATAAACTTTTTCTAAAAAATCTTGCTTATACTGTTCAGGATTGACAGCGTCAATATCAATTAAAGATACGTGATCTTGGGTATCGCTTGCAACCAAGGTTGAAAAAATATCTGAACTAGGGAGAAATATTCTGTTAACACCAAAAAGACCACTACTTATTTTGGTGTTCTTGAAATCATACCTAACCTCAACACATTTAATTTTTTTCTTTAATATGAGAGATTCAATTGTTTTTACAATTGATATCCTATTTAGTTTCAGAAACTTAGAGATTTTCAAATTGTCCACAACCAATTCATTATTATTTGCTAACTGAATAATCGCCTCTTCATCAGGTGAAAGCGCTAAACCCCCAACTATAACTGAAAACTTATAGTCTTCAGCTTTTAAAATTCCAAGCCTTATAAGTGAATTAATATCATTTTTATTTATCTCTGAATTTAGCTCTTTAAAATGTTTTAAAGAAAGAGGATTACCATCTAAATTACCATAATATTTTTTTCTTCTATTCTTCAACAACAAATAACATATATCTTTTTGTTTATCAGAAGTTGGAATAATATCCCATGAATGAATAGTTGTTTCTCCATTTCTAATATCATTAAATAGAAAATACTTATTGTAATGATTATTTTTAGTAAGACTTGATGAGGATTTTTTTAAATTTTGCTTTATATTTAGAGTCTTTTTTTCTGAAAATTCTGAGTTAACGACTTTTAAACTTAGAATCTTTGATAGCGTTGAACTTTGCTCTATTGATTTTGGATGTTTAAATTTTGAATAATATTTTTTGTTTTTAAAGCCTACTATATATACTCTTACCCTATTTTGAGGAACACCATAATCACGAGAATTTAACACAAAGAAATTTGCATAATAGCCAGCTAATTTAATCCGATCAAGGATATATGAAAATGAGTCTTTATTTCTGGGATCAACAAGTCCTTTAACATTCTCAAAAATAAAAGCTTTTGGCATTGATTGTTTTAATAGGAATATAGTATCGTTCCAAAGTTGGCCTCTATCATCGTCAAAACCATGGTTTCTACCTGCAATTGACCAGCTTTGACATGGAACCCCTGCCGCAAGTAAATCGTGTTTTGGTAGTTGGTTTATTTTGGTTATATCCCCTAAATTTATGTCTTTATTAGCTGTAGAAATATTATTGCAATATGAGTTAATTGCATCATTATCAATTTCACTAAAAGCTAGGCAACTCCCCCCATGTTTGCTTAGTGAAATATGAAACCCACCAATTCCAGAAAACAAATCAACAAATGTAAAGTTTTTAAAACTAGTTTTTTTAGTCATCAATCAATTACTAATTATTAAATAAGAGGGTCTATATCCAAATATTCTTTATTTATTCTTTTCTTATATTTACTTCCAAGCTCTTCGCAAACTTCTATAACAATGTCCAATGACCCTTTACCTCCAATCAAGTCCCAAAACTCATCTCCAATAAGTATTGATGGGTCTGAGTGCATGTCAAACCATCTCATTGGGAAAGTATGCGCATAATCTATTTTTTCACCATAGGGATTGTATGGTAAAGCAAAAAAGGCGTAATCAGTTTCTCTTGCTTCCATTGATAATAGCTTAAATATTTTTTCCTTACTGACTTTTGTTTGATCACTATTTGGAAGAGGCGCTTTAAGTTCAAATGCGTATCTCTTCCCATCTATTTTACTGTCAATAAATATATCGCATTCAACTTCAATTGAAACTAATTTTCCACCTCCATTTTGAATATAGTTTAGTTCTTTATACCAGCTTGGCTTTGTGTTTTTATTATGCTCTAACTCATTAAGTACCTCTTGGATTCGTCGCAAAGTTTCAGCGCCAATCATCCCTTTAACTCTGTAGCCTTTTTCACACGATCCATGCTTTTGTATTGCAAGCTCTTTTGCCAATTTTTCCCATAGATTTCCAAATGGAGTAACAAATCTTCTTTCAAAGTGAGACCCTTTAAAAATTTCATCCGGCACAAGTGCGGCATAAAGAGGCTTCTTAAATTTGTGATCTTCAGGAAGAAAAGGATCTGTGATTGTTACTTTATTCATAACCTTATCCATCTCAGAGGAGATAAGATTTCTAATTACATCTTTAATTTCTGAATTTGTATTCATAATTCCATACTATTATAAATCTATTAATAAGACTGGAATTATGAATGGTATTTAGCCTTTAGTAACATCTATTTGGCTTTAATCTTCTCGTATCCATATGAAATAGTGACATGGGCCCAGTTAACGTCTAATAGATAGGTGATTAAATATTGAATTTTTTTTCTGTTTTGTGAGTCAAACCTTCGAATATCAATTGGATTACCCTCACCATCAAGCAAGTTTTTTGAGCTGAAATTTAGAGCTGGCGCTGTGTATTCATTACGCTCCTCTTTTTCCATTCTTCGAAGCATCTGTCCATTCGTTGAAAAACAATGATAGTAATGGCTTAAGAAGTAGCCTTCAACATAAACCTCCTCTTTAAGAATATCCGTAAAGATATTTGAAAAACTATTAAAACCATTCTTCATTGGCTTCATTAAATTATCAGCTGTATTTCTTATGCATTCTGACCACGCTTCATCAATACTCATATTGTTAGTTGAAGCATAACTATGAACCGACTCAATTAGTTTTTCTTGTACTGGTGGACCTAGAATAATATCTAGGTGGTCTTTATCGAATTTATCATGTTGTGACATACCTTCCTCCCTTTTGAGTGCTTAACTGGAAAACCCAGGGGCATACAATACGAATCAACCGCCCAGTTCTTTAAGAGAGCCAATCTTTAAATGATTTTAGCTATATGTAAATGTTGATGAAATATGAATCCAGTCAGCTTTAATAGTCCTCTTAAAGT
>Ga0209482_1001525_pt1 | contig 15761 bp, 11 predicted proteins | sample CoawatmetaG10DNA_FD_187512 | JGI IMG/M metagenome (GOLD analysis project Ga0209482, IMG submission 187512) | Marine microbial communities from the West Antarctic Peninsula - Coastal water metaG104-DNA (SPAdes) (version 2) | ecosystem: Environmental > Aquatic > Marine > Coastal ...
ATTCCGCCAACACTTTTGTGATCGCAGCAGTTAGAGTAGTTTTACCATGGTCAACGTGACCGATTGTACCAACGTTACAATGCGGTTTATTACGTTCAAATTTTTCTTTTGCCATCTTCTTTTACCTTTTCTCACTTATATTCAAGCGCCCTACATTTTCCTCGTAGGAAGAGCTAGTTGTTATACATTTACTTAAATTTTTTAAGCAAACTTTTCCTTCACCTCTTCGGCTACTGCCTGAGGTACTTCCGCGTAGTGATCAAACTGCATTGAATATGTAGCACGACCTTTTGTAAATGAACGTAACTGATTGACATAACCAAACATATTGGCTAGGGGCACAGTCGCATTAATAACTGTATTTGGACCTCGTGTTTCAGAACCTGAAACCTGCCCTCGACGCGATGAGATATCACCAATAACATCGCCCATATGATCATCCGGCGTTACAACCTCAACACTCATAACTGGTTCGAGTAGTTTGATACCAGCCTTAGAAGCCGCTTCACGCATAGCACCGCGGCCAGCAATTTCAAAAGCAAGAACACTACTATCAACATCATGATAGGCGCCATCAAAAACCGTTACAGAAAAGTCGATAATTGGAAAGCCGATAAGAGCACCGCTCTCTGCGATATCTCTAATACCTTTTTCAACGCCAGGAATATATTCCTTAGGAATATTACCACCTTTAATTTCATCATTAAAGATAACACCGTCTCCGCGCTGACCAGGAGTAACAGTCATTTTCACGCGAGCAAATTGCCCAGAACCACCGGATTGTTTCTTGTGAGTGTAGTCAATATCAACTTCACGGGCAATACTCTCACGATACGCAACCTGAGGTGCTCCAACGTTTGCCTCTACACTAAATTCACGCTTCATCCGGTCCACAAGGATATCAAGATGAAGCTCACCCATGCCGGAAATAATAGTTTGACCACTTTCCTCGTCTGACTTAACACGAAATGAAGGATCTTCCTGTGCAAGACGATTTAAAGCAATACCCATTTTTTCCTGATCTGCTTTTGTTTTTGGCTCAACAGCAACAGATATTACAGGATCAGGAAATTCCATGCGCTCAAGAATTATAGGTTTCTGAGCATCACAAATTGTGTCACCTGTTGTGGTTTGCTTAAGTCCGGCAAGAGCAATAATATCTCCAGTCCGAGCCTCTTTAACGTCCTCTCGGTCGTTTGAATGCATTTGCAACATGCGCCCAATCTTTTCTTTTCTGTCCTTAACCGAATTAACAACTACTGTACCCGATCCGACAACTCCAGAATAAACACGAGCAAAGGTAAGTGTACCAACAAATGGATCATTCATCACCTTGAAGGCAAGTGCCGAAAAAGGCTCGTCATCAGACGCTGACCGTGACATTGGCGTATCGCCGTCAACCTCAACACCTTGCACGTCCTCAATGTCCAAAGGCGAAGGCATAAAATCAACAACAGCATCAAGGAGAGTTTGAACTCCTTTGTTTTTGAAGGCCGTACCCGTAAGAACCGGAACAAAATTACCAGCAATCGTACCCTTACGAATAAGACGCTTTAAGGTTTTCTCATCAGGTTCATTACCCTCAAGGTAAGCTTCCATGATCTCATCATCCAATTCCGTAACCATATCGAACATTGCTTCGCGATACTTTACAAGATCATCAACCATTTCAGCAGGAACTGCTACTTCAGTATAGTTAGCGCCCATTGCCTCATCTTCCCAGACAATACCAACACCCTTAATAACATCCACATGACCTTTGTATTCAGCTTCAGCACCAATAGGTAGTTGCAAAACAAGGGCATTTGACCCCAAACGATCCTTGATCATCTCAACACATCTATAAAAATCAGCACCCATACGGTCCATCTTATTAACAAAACACATGCGGGGGACATCATACTTGTCAGCCTGACGCCATACTGTTTCAGATTGAGGCTCTACACCAGCAACACTATCAAACACAGCCACTGCTCCGTCGAGAACACGGAGTGAACGCTCTACCTCAATGGTAAAATCCACATGGCCCGGTGTATCAATAATATTAATACGTTTTTCTTTCCAGAAGCAAGTAGTAGCAGCAGAAGTAATCGTAATACCGCGTTCTTGCTCTTGCTCCATCCAATCCATAGTTGCAGCGCCGTCATGCACTTCACCTATTTTATGGCTCATACCAGTATAGAAAAGAATACGTTCTGTCGTGGTTGTTTTACCAGCATCAATATGAGCCATAATACCAATATTACGATAATCATGGAGAGGGGTGATACGTGCCATGCTATTAAACCTTTACCAACGATAATGGGAGAAAGCTTTGTTTGCTTCCGCCATTTTGTGTGAGTCTTCGCGCTTCTTTACTGCCGCACCACGATTATTGACAGCGTCGAGGAATTCACCTGCAAGACGTTCAGTCATAGTATTTTCATTTCGTTTGCGTGACATACCAATTAACCAACGAATAGCTAATGCCTGGGCACGCACTGAACGAACCTCGACAGGAACCTGATACGTAGCACCACCAACACGGCGAGAACGCACTTCAACTGCAGGGCGTATGTTTTCAAGAGCCGTGTGAAATTGCTCAATTGGATCCTGACCAGTCTTAACCTTAACAATATCGAGAGCACCATACACAATACGCTCGGCAGTAGATTTTTTACCATCAACCATCAGATTATTTATAAACTTAGCAAGTACAAGATCACCATATTTTGGCTCTGGCAGTACTTTTCTTTTTTCAGCAGCGTGACGACGCGACATATCTTAATTCCTTTTCACAAGGTCCTTACTTAGGACGCTTAGCACCATATTTTGATCGGCCCTGACGACGGTCCGGAAGCCCCTGTGTATCCAATACACCCCGGAGCACATGATAACGTACACCCGGTAAATCTTTGACACGACCACCACGAATTAGAACAACACTGTGCTCCTGAAGATTATGACCCTCTCCCGGGATATAACTTGTTACTTCGAAGCCATTTGTAAGTCGCACACGAGCAACTTTACGAAGAGCTGAGTTAGGTTTTTTTGGTGTCGTTGTATACACACGAGTACAAACACCACGCTTTTGCGGACACGATTCTAGTGCAGGCACTTTTGTACGTGTCACTTGTCTCTTGCGCGGGTTACGTACCAACTGGTTGATCGTCGGCATTCAAATTCCTTAAATCTTTTTTTCATTTCCATAGCAAAAAAGACAGCCTTTATTCTTTAAAAGAAAATAGAACAGCTTTTATACCGCCCTGGCCACCTTAAACACTCAAGTTTTAATATCTTTATTCTTTATAGTACAGCGTTTAAATCGAACCTGATCTACCACCAGCACCTCTAAGAAGTGAGCGCATATTATGTTCGGTTAATTTAACAGTCAAGGAAAAATTAAATAACTGTAACATTTTATTAAAAAGGCCGCAGAATCTATCGTTTTAGATCCTACAGCCTTGTTTAATTTTAAAATTGTCTAAATTTAATACTTAAACCAAAGCAATATGGGTTAAATATAAAAGTATTCAATTAAATTTCAGCGGATTTATCCGTTGATTCGTCTTTTACTCCAAGTTCCTCAGCAAGAGGATCAGCGTTTGCAAGTGCTTCTGCAGATTTGCGTTCCAGCTCAGTTTTACTGTCACGCTCCATTGCAATTTTATGATAAGCATTCACCATTGAACCTGTACCCGCAGGTATCAAGCGACCCACGATAACATTTTCTTTCAGACCAATTAGTTTATCAGACTTACCTGAAACTGCTGCCTCGGTCAAAACTCGGGTTGTTTCTTGGAATGAAGCTGCTGAAATAAACGATCGTGTTTGCAGCGATGCTTTAGTTATACCCAGAAGAATTGCTTCACCCTTGGCAACTTCACGACCATCCGCAACTGCTTTATTATTTATTTCATCAAACTCTTCGCGTTCAACTTGCTCACCAATCAATAAGGTCGTCTCTCCTGATTTAGTAATCTCAACCTTCTTAAGCATTTGACGAACAATTACTTCAATATGCTTATCATTGATGCCAACACCTTGTAATCGATAAACATCTTGAACTTCATTGACTAGATAAGCAGCTAATGCCTCGATACCAAGAGATTTAAGAATATCATGAGGGGCTGGATTACCATCAATTAAGTATTCGCCACGACGTATAAAGTCCCCCTCCTGAACGGAAATATGCTTACCTTTAGGTATAAGGTATTCAACGACCTCCTCTTCATCATTACGCGGGTTAATGCTGATGCGACGTTTGTTCTTATAGTCCCGACCAAACTCAACATAACCATCAACCTCAGCTATCACGGCGTGATCCTTCGGACGACGCGCTTCAAATAACTCAGCTACACGCGGTAGACCACCGGTAATATCTTTAGTTTTTGAGGCTTCCCGAGGAATACGCGCAATCACATCACCGGCGTGAACTTCCACACCATCTTCCACAGATAGAATAGCGCCAACAGACATGAAGTATCTAGCCTCAGTTCCATTAGAAAGTTCAACTACTTCGTCTTTATCATCGCGAACCGTGATACGAGGGCGAAGATCAGCACCTTTCGGGTGAGAACGCCAATCCATAACGCCGCGACTTGAGAGCCCTGTTGCTTCATCAACATTCTCGTTAACAGAAACACCGTCAGTAAGGTCAACGAATTTAATAATTCCACCTTGCTCCGTAATAATAGGAAGTGTGTATGGGTCCCATTCGCAAAGCTTATCGCCATGCAATACCTTGGATCCTTCATTTACAAGTAGATGGGAACCAAATTGAACTTTATAGGTTACTCGTTCACGCCCCTCTTGATCTACAAGAATAATTTCCATATTCCGCGAAAGGACAACCATACGACCTTTACTATCCTTAACAACTTTTTCATTGTTAATTTTGACAATACCGTCATGCGATGCTTCGATAGAAGATTGCTGCGAAACCGATGATGCAGTGCCACCAATATGGAATGTACGCATCGTAAGCTGCGTCCCTGGCTCACCAATGGATTGAGCTGCAATTACACCAACAGCCTCGCCCATATTAACGATAGTGCCCCGCGCAAGGTCACGACCGTAACATTTTACACAGCACCCAGTTTTAGTTTCGCAAGTAAGGCCTGAACGAACCTTAACTATAGAAAGACCAGCTTTCTCAAGTTCTTCAGCCTTAATTTCATCAAGGTATGTGCCTGCATCGTAAATCAAATCACCAGAGACTGGGTCATTAACATCGATAGAAAGACAACGACCGACGATGCGGTCGCTTAGACTAACAATAACGTTACCACCTTCAGAAACCTCTGCCATATTAATACCAAGACTGGTACCGCAATCTTCTTCTATAACTACGCAGTCTTGAGAAACATCTACAAGACGGCGCGTAAGGTAACCTGAGTTTGCTGTTTTGAGGGCAGTATCCGCAAGACCTTTACGTGCACCATGAGTAGAATTAAAGTATTCGAGAACACTAAGGCCTTCTTTAAAGTTTGAAATAATTGGTGTTTCAATAATTTCACCAGAAGGTTTTGCCATCAAACCACGCATTCCAGCAAGCTGCTTCATCTGCGCCGCAGAACCACGAGCCCCACTGTCCGCCATCATGAAAATAGAATTTGTAGGTAATGAACGACCATTTTCATCTACCTCTTCTTTCGAAATTTCGGCCATCATAGCATCTGCAACAAGATCAGTACATTGTGACCAAGCATCGACCACTTTGTTATATTTTTCACCTTGGGTTATTAACCCTTGTTGATATTGATCTTCAAACTCTTTTACAGAATTGGTTGTCTTCTCAATGATGGGGGCCTTACTATCTGGTATAATCATATCATCTTTACCGAATGATATACCTGCCTTACAAGCTTCCCTAAAGCCAAGCCTCATCACACCATCAGCAAAAATAACTGTACGTTTTTGACCTGCAAAACGATATACAATATCAATCACTTCAGAAATTTCGCGCTTACCAATGCGTCGATTAATCAGCTCTTCAAACGAAATTTTTTGATGTTTTGGAAGGTTTTTAGCGAGCAGCGCCCGACCAGGGGTCGTATCTACAACTCTGTTGACCTCATTCCCCTCGTCATCAACTGTATCGATACGGCATTTGATAGCACTATGAAGAGTAATTGCCTTGGCGTTAAGAGCTAACTCAACCTCATCAAGATCACCAAAAATCATTCCCTCACCCGGCTCGCCTTGCTTAGCCGTAGTCATATAGTAAAGACCAAGAATAATATCCTGTGAAGGAACAATAATTGGCTTACCATTCGACGGGCTTAGAATGTTGTTTGTAGACATCATCAGTACACGAGCTTCAAGCTGCGCTTCAAGACTTAAGGGCACATGAACAGCCATTTGGTCGCCGTCAAAGTCAGCATTAAAAGCAGAACAAACCAAAGGGTGAAGCTGAATTGCCTTACCTTCGATAAGTACTGGTTCAAACGCTTGGATACCAAGTCTATGAAGTGTTGGAGCGCGGTTTAAGAAGATAGGGTGTTCACGAATCACCACATCAAGGACGTCCCATACTTCGCGACGTTCTTTTTCCACAAGTTTTTTAGCTTGCTTTATAGTTGTAGCAATACCCAGCTTATCAAGTCGCGCGTAAATGAAGGGCTTAAAAAGTTCAAGAGCCATCTTTTTAGGAAGCCCGCATTGGTGTAAAAGCAAATCAGGCCCCACTACAATCACAGAACGACCAGAATAATCAACACGTTTACCAAGAAGGTTTTGACGGAAACGACCCTGTTTACCTTTAAGCATATCAGAAAGTGATTTAAGAGGGCGTTTATTTGCACCAGTAATTACGCGACCGCGCCGACCATTATCAAATAGTGCATCAACAGATTCCTGAAGCATGCGCTTTTCGTTACGAACAATAATGTCCGGTGCGCGAAGTTCCATAAGACGCTTTAGGCGGTTATTGCGGTTGATTACACGACGGTAAAGATCATTAAGATCAGATGTTGCAAAACGACCACCATCAAGAGGAACAAGAGGACGAAGCTCTGGAGGAATAACAGGAAGAACCTCAAGTATCATCCATTCAGGGCGGTTATCACTTTCAATAAAACCATCAATTATCTTAAGCCTTTTAACAATTTTCTTTGGCTTAAGTTCGGATTTTGTTTCAGAAAGCTCGCGGTGTAAGTCTTCTTTTTCTTGCTCAAGATTAATATCTTCAAGCAGCACCCGAATAGCTTCAGCACCAATACCGGCCGTAAAACCATCATCCCCGTATTCTTCCTGAGCATTAGTAAATTCTTCCTCAGTAAGAAGTTGCATCATCTTCAAATTGGTAAGACCAGGCTCCGTAACGATGTGCTGTTCGAAATAAAGTACCCGTTCAAGATCTTTCAATGTCATGTCGAGCACAAGACCAATCCGGCTTGGTAGCGACTTAAGGAACCAGATATGAGCCACTGGAGCAGCGAGTTCAATGTGTCCCATGCGGTCACGACGAACCTTACTTAAGGTAACCTCAACACCACATTTTTCACATGTAATACCGCGGTACTTCATACGTTTATATTTTCCACAAAGACATTCGTAATCTTTAATTGGACCAAATATTCGCGCACAAAAAAGACCATCTTTTTCAGGTTTAAATGTACGGTAGTTAATGGTTTCCGGTTTTTTAATCTCGCCAAAAGACCATGAACGGATCTGCTCTGTACTTGCTATCAGAATTTTGATGTTATCAAAAGTTTCTGGTTTTGTATTTGCATTAAAGAAATTTACGATTTCTTGACCCATAGCCAATTCTCCTTATCCAGTAACGGTCTATTTATTATTAGTAGTAAGCTCAACATTCAGACAAAGAGACTTCATCTCTTTAACAAGAACGTTAAATGATTCTGGTATGCCTGCATCGAAGCCGTCATCACCACGGACAATACTCTCATATACCTTCGTACGGCCGTTAACATCATCCGATTTTACAGTAAGCATTTCCTGTAATGTGTATGCAGCCCCGTAAGCTTGTAGCGCCCATACTTCCATCTCACCGAAACGCTGACCACCAAATTGAGCTTTACCGCCAAGTGGTTGCTGTGTAACCAGTGAGTATGGCCCGATGGAACGTGCATGAATTTTATCATCAACTAGATGATGAAGTTTAAGCATATAAATATACCCAACGGTCACCTTACGATCAAACTTATCTCCTGTCAGTCCATCATAAAGGTCAACCTGACCAGATCCATCAAGCCCCGCTTCATGAAGCATATCAACAATATCAGGCTCATGAGCACCATCGAAGACAGGTGTTGCCATCGGAATACCATTACGAAGGTTTTCAGACATCCCAATTAAGTCTTCATCATTAAGCGGTGTGATCTCAGCTTTGTACTGGTCTTTGCTATAAACATTCTTAAATTTACTACGAAGGTTTTCAGATTTTTCTTTTTCAGCCACGTCATGAGCATCGAGCATATCAGAGATCTGAACCCCCAGCCCCCGTGAAGCCCAACCAAGATGAGTTTCAAGAATTTGTCCAACATTCATACGAGACGGAACACCAAGTGGATTAAGGCAGATATCAACAGGAGTTCCGTCTTCAAGATACGGCATATCCTCCTGAGGTAAAATACGAGAAATAACTCCTTTGTTACCATGACGGCCAGCCATTTTGTCACCAGGTTGGAGCTTGCGCTTAACTGCAACAAAAACCTTAACCATCTTAAGAACACCCGGAAGAAGCTCATCACCACGCTGAAGTTTTTCAATTTTTTCTTCAAAGCGGGCGTGAAGCAGATTACGGGCACCTTCAAACTGTTGGTGTAGGCTATCAATTTTTTTCGTTATTTTTTCATCGTCAACAGCAATTTGCCACCAAAGACCCCGAGAAACTTCACCAAGAAGCTCTTCAGTAACCTTAGCACCTTTTGTCACCTCTTTAGGGCCAGAAATAATTTTCTTACCTAGAAGTAGTGGCTTTAGACGAACATAATTGCTGCGATCAAGAATGGATCTCTCATCTTCACGGTCCTTCGAGAGGCGTTCAATTTCCTCCCGCTCAATAGCAATCGCGCGCTCGTCCTTATCAATGCCATGACGGTTAAAAACACGAACTTCAACCACGGTTCCAGCAACTCCAGGAGGAAGGCGCATTGATGTATCGCGGACATCAGCGGCTTTTTCCCCAAAAATTGCACGAAGGAGTTTTTCCTCCGGCGTCATTGGGCTCTCTCCTTTTGGAGTAATTTTACCAACAAGAATGTCTCCAGGGTGAACTTCAGCACCAAGATATACAATTCCAGCCTCATCAAGCATGCGAAGCCCATCCTCGCCAACATTAGGGATATCACGCGTAATATCCTCTGGACCGAGCTTGGTATCGCGAGCCATAACTTCAAATTCTTCAATATGTATCGAAGTAAAGACATCGTCTTTTACGATCCGCTCAGAGATCAAAATACTATCTTCGAAATTATACCCATGCCAAGGCATAAACGCCACGAGCACGTTACGACCAAGCGCAAGCTCACCAAGGTCAGTCGAAGGACCATCTGCAAGGACATCTCCAGCCTTAACAACATCGCCCACTTTAACAATAGGGCGTTGGTTAATGCAGGTATTTTGGTTCGAACGTTGAAATTTTTGAAGCGCATACATATCAACGCTAGAGCTATCGTCATCAATTTTATCAGTAACGCGAATAACAATACGGATAGCATCCACCTGATCAATTACGCCGCCTCGTGTTGCAACAACCGCAGCACCAGAATCACGCGCCACGACCCGCTCCATTCCAGTTCCAACAAAGGGTGATTCGGCCCTAAGTAAAGGTACAGCCTGACGTTGCATATTTGATCCCATAAGTGCTCGGTTAGCATCATCATTCTCAAGAAATGGTATGAGCGCAGCTGCCACAGAAACAACCTGTTTTGGAGACACATCCATTAGAGTAATATCTTCGTGTTTTTTAAGTACGTGGTTACCTGCTTGACGACAATCAACTAGATCTTTAACAAAATCCCCTTTTTCATCGAGCGGGGTGTTAGCCTGCGCAATAGTATACTTTTCTTCTTCCATAGCAGAAAGATATACAACTTCGTCGGTAATTTTTCCCTTCTCAACAATACGGTAAGGAGCTTCAATAAAACCATATTTATTAACTTTTGCATAGGTTGCAAGTGAGTTGATAAGTCCAATATTAGGTCCCTCAGGTGTCTCAATAGGACAAATACGACCATAATGCGTAGTATGAACATCACGAACCTCAAATCCTGCTCGCTCACGCGTCAAACCACCAGGACCAAGGGCCGAAAGGCGACGTTTGTGAGTAATTTCTGATAGTGGGTTTGTTTGGTCCATAAACTGACTGAGTTGTGACGAACCGAAGAATTCACGAACGGCAGCAACTGCCGGCTTAGCATTAACAAGATCGTGTGGCATTACTGTATCGATGTCAATACTACTCATACGCTCACGAATAGCTCGCTCCATACGAAGGAGTCCAATACGGTATTGATTTTCCATCAACTCCCCAACAGATCGAACACGACGGTTACCAAGGTGGTCAATATCGTCAACAACACCCTTACCATTCTTCAAGTCAATCATTGTTTTGAGAACTTCAAGAATATCTTCTTTACGAAGCACACGATGATCGTCAGGACAATCCAAATCAAGTCGCATATTCATTTTTACACGACCAACAGATGACAAATCATAGCGCTCTGCATCAAAGAATAAACCTTCAAACAATGCTTCAGCAGTTTCACGCGTAGGTGGCTCACCAGGACGCATCACTCTATAAATTTCAGATAGTGCCATATCACGGTTTTGACATTTATCAGCCATAAGAGTATTACGCAGAAATGGCCCTATACGAACATGATCAATATCTAGCGTTTCGATAGACCTATAACCAGCCTCAGAGAGCAAATCAAGGTGCTCAGCGGTGATTTCTTCACCAGCTTCAATATAAATTCTGCCCGTTTTATCATTAACAATATCATGAGCAGCAAAGCGGTTAATAAGATCTTCATCAGGAAGAAGTAAATCCTTAAGCCCGTCTTTTTCAAACTTTTTAATAGAACGCGGGGTAATTTTCTTGCCAGCCTCGGCAATAACTTCTCCATTCTTGGCATTAACCAAATCAAATGTTGGCTTGAATCCGCGCCACCGGTCCACGTCGAACGGAACGCTCCAGCCACCCTTTACCTTTTTATAAGCAAGACGGTCATAATAGTAATCTAAAATTTCCTCAGAACCAAGACCCAGAGCATAAAGAAGTGTTGTAACTGGCATTTTACGCCTGCGGTCAAAACGAACGTGAACTATATCCTTAGCATCAAATTCAAAATCAAGCCACGATCCACGGTAGGGGATCACACGGGCCGAGAAAATGAATTTACCAGAGGCTTGAGACTTCCCGCCATCATGATCAAAAAATACACCTGGTGAACGATGCATTTGAGAAACAATTACCCGTTCAGTTCCATTGACAACAAATGTCCCGCTATCAGTCATAAGCGGTAGATCACCCATGTACACATCTTGCTCTTTAATGTCTAGCACGCTGCGAGCTTCTGTTTCCTCATCAACCTCAAATACAATCAAACGAAGTGTTACACGAAGTGGCGCAGCGTAGGTAATATCGCGTTGCTGGCATTCATCAGTGTCATATTTTGGCTTTTCAAGCTCATAAGATACGAACTCAAGAGATGATGTATCAGCAAAATCCGTAATTGGAAATACACCCTTAAATACTCCTTGCAAACCATTATCTGTACGGTCTTCAAGTTTTACGCCTGTTTGCAGAAACTGATCGTAAGAGCTTTTTTGAACTGTAATAAGATTTGGCATTTCTGCCACTTCACGAATGTGTCCAAAATTCTTACGAACTTTTTTCCGACTGGAATAAGAAGTCGCCATGCTCAACCCTCGCCAATATATTCTCGATCATACTGAATTACCCTCAAAAAAATCTAAAGACAAAACAACAATATAAACTAAACAAAAATTGGATACGCCAAAACCGCCTCAGAAAAAATTCCCAAAACGGTTAAATTAAATTAGTTAAAATAATTCCAAGTTGAATGGTAATTAATAGTTTTTAACAAATTTTTTATATCCAATCATATGCTCAACAACTTTCCCTAATAAAAGGGTAAAGGTGGCGCAGGAACAATAAAGCCAATACACCACCTTTATAAATTTAGAACTACTTAAGTTCCACTGTGGCGCCAGCCGCTTCAAGCTTAGCCTTAAGCTCTTCAGCTTCAGCCTTATTTACGCCCTCTTTAACAACCTTAGGTGCGCCTTCTACCATGTCTTTAGACTCTTTAAGTCCAAGACCTGTAATCCCGCGCACTTCTTTGATTACATTAATTTTCTTTTCGCCCGCAGCCATAAGAACAACATCAAATTCGTCCTTCTCAACAACAGCTTCTCCAGCAGGAGCAGCAGCAGCAGCAGCAGCAGCAGGTGCAGCAGCAGATACACCCCATTTTTCTTCTAAAATTTTTGAAAGCTCAGCAGCTTCCATAACCGTTAATGCAGATAGATCGTCAGCAATCTTATTAAGATCAGCCATTTTATTTTTCCTTAGTTTAAAATATTATAATTTAATCGAATTTTGGTTCACTTAACCTTGCAGTCCATAAGCACTAAAAACACGGGCCAACTGACCAGCTGGAGCTTGCGTAATACTTGCAAGTTTCCCCGCTGGAGCCTGCAGTAGCCCAACGATTGTACCACGAAGTTCATCAAGCCCTGGAAGAGCAGCTAATGTTCTAACACCACCCTCATCCAAGATTGTACTATCCATAGTGCCGCCAACGATTTCTATTTTCTCGTTATCCTTAGCGTAATTAACTAGCACTTTGGCCGCAGCAACAACGTCTTCGGAATAACCGAGTACAGTTGCGCCGTTAAGATGATCTCCGAGGCCTTCAATCTTAGTGCCTTCAAGAGCAAGTCGAGCAAGCCGATTTTTAGCAACCTTCAAAGTAGCGCCCTGCTCACGCATTTTACTGCGTAAGTCAGACATTTCAGCAACGTTAAGACCGCGGTTGCGAACTATAACTACGGAAGCTGACGTGCCAAAAACACCATTCAGAAAGGATACCATTTCCTCTTTTTGAGTACGATCCATTCTCGTCTCCGACTTCAATCTGTAAGAACTAATAAATCAATTCCTACCATTCAAATTAGATATATAATACATTTGCACCATATACCGCTCATGCCTGTCGCCTCCACCAAGTAGGGTTTTAGCACGGAAACTGTGATAATTATCACAACCCCATCTATGCAGGCCCTTAGGCTTAAACCGGCCCCTATGAATAGGTTTCGATACCTGCAGTTTCGGACAAGCCGGGATTGCACTATATAAGCAGCAACCCCAATTTCCCGTCAGACATTTCTAACGGAATCACTTTGCATCAGCAGGCTTATTCACCAAGCGCCAATGCTGTATCAATATTTAGACCAGGGCCCATCGTTGATGTTAAAGACATGTTTTTAAAGTATGTACCTTTAACTCCAGATGGTCTGGCCTTAGCAACCGCGTTAACGAGAGTTTTTACATTCTCAACAATTGCTTTTTCATCAAAACTAATCTTGCCAACACCCACATGGATAACGCCAGCCTTCTCAACACGATATTCAACTTGACCACCCTTAGCAGCTTTGATAGCTGCTTCAACGTCTTGAGTTACCGTCCCAAGTTTCGGATTTGGCATAAGACCACGGGGACCAAGTACCTTACCAAGGCGACCAACAACAGCCATCATGTCTGGGGTTGCAATACAACGATCAAAACCCATCTCACCCTTCTGAATTACTTCCATCAAATCCTCTGCACCAACAAACTCGGCACCAGCAGCTTTTGCTTTTTCAGCGTTATCACCACGCGCAAATACAGCAACACGGACATTTTTACCCGTTCCATTAGGTAGCCCTATTACACCACGAACCATCTGATCCGCATGACGAGGATCAACACCAAGACATATCGCAACCTCTACAGTTTCGTCGAACTTTACCTTTGAGCGCTCTTTAAGAACCTTAACCGCTTCCTCAATAGAGTAAGAAGCATTGAGGTCAAGGCCTTCGAGCATAGCCCTTGCGCGTTTACCTAATTTAGCCATCACCTTATCCTTTAACTTCTAGGCCCATTGAACGGGCAGTACCAGCGATGATTTCAAATGCCGCCTCAGGCGTATTTGCATTGAGATCAACCATTTTTGTGTTGGCAATTTCACGTACCTGTGAAGCAGAAATAGAACCAGCTACTTCGCGACCAGGTAGACTTGAAGCCTTTTTGAGTTTTGCTGCCTTCAGTAATAGAAAGGATGCTGGAGGTGTTTTTGTTATAAACGTAAAGCTACGATCAGCATAAACTGTAATTGTTGTGGGAATTGGCATACCTTTTTCCAATTCCTGAGTTTTTGCATTAAACGCCTTACAAAATTCCATGATATTAACACCGCGCTGACCAAGTGCTGGCCCAATCGGTGGGGATGGGTTGGCTATGCCTGCAGGCACCTGCAGCTTAATATAGCCATCAATTTTTTTTGCCATTATATACCTTCTAATTTATTATTTATCAGGTTTTACCCTGAAAGTTAAAGGGATGTGGTACGGCTATGGCTGGCCTTCCACACGCTATGGGTAACTACCCAAAATTGACCCGCCGAAAGAACAAAATCCTTATAGGCGACTCGTAAGAGCGGCTTATAACAGCCTATCTATAATAATACTAGTTTTTTTCAACCTGGCTATACTCAAGCTCCACCGGTGTCGCGCGACCAAAAATAGAGACGGACACTTTAAGTCGTAATTTATCAACATCCGAACTCTCAACGATGCCAATGAATGAATTAAATGGACCATCAATGACACGAACCTCCTCACCAATATCATAAGTGATAGAGGGCGCAGTTCTTTCAACACCCTCTTCAACTTGATGAAGAATTTGCGCGGCCTCTTTTTCACTAATCGGTGATGGTTTTCCACTAGTTCCTAGAAAACCACTTACCTTTGGTGTGTTTTTAACAAGATGATATGAGGCATCAGTCATTGACATTTTAGCAAGCACGTAACCTGGAAAGAACTTATGTTCCTTGGTTACTTTTTTACCTTTTTTAATTTCAACAATTTCCTCAATAGGAACAATTACATCTTCAATAAGTGCCTCCAACCCGTGCAGCCGAGCAGCGGAATTAATTGCTTCAGCAACTTTTTTTTCATACCCAGAATAGGCTTGAACTATATACCATTTTGCGCCAGTAGCCATTTTTATACTCCCAGTCCGAGAAGAAGTTGAATAAGATAAGCCCATAATTTATCAACCCCTAAAAAGAAAATCGACATCACCGCAGCCATGATAAATACCATGATTGTTGTAATGGTTGCTTCCTTACGTGTAGGCCAAACGACCTTTGACACCTCTTGTCGGACTTGACGAACAAATTCTGCTGGGCTTGTCTTAGCCATTGTTAAACCTTCATATTTTTGTGAACAAAATGATGAGTACTCTATAAATCATCACAAATCCACTTTTAATTAATTGGCAGGAGTGGAGAGACTCGAACTCACGACACCCGGTTTTGGAGACCGGTGCTCTACCAACTGAGCTACACTCCTAGAAATAAGTAAAGCGCCCCAGTTTTCAAGAGCGCTTTACTTATAATTTTTATTCAATAATACTTGCTACAACGCCGGCGCCCACTGTGCGACCACCTTCACGGATCGCAAAGCGAAGACCATCATCCATGGCAATCGGATTTATAAGCTCAACGTTTACAGCGATATTATCG
>Ga0209482_1001530_pt1 | contig 15720 bp, 5 predicted proteins | sample CoawatmetaG10DNA_FD_187512 | JGI IMG/M metagenome (GOLD analysis project Ga0209482, IMG submission 187512) | Marine microbial communities from the West Antarctic Peninsula - Coastal water metaG104-DNA (SPAdes) (version 2) | ecosystem: Environmental > Aquatic > Marine > Coastal ...
AGCTCCATACCTTTTTCAGCAAACTCTTCTGCCGTAAGTTCTATTCTTTCACCTTCTCTTTCTGCAAATACTTTGCTTTTAGTTTTAGCTATTGTATCATCGAAATCAAATATTCTAATCTTTTTCTCAGGCATGTTAGGACGATCAGCCATCCTTAAAGCTTTGTCTATAGTTCTAGCTTTTTCAACCAGCTCTTCAGTAGTCATTTTTTCACTAGTGTTCATAACACCTGGCTCATCTAACTCTGTTTTAGTTTCTTTAAAAGCAAGATCAGCTTCTTTAGTTCCTTTTACCTTAATTATTTCATCTAAAGTTTCTTGAGCTTTCTTAGATGTCATTTTAGAATCTCCTGTTAATTTACCAGCTTTAGTTAAGTTTATTTGAAATATTAAATCAGATGCAGCTTTATAAATAGCAGGATTACTTTCTAAAAATTCAGAAACTTCTAGTCCGTATTTTTCTGCGTAAGTTACTTCTTTACCATTTTGCTGAGTAGTAAGTTCAAATGGATTTAGCTTTATAACTTCATTAAAATACCTCATGTCAGCAGCTGGCGGTACTTTCGCCCAGTCAGATTTTTTACCTGATTTAAAAGCAATATCCATCATTTCATTAACTAAAGGGTATTTTTGACTTTGAGCTTTCCATGTTCCATAACCAGGTAATTCGTAGGTTAAGTCTACTATACCCTGGTACGTTCTCATATCGCCTCTTATGCTAGGTATTCTAGTAGTTCTATTAAAAACTGTTTGATAATACTCTTCTCCAGCATAATCTTTCCAGTTTTTATAAACTCCTTCAACTTTGCTATTTATAGCTTTAGTCAAGTCTCTAGCAAATTCACCGTGCTGATAGGGGTGTTCTTCATATTTATTACGCTCTGTAGCTCCTTTTTGTCTACTAGTAACAAGAGCAAAGTTTTTAGTATTAGAAGAATTAGCTTTTTGGTTATATAAAAATTCTTTTACAGTAGGGCTAGCATCAGGATATTTAGTAACAATTTCTTTTAATTTATCTATTAAATTGCTCTTTTGTTTATTTAATTCTTTTATATTTTTTAAATTATATTCATAATTTTTTAAACCTTGGGTCTTTGCAAAATAACTTCTATCTTTAGCTCTTGGCTTTTTATAACCATATTTTTCTTCTATTTTCTTTTCTAATGTTCTTATTTCACCTATGTAACCTGCTTCTAACATAGAAGCTGTTTCTCCTGTTCTCTCTGCTGTTGGTTTTTTCGCAGTGCCAAATTCAGTTATATAAAAAAACCCTGCACCTACAGCTCCACTACCTGGTTTGCTTCCAAAAGCCTCATTACCAGCAGCAGCTATATTGCTTGGCGTTATAAAAGAATAAATATCTTCTTTTAGTATAGGCGTCATTTTATCTATAATGTTATCTTCAAACTTTCTAAAATCTTTTGGGTTTGATTTGTTTAAAGCACCACCTGAAAGTTTTTCAATATCAGCATTAATTCCTTTTTTAATTTTTTCAGACATAGACAACTTACTAGCTCCAGCCTTTATATCTGCTATTACTTTTTTCTCAAGCTTAGTATCAGCAGGCATTTTAGATCTTGTGGCTTCATTAGCTATCTTCATAGCCTCTACCATTGCCATACCTTTAGCTAGTTGACCATTAACAGTTCTATCGTATGTTTTTAAATCTTTACCTATTAATAAATCTCCTTGAACTTTAGCTATAGTTTCTGGTGTAGCATTTTTAAACTCAGGTTTTAGTTTGTATACAGCTGTTTGACTAGTTAATCCTTTAGATCTTTTACCTGTAGGTTCATAAAAGTATTTAATTATTCTATTTGGTAATCCAATACCTCTACCTACAACTTCTCTTGATACATCTATAGATTCCCCTTGTTTGTTTACAGTAGCTTGTTCACTAGTAACATTTGTTTCAGGTAAAGTTTTTATAAACCTTTTCATATTACTTTTATCTGAAAAGAATTTTTGTATATTACCAAACTCAGAATCACTTACAACTCCTTTTTCACCTGGCTTAGCTGCATTACCTGTCTCTAAATTAATAAGTTTTTTAGCAAAGGTTAAATTTTTTCTAGGATCAGATATTTTTTCTGCAGGTACTTCAAATATTAACTCACCAATTTCACCAACTTGTTTTTTAGGCGCACCACCTACACCAGGTTTTATGTCTTGAAGTTCTATAGTTTCAGCTACTTCTAATATTTCTTTTTTCTTTCTGTTAGCTTCTTTGCCTTCAAATGTACTTATTTGTCTTTCAGTTTCTTTAACTGCAGACTCTTTACCTTCAATTATAGTTTCAGGCGTACTTGTATCAGCTACTTGTCTAGCTGTTTCAGAGTCGATACTAGTAGTCTTAGCTTTATCACCTATTTCACCTTCATAAAACGCTTGACGCTTAGGTCTTATGTTACTATTAATCCATGTTGAAAGCTTAGTACTACCATCATATCTTTCTAGTATACTAACAAATTCTTTATTAATAAAAGATATAGCATTTTCAGGTGGTATATCTCCTTTAGCTATATCATAACCTAAAGCTTTTAAACCAATACTGTTATATTGTTTTATTAAGTTTTCTATACCTTTAGTATCTATAGTTCCATTTTTATATTCTTTAGCAAGATCATTTGCTTTTTTCTCTGATAACTGAATAGGAGTATCACCATCTTTAACTAACTCAGCATATTTTTCTTGTGCTTCTTTAACTTTAGCTTTACCTTCTGGAGTTTTTTCTATACCGGTAAAAAAGTAATCAACTACATCTGCACCATTTTTAAGTTCTGTAACCACGTCTGCGCTTACTTCTTTAAATTTAATATTTTTAACTAAATCATTTAAAGCTCCTTCATTTTGTAATTCTAAAAACTCATTTATAAATTCTTTTTCAATCTGAATGTTTCTTTTACCACTTTTAACTAGCTCATTATAGCCAGGTCTTAATTTCATTTCAGCTTCAACCCTATTAAATACACCTAGCTCCTTAAGCCTTTTTTTAAACTGATTTACATATTCTATATCTTGTTTAATTATAGTCTCTCTAGCGGCTTCTATATCACCCTCAGCGCCTGCTAGCTCTTTAGCTCTTTGTTCTACAGCTCTAGAATCAAATCTATTTTCCCAAATTGGATGAAATACTTCATGCTTAAGTGTTGATCCTTTAAAACCTTTTATTACATAGTTTTTTCCGCCAGAAGTAAATTCAAATTTACCACTCTTAGGCATCATTGCATCTCTGTTTATTACAAAAAGAGGTTTACCATTTTTAACAGTTTGAAAACCATAACCAGTAGACTCAGAAGAGCTTTCTCCACCAGCTTCTTGTTTTAGTTTTATATATTCATCTTGACCAACTTCTTTAACTTCTGTTCCTTCTGCTTTTACTTTTTCAGCGTAGTCTAAGGTTTCATCTATTCTTTCTCTAGCTTGACCCTCTCCTATATCTATTAATTCTTTTTGTTTATTTTGTTCAGTTAATACTTCAGTTTCAAGTTTTTCTTTTTGAATATCATAATTAACTTTACTTATATCTTTGTTTTTTAGTAATACATCTAGATTTTTTAAAGCTGCTCTATTTCTTTGCTCTTTTAATCCACTTTCAATAAACTTCTTTCCTTGAGTGCTACTAGCATCTCCAAAGAAATCTCCAGCTTCACCATACATAACTTGAGAAGCTTTAAGAAGTTCATTAGCAGCTTTTGGATTAAAGCCAATTTTTTGTAATTCTAATATAGGAACTACATCTCCATTTGCAAAACCAGATTTAGACAAATTAGCAACATCAGCAGCAGACACTTCTCCAGTTGCTTCAATAGATTTTAAACTAAATACTAGGTCATCGTATGTAGTGTTCCAGTTTTCTACTCCTTCATTTTTAGCTTTTACAGCTTGTTCGTCTATAGCTTTTTTTAAGTTTAATTTTTTACCTAAATTTTTTATAGCATTTATTTGTTGATCTGCTTCTTTAGCTGTAAACTCAGGATTGTTAATTACTTCTGAAGATTTTGATTCTACTGCTTTTGCTATTTCTTCTTTACTCCAACTACCTTCTTTTTTAGTTTTTAAACCTAAATCTAAAGCTATAGTATTCCACTCTCTATAATTTCTTCCTAATGTAAATATATCGTTTTTAAAGTTCTTAACAGCTTTATTCATAAAGTTGCTAGGATGTGAAGCAGACATAAACAATAAAGCTCCATAGGTTTCAATAAAGCTATCGGTATCAGTAATGTGATGCCATAGCTCACTCATATCCATTTCGCTTTGACCTGTAGCTATATCATAAACACCTGAAGTTAATTCTCCACCTTTTATTGCAGTAGCTCCTAATATAGGTGTTGCTCCAAATTTAACAGCACCGCTAATCGTACTAGAACCATATTTATTATTAAACTTTATAACCTCTCTTAAGCCAGGATATTTAACAGCGAGCTTAGGTATAGACATCTTCATAGCATTCCCAAATGCTTTAAAACCTAAATGACCTATTTGAGAACCAAGAGCAAACGGTATAACAGCCATTTTTTCAGAACCAAAAACGTTGCTACCTATAGTATTACTACCTACTAAACCAATAGACTCTTGAAGAGTACCACCTGTTAATTGTCCAAAAATATTAGCAGCTCCTCTACTTACACCAGGTACTTTAGCCATGTTGTAAGCTACTATATCGCCAATGCCAGTTGTTATTCGTGAAACATTTTTAACACCGCCTAACATGCCCATAGTTAAACCTATTTCCATGCCCATTTTTGTAAACCCAGGTACTACACTAGCTAGTTTTTCTCCAGAATAATAACTTTCTTCTATTTGCTTAACATATTTCTCTCCACGTTTACCTAAAAACTTTTCAACATTTTTATCTACTTCAAAACCTAACTCATCTTCAAATACGTCATATGCTAACACATTTTGCATTTCATTAATACCTAATGTGTTTCCTCCAAAAGCTACTACAGTTTCTTCACTTAATATATCGCTAGTGCTTTCTCTGTCTATTTTAGTTAAATCAACATTTAACCCCATTGCTAATTGCAATGTTTTAAATTCTTTTAATGTTTTATTATAGTCTCTAACTAAAGGACTGTCACCCATTGGTAAATAAGTTAAGGCAGTTGGAGCTAATCCAGTTTTATCCATTGATTCTAGATCTTTAAAATCTTCTCTTACGCTGCCTCCTTCATCAAACATGTTTATTAGCTTACCAAAACCTCCTGCTGCTCCTAATCCTGATATATTTCTAATTGCTTCTGCACCTCTTTGAGCCATGTTTCCTTGACCAACCACATCTTCATAGCCTTTTTTATAAAGTTTAGTACCTAAAGTAACTAATTTACTTTCTATTCTATCGTAAGCTTCGTTAAGCTTATCAGAGTCTAAATTACCATATTTTGCTATTGCTCTTTTATCTTGTTTAACAGCTTCTACCTTCTGCTCATCACTTAATCTAGATTTATCTATAAACTTACCATCTTCATCTATTAAACCTTCTACTTTATCTGTATTTAATATTTCTTTTAAAACAGCGTTTTTGTCTTCTTGAGATACAGCGTTTTTTAGTTTATTATAAAGACTTTCTCCAGCATATTTTTTTATTCTATCTTCTACACCTTCTGATCTATGGTTATTAAAATAGCTTACTATATCTTTTTTAATTTGTTCATTAGATAACCCAGCTCCTTTACCGTCAGGGCCAAGCACTACTTGATCTTGAACATATTGATCTCTTTTTTTATTTATATCACCTATTTCTTTATATTCTAAAACATTAAAAACTTCAGCAGCTCTAGGGCTTGAACCATCTTCATTAGCAAAAGATTTATTTATACTTTCATTTATTTGCCCAACAACCCAGCCTTTTTGATCTACAGGCACATCATCAATACCTTCTATAGTTTTAGCACCTTCAACGCCTAAGTTATTTAATGTTTGTATCTGTTCTATGGAATAGTTGTTTGTAGGATCTAAACTTATTGAATTTTCTATACTTGATAAATCTTCTTCTTTATTATTAGCAACCCAAGATTTAAAATTATCTGGCTGCATTATTAAAGAAGTCATTGGCGCTTGCTCAAGATTAGAATTAGGATCAAGCTTGTCTATTTCTATTTTATTCCTATCTGCAAAAGTAGTTGGTGCAGGAGCTTCTGTCTGTACAATGCCTAAATCTAACTTTTCGTTAACATCAACATTTGCAAGCTGTAAGTCAGTTGGAGTTAATGGTTCAGGCTTTTTATCTTCCACCTCAATAGTCTCTTCTACTTCACCGCCTTTTAATTTCATACCTTTAGAAGAAATAAATTCTTCAAAAGTTACTTTATCTCTAGTTGCAGCTGCGTTTATTTCAGCAATAGAGTATTCATATAGACCATCTGCTGATAAATATATTTCTTCCATATTTGATTTAATTAAAGACTAGGTTTTGGTAAATAGTCGATAGATTCTTTTATTAGTTTTGAGTTATTGGAATTTTCGTATAAGCTAAATTCAACACCAATAGTTCTAAATAAGTTTTTCTTACTATCAGGTGTTAGTTTACCATCTTTAAATTTAATTTTCTTATCATCAGCTATCATGTTATAACCGCCTTTATACTGACCACTTTCATCTATATTAATAACAAATATTCCGTTAGTATTTTTCTTTAAGTCTTCAGGAACAGGTATTTTAGCTTTTCCAAAGGTCTTTACAAGAGTGTCATAATCCATTATATTTTGCTTATCACCAATACTTATATCATAGTTTTCAGCTACTAGATCTTTATTGTCTCTATAGAAATCTATTAAATCTGCTTCTTTACTAAACGCGCCTTTAGGCGCATAAGCAGTTTTTAAAGCATCTTCAGCAGGTTTGTAATAGTCGTTGTAATTGGCGCCAAAAGTTTGCTTGTAAGAATCTGTATAACTAGTAGTTTTATTACCTTTCTTATCTACCTTATATTTATTTGTTATCTCTTGTTCTGATAAAGTAGTTTCCACTGATTGGCCAAAGAAATCGTCAGCTAGCTCAGCTACACCTTTTGCACCAGCTTCTCTAAATTTGTTTTGTATATCTATGTATTCTTCAGGGCTTATTACCCCATAACCTGCTTCACCTTCTTTATCTTGGTCAGCAGCAGCTATAGCAGCTGGATTTGATTTTAAATTTTCTATAGCTTGCTTAACAGATGCTGAATCATTTATGTCACCTTGTGTAAAAGTGCCCCAAGGTTGGTTAAATTCTTTACCTTCAATCTTGCCTAATCCATTTAGCTGAGTCCATGTTTTAGCAAAATTAGATTTATAAGTACTTTGAATAAGCATGTCGTTATGATTATCCATCAACTTACTCTTGTAATCAACAACTCCAGATACCACTGTTTTTGTTTCTGAATTATTCTTAGGATTAAACACGGTTTTTGTAGATTTAACTGGAACTAAATCTTTAAAGTCTTTTAATTCATTTTTTAATTCAGCTCTATATGTTTTACCTGTAATATTTTGATCTTCACTTATAACATAGCTAGCTAAGTTATTACCTTTTGCATTAAAAGTTTCATTAGCGGCAAATATATCTTTGTTTATGGAATTACCGGCACCGTCGGTGTAACCAAACTCTACGTGACCGGTCTTAGCATTTGTAAAGACATTAAAGTCTTTAATAAATCCAGCGCTTAAATCAGAGTCAAATTTTATTACATCAGGATTGTTCAAAGCTTCATCTGATAACCTACCTGTCATAGCATTGGTATTCATAGCTCTTCTATGCGTTTCAAATATTTTCTGACTTTGAGAAGCATTTACACTATACGTAGCTACAGCTTTTAAATTAGACAAACTCATTTGTCTATATTTTTGATAAGCTTCTACATCTTCAGGTGTTGCACCTGGCTTAGAAGCTGCAGCTTTTAAATCACCTATTTTAGTAGCTTCTTGTCTTACATAAGTATTTAAAGCGGCTTTAGTATCAGCCGGAGATGAATCTACCTGTTCAGAATACTTGTCCATTAAAGCATCTGAAGTTTGCATACCTATAGCTATAGCTTTTTGTGACTGCTGTTTTTTTAAAGCAGCTGCTTTTTGCATTCTACTTATAGTATTTAAACTACTTTGAGTAGCCCCTCTAACTAGCCCTACAGCTTGTTGAGTGAATTGTTGCTGTGGTTTTAAATTTACTTGTCTTTGACTCATATTTTTTTTTTTAATTATTGGGATTCAAAACCCGTACCTGCGGAAGCTGAAAGAACACTAGTAGCTCCTGACACACCTGCCATCAAAGCTGCATCTCCAGCATCTTCTATTCCCATTTGTCTTGATCTTAAAAAATCAGACTCGCCATAAGCTCTATCTATTTGCGCTTGAACTCTTGCATCTTCACCTTGAGCAGCTCTTTCTTCAGCTGATATAGCCTGTGACTCTAAGTTCATTAATTGTTGATTAGCTTGTGCAGCTCCTTGAGCTTTTAATTTTTCATTTTGAGATTCTTGTTGCTCTATACTAGCTGCAATACCTTTTTTAGATTGAGCAGCTGCCATAGCTAAAGCAGTAGCACCACCAGCTCCCATTCCAGTAGCTTGAACAGTATCTAATGTATTTGCTAAAGCTTGATCAGTTTGAGCAGCCTGCATTTCAGCTGCTTGAGTAGCTACGCCTAGATTTTCGTATGGATTTTTAACCATAGACTTCATGTCTCTAATCTTACCTGAAGCATCGTAAACATCTTCTCTATTATCTAATAAGTCATTTATAACGCCTTGTGCTGCTAGAATATCACCTTCCATGGCAGCTGCTTTATTGCTATTAATAACTTTAGTTATTCCTCCTATTACTAGTGGTGCAGCTACTGCTGCTACTATTGCAAAACCCATAATATTTTATTTTTTATTATTAATATATTTTTCATAATCTTTCATGTTTAAAGAAACTAATTCATTTTCTATTTTGTCTATGTCTTTAGTGTTAGAAGGATTTTTATGTATATTTACAACTATAGAATCTTCGTTAGCATAGACAGCTCTTTGAATACCAGGTTTAGAAATAACATAGCAAGGTCCTTCATAATCTTCAACTGTATCTTTGTCTGAAAGTGTTAAATGACCTTTTAGCAAAAAAAATATATGCAAATGATTGTGTATAGCGCCTACTACTACCATACCTTTCTTTATTGTCATTTGTCTTAAATAGATTTGATCAGCAAACTCATGCTTTATTGGGAGATATTCACTGTTTTTTAAAATACTAGTTGCATCTCCAAGTAATTTTACTCCTTTATTCTGTTTACTTAGTATTTTTTTTATTACTTGTATATTATTCATTTAATTTAATTATGATGATCTTACAAACTTACTTCCTACGCTCCATAATTCTTTTAAACCACCAACATCTGTATAGGTATCTGTTGATATTTTTACTGTAGCAAAATAACCTTTTATACCACTTATTGAAGATCCAAATATAATTTCATCTGGTCTAGCAGTGCTATTATTTATTAAATTAGCTACATATAAGTTTTCTTTTCTATCAAAACCAGCTCTCTTAGTTTGACCAGTTATAGTATCTGTATATTCACCTTGGTAATAACTATACACAATTGGAGTAGTGTCTTGGTATTCGTTGTTTTGTACAAAAGTAGGTATAGGTGATGCTGGTAAGTCTTCATCTACTCTTTGTATGTCAGATTTAAAAAAATCTATTTGATAACCATTATCTCCTTCATAGTTAACTGTTTGAAAAACTTTCTTTATAGATGGGTTGTTGTTTATAACAAACTCAATACTAGAAGGACTTTGTACATCGTAAAACTTACCTCTACTATTATTATTAATCACATCATTATAGTAATGTTTCCATAATTTAGCATCTTTAATAGTATAAAAATTACCTTTAGAACTAAATATATCATTAGGTCTATAAGTATAAAAGCTATTCCATCCTTTAACTGACTCATCAAAAGACAAAGTATTACTGTTGCCAATGGAAACTGTAAAATCTTCTACTGTATTAGGCTCTAACAAGGCTTTATTATAAGATATAGTATATTGCCTATTGTGATTATCCCAACCACCTATTACTTTGTCTTTTACAGGTTTTGTAAAAATAATAGTAGACGAAGAACCTAAAGTTACAGCTTGATTAACTGTAACTTCATTAGTGGTAGTGTTAATACTTACAACATAACTATCAGTAGAAAGGCCATCAACAGTAATTCTCATGCCTATTTCAACATTGCTAATTTTATTGCCTACATTAAAAACTGTTACAGAGCCAGCTCCTGTAGACGTAACTAAAGAAAAAGTATAAAATTGAGGAGTGTCTAAAATTCTGGCTGAAAAATCTCTAAAATAATCTTCCATACCTGCATCAGATATTTCTGTTAATCCATCCATAGACAATCGCATTACTTTACCTCTATATACATCTGCAAAATATTTTCTAAACCCAAAACTAGCAAAAGATTCTGGATTTTTGCTTATGCCAAACATGCCGTTAAAAGGAACTACTTGACCTATAACTAAATTAGTAGATGTTAAATTTGCTGAACCAGAAGCTGTATACAAAGCGTCTTTATCTACTAAAGCTTTACTTGCTTTATTCTCTTGAAGTATAGTTAAATCGTTGTCTGACTGATAAAGCTTTTGAATAGAACCAAAAGAAGGATCTACTGATTTTGTTATGTTTTCACCTACGGAAAATACATTTGTTTGATTAAAGCCAGTTACAGAATTATATATACCTGAGAATATTAAAGCATTAAAACGATGTTGTTGATTTATTATTTCTTCATCTAAATAAGCTCTAGGTCCTAAACTAACTGTAGTATTATTAAAACCTCCTCTTATTCTAGCTTCTTCTACATACCAGTTTCTATTAAAAATTTGAAAATCAATAGTTGTAGCATTAAGTGGATATGTAGGGTAACTTGGAGGATTATAAAAAATACCAGGCCACGTAGGTGTGTAATTCCCAGTTAAACTACTTCCTCTTATATATCCTACCTTTTTTGTCCAAAAAGTGTTATAATAATCTATAGGTATTATTGCTGCCATTTTATGAAATTAAAATTAAACTAAATGCAAAAGATGTAATAAGACCAGCACCTGAGTTTCCAGCATCTCGAACTGTTACAGTGAAATTTACTGTGTCTGATGGGTTTAAAGGATTTGGACCTAATATAGTGTACACATTAGACCCGCCATTTAAAACAATATTAACACCAAACTTATCCATTAGCAGTTGGTCATTAATATTTAAAACACCAGTGCTAGAATTTATAGTGATACATTCAGCTATATCATCTGATGTGTATGTGCTAGGCCCTGGAGCAGTTCCATCCCATGAAAAATTACTCAACGTGTATGTTAAGTCTATTGTAGGAGTACTAGTAGGTGTTGAAGATATACCTCCTTTTAAAGTGCCATTTATAAATCCTATTCCACCATTTTGAGAAATAAATTTAGACACATTTTGAGGTTCTTCTAACATTGTCCATAAAGAGGCTATACCTGATGGGTACTCAACGTAATCAATAAATGTATAGAATTTACCTTTGCTTATCCATATGTTTGTCTTAGGTGAAGGGCTTTGTATAGGAAAACTTGCTGGAACTGGTCCTAAAGGTATAATTGTATTCGCAGAAGACCAACCTACAAGCCCAAGTTCAATTAAGAGTTCTTGATTAGTGATGTTCTGTGTAGTTACATTATTTACAGAGTGATTTAACCAATACAATTGACTGCTAAAAGAGTTATCACCAACCCCAAAAGTAGCTTTATTATTTCCTTGAGCTGGAACTACTGGATCATTATAGTAATATGGTTTTAATGATAAAGCAGGAGTATTACCAGTTGTTCTAGTGTAGTTTTCATAAGTTTTAGCTACTACAGGTATATACTCGTCTGTAGAAGCAGAAGGATATTGTTGCTCTTTATATTGAGGTCTTTTATTACTTAAAGAACCTGTAAAGCTTAAGTTTTCATTTTTAATTGAATTAGCTGTAACACTAACAGTAAATGTGAATGTTTGACCCGCTAGTCCCCAATAAAAATATTCATTAGCATACACATCAAATCTACCATTTGGATTACCACCTGATAATTGTTGTATAATTGTAAATGAGCTAAATATGTCTTGATTTGGATTAATACTAGAAAAAACAGACAATAATTGACAAGTAGAATTAGGATCACTAGTGAAAGCACCTGCACTGTTTAATGTTTCTATAGTATAAACAGCAGTTCCAAATTGAGGACTATTAGCTGTTCCAGTGCCAATTTCGTAAAGCTCTGTATTTTCATACATTTGCAATAGATCATTAGTTATACTCACTGGTCCAAGACTACCTGTGTTTATGTCAACATTTACTTCAGAAATAAAACCAGCAGTTGAAGTTTCATAATAAATATCTAAAAGAGATTCTACTGGATTATTCTCATAAACACCTAAAACGTTAAAACTAGCATTACTAATATTCTGACTGTCTGTTCCAAAAGTTTGCTGATTAGCTACCGTAGCTAACATAGCCGTATTTCCTTTGTATATTTTAGTAACATCTACTTCTAAGCCTTTAGTAGAAAGATTACCAGTGGTTGTATCTATTGCACTTACAGCATTGTCTATTATTCTTTCTACTTCGTCAGCTTTAATCACTGGGAAAGTTACAAAACTATTTTGATCATTAACTATACCAGTTCCCAATCTAAAAGAAGGATTTACTCTTGGATGCAGCCTAACAGATGAAGAGAATATTTTGTCATTAGGACCTATAGCACTCAAGTCTTTAGGTATTTTATTTATATTGTCATTAATTAAAGAAAAATAACTAAACTCAGAACCATAGCTAGGAGCGTCTTCTCTATAAGAACTAGCTATATAGGTGTTGTAGTATTCTTGCTCTTGTTGTTTAACTACAATTTTATAAGTATACCAACCCAAAGGATTACTTTCGCTATATAAGCCTGGGTAACCAGGTTTTGAAATAGCGCTTGGTATAGATGTTTCTAAATAAAGAAGTAATTGATCACCTTTCCAGTCTAAAATACTTCCTGCAGAATATTTACCAGCATCTGCATAAGGATGAAATAAGGTTGATAAACCAAAGCTACTACCAGATACGCTTTCACCGCCAGATACTGTAGAAAGAATTACATCAGACTGTCTACCATATCTATCTGATAAAACAACTCCAACTTGATAAGTTCTATTTTCTTTTAATGAATGATTTGGTAAATTTCTAGTTGATTGAGATCCTGCATTTAATAAAGTTAGTTTTTTATTTGATGCAACTTTGAATTGTAGTGAATCTGGAGAAGTGTGTTTGTCAAAAAAATTTGCGTAAATTATTCTATTACCAGCTGATTCTTGCGATAAAGCTCTAACTGGAACTTTATCATAAACTCTAGTTAATTCACTGCTAGGCAAAGTTTGTGCTGCTTTTTGTGAATTATATGAATAAGTTAAGATAGGTAGAGAAGGACTTAATCCTGAAAGATTTATTATAGAACCCGTGTCTAGCCTGTCTATAATTTTTATATTATTTTCGTTAGCATCGCTAATTAATATTTCTATTTCAACTATATTTAAATTAGTAATAGTTTCTGACCAAATTTTAAGTTTATCACTAGTCCTTTGTGTACTTGAATACTCAAAAGGGGTATACACATTTAAATCTATGCAATTTATCTTATTTTCAAAAAACTTTACTATAGAGCTTTGCGCCGCAGATCTTTCGTCATTTTCAAGATAATAACCATCTTGCTCTGGTATAAAAGCTGTTTGAGTAAAAGGAGCTATTAAAGAATATTCTCCGTCATCAAACTTATATCTATAACTAAATTTTACAAATCTTTCTTTTAAATAGTTTTTATCACCTGGAAAGTTAGCGTTGTAATCAGGATTGCTTCTGAAAAATTCAACTTCTTCTCCATCTAAGTCAGAAGGGACCGCTAGTGATGGATTTAAAGATATAGTATCATTTGGAAGCGTGGTTGTTGCTACTATTATAGTTGTTCCTTTAGGTATTAAATCTTTATTAGCACCTGTGCCTTTTATAAACATACCAGTAGATAGAGTAGTTCCTGAAGATTGTCTTTGGTAAGGTATTTGACCAGCAGCTATATTGTAAATATTTGTACTACTAGGTTGCGATAGTGAACATGTGAATTCTATTGGTAAATATTCGTCTACACAATTCTTAAGTCCATATTTGGTAAAAGTTATAATATCTCCTGTAGACCAAGTTAAACTAGTGTCGTTTAGTAATATATTTCCATCTCCTAATGCAGCTGGATCAACTTGAGTTACATATGAATTTATTCCATTTAAATTAGCTTGATCAGTTGTGCTAGAAACTATCATACCAACTTCTATACCTGCATCGGCAGCACTGCTCCTAACTTCTAATTGAAGCTCATTATCAACCCCACCAGAACTATTACCAGTTTTGTACTTATATTCTTTGTAAAACTCTAAAGGCTTACTAGGGTAAAATTTAGCTACAGATATTTTATCTTCTGTATTATAATATGAAAAATTTTGAGAAGCTGTTACTATGTTTATTTTTCTTGGTTGATTTCTATTATCTGTCCAAAATAGTAAATCTTCTATTAAGTTTATTCCAAATATAGGATGTGTATTTGAGAAATTTAAAAAGTTACCGCTACAAAGCACTGAAGAAGCATCATTAGCTATATTGTAAGAAACTATATAACATTCAGCTCCAGAAAAATTATAAGCATTATTTGATAATGAATCTGAACTAGAATCAGTATAATTTGTTAAAAAACCGTAAATAGTGTTATTGGTTTCGTCTACAAAATAACCAATACACTGTGTGTTTATAGAACTAATACCAAAATTAGTTAATAAATTATTACCTAAAATATTCTGCATAGTACCAACGTCATCTCCTTCACTAGCGCTTACAGTTATATTTTGACCATCTCTATATTGACCTTTAGGAACTAACCTATCATCTAGGTCTTTATTCATTTTTGAATTAGTAAAATTATTCTTACTTTCAGCCATATTTAATGTTTAATCCATTTAGACTTACCACGCATCACTTGAGTAAATTCCGATAATTTAATATTCGATAATCTTATTTTAGCGTTTCTCAACTTAGTTGATCTATCTTTTTTGTATCTTTGAACAATGTATTCTGGGATGTTAACTCTTGTAGATGTTATAGAATATAGCATATGAGAATATAATGCATCCTCGGCCATCTTAGGCACCTTAGTATCATCACCATAAGCTAATCCATCTGATATATATTCTAAAGTTATTAATTTACCTTGTAAATCACCACTAAAAGCAAATGCGCCTCTTCTATCATCTATAGTAAACCAACCGTTTTGTTGTGATATTTCTGGTTGCATACCATATCTTTGGCCATACGCAGATTTCCACCAATTAGCATTATAAACGTTAGCATCAGTAGATTCAAAATTAGTACCTGTTAAGTTTTTTTGATTTGCGTTTCTCCAGTTTTCATTAGTAATAGATTGTTGAGATTCTAAGTTATTACCAAAGTCATCTTGTGTTGGTATACCTTGATTATCTTGAATTAAAGGAGCTGTTGGATTTGTAGTAAGAGTGGTTGGATATATGATATGTTTTATACCCATACTATCTATATGTGATAGTTGCACATAGTTTACGTAGTCTTGAGGAAGTGGTAAAGATAAATTAGCTGGAATAGTTAATTCTTGTATATTGACAGATTTTAAAGTATCATAGCTAAATTCTTG
>Ga0209482_1001533_pt1 | contig 15674 bp, 7 predicted proteins | sample CoawatmetaG10DNA_FD_187512 | JGI IMG/M metagenome (GOLD analysis project Ga0209482, IMG submission 187512) | Marine microbial communities from the West Antarctic Peninsula - Coastal water metaG104-DNA (SPAdes) (version 2) | ecosystem: Environmental > Aquatic > Marine > Coastal ...
TAAAGGTTCACAATTTATGATCAGAGAAGGAGATAAAATTGGTAACAAAGATGGCGTTGTTGTTTCTATATTAAATAATAAAATGTTAGTGCTTCAAGAAAATATGGAATATGAGTTTTACATTAATACTCCAGTTGCTGGACAATCTTTGGCAAGCTTACCCATCAGTCAAATTGAAAATAATGATCAAGAAGAAATTGACCCAGGAAACACCAATGTTATTGATGATAATGTAGAGACTAATAATCAAACTAATAATCAAGAAACAATTCCCAATGAAGTAGCTGATGTCCTAACAAATGTTGAGGAGTTATTTAATTAATGAAAATTAATAAACTAATCATTCTGTTATTAAGCTGTCTTTTATTAATTAGCTGCAATAATAGACCTAAAATGGCCTACGATCAAAAAAACAAAGGGGCCGTTCAGGAAATTGAAGCATTTAATGTAGAGGCAAGTGCTGAAAACTTTAGAAAACAGTCTCAAGAATTTAATAATACAAATTTAAAAATATTAAACAGAAACGTCAAAGCTGAGACCGCCTCTAGAAGAGTGCCCCTACAAAAAAAAAGTGCACGATTATCAATTATTGATCATAATTTACATATAAAAAATTTAGAAGATGATTTGGTGACTTTTAAATTTAATGATATTGATCTTAAGTCAGCTCTTAAACTTTTTGCAAGCACCGTTAAAAGAAACATAATTATTGGTAATGAAGTCCAAGGTAATTTGGTAATGGATTTTGAAGATATCAAATGGGGGTCAGCAGTGTATGCGGTTCTTGACATGAATAATTTAGTGATGATTGAGGATAAACAATCTGGTTTATTAAGAGTTCATTCATCTGAACAATTTAAAGTTTTAGCAGAATCTAAAATTAAACAAACTAAAGATATAAATGCAAGTTTAGCATCACTTGATACTGGATTAACTGGATCTGGCAGTGAAAATGAAGAAAATCAGATAAGTGAAATATTTAAAATTTTTTATCAAACATCAGCTGATATTGTTACACCTTTAACTGCAGCTGTTGGTGAGGGAGTAATAATTACGGATGATCCACAAAACAATCAATTAATTGTAACTGCAAGTTTACAAGACTTGGATAAAGTTGATTTAACTTTACAAAAGCTAGATGTAGAAAAAAGACAAGTAATGATAGAAGCATACATAATAAATGCAACTGATACCTTTACCAAAACCTTTAATGCTAATTTGACACTACAACAAAATGCATTACAAGTTGCAGGTAGAGATAAAATTACTTTTGTAGGAATTGATACCAATCCATCAGGTGCAGCAGAAAAGTTTACAACAACAAATGCTGCTGGTGCGGTAGCGAATACTGTCATGGAAACATCAGCAGATGTTGCTGGTGGAGCTTTCCTGCTTGGTAATTTGGGGATGACAAAATTAAAAGCAATTATTAACGCATCAAATACAGATGGTAACCAAGAAGTTATTTCAAACCCAAAATTATTTGCAATGGATGGAGAAAGCTCTACACTTGTTCAAGGTGTTGAGCTTTTAAAAGTCATTCCTGCAGCAGGAGAGGTTGCTGGTAGCACAAAGGTGGTTCCTCAAAATTTAACTTTAAATGTTACCCCAAGAATTATAGGTGATTCAAAAATTAGATTAGTATTAGATATTTCAAACGATACACCAGGTGAAAGTAGTGGTGCAGACACTACTACTAACAAAGAACAAATTGCGTCTACCGTACAAATAAATACAGGGGATGTTGCAATTTTAGGTGGAGTTTATACAAATAAAAGAACTGATAATAAGCAATATGTGCCGATTTTGTCCAGTATTCCAATAATAGGATCATTTTTTAAACAAAAAGAAAAGTCTGACGCTAAAACACAATTACTAATCTTTTTGACGGCTAATATTGTATAAATAAAACAAAATACAAAAAAATGCCAACAATCAGTCCTGAAATAAGTGTTAAAATTGCTGGATTATTAAAATCTATGGGCAAAGTTTCAGAACAGTCAATTTCTGAAGCTAAAAAAAAATATGAAGGAAATGGCAAAACTCCACTTGGTATTTTAACTTATTTACTAGAAGATAAAAAAATAGCAGAAGATGATTTAGTAACTGCTGTTTCAAGAAATTATGCTTTAAGAAAAGTTCTATTAAACGAACAAGCTATTAAAAAAGATGCAATCTCTAAAGTCCCAAAAGATTTTATAACTCAAAATGAAATGATACCATTTGAGTTAAATGGTAGAATTTTAAAAGTTGCAATATTTGATCCAACAAAATCTATTTTAGTAGGTAAATTGAAAAGTATGACAGGGTGTAACATTGAACTTTATATTGCAAAACCAAGCAATATAGATGAGGCATTAAGATACAAGACAATTACTGAGTTAGGTAGTGATGGCACTGAGGAAAAAAAGAAAACTGCAGTTTCTCAATCAGTTAATCCAAACTTAAATATTAAATTAAAAGTACCCACTACAAAATCTGGTGATGAAAATGTGGTAGTTGACTTTGTTGACCAATTATTACTCGAAGCTTTTTTGTCTGAAGCGAGTGATATTCATATCGAGGTTTTTAGAAGAGGTGAAGCCAATATAAGATTTAGAAAAGATGGAGTATTGCAATTACAAGATCAATTTAAAACAGTTTTAATGGATAATTATAATGCAATTATTACTAGATTAAAAATAATATCTGGATGTGATATTTCTGAGAAAAGATTACCTCAAGATGGAAAACTTAAATTTAAAAATCCAAAACCTAAAAATGAAGATGATGTAGATATTGATGTTCGTTTTTCTGTTATACCAGCCAAAGAGGGCGAAAGAGTAGTAATGCGTTTGTTAGCTGCTGGTCCAGATTTAGCACTTGAACAAATTGGTTTAGACCCAGATGATTATGATAAACTTATAACAGCTATTACCGCACCTCAAGGAATGGTTCTAGTTACAGGCCCAACAGGTAGTGGCAAGAGTACAACTTTGTATGGTGCCATTAAACATATCAATAAACCTGGTACAAATATTATGACCGCAGAAGATCCAGTGGAATTTTATTTAAAAGGTGTTGGACAAATTCAAGCAAATGCTGAAATTGGATTAACTTTTGAAGCAATCCTCAAGTCTTTTTTAAGACAAGATCCGGAAGTTATTTTAGTTGGAGAAATTAGAGATAAATCAACAGTTGATATTGCAATCAAAGCTGCTCTTACCGGTCACTTACTACTTAGTACACTTCACACAAACGATGCAATTTCGACAATTGTAAGATTGACCAACATGGGAGTACCTAATTTTATGGTTGCATCAGCATTTTCATTAATTGTTGCACAAAGATTAGCAAGAAGAAACTGCAAAAGTTGCCTAACTGAAGATATTAAAGCAACAAAAGAAAGTTTATTGCAATTTGGTTTTACTGAGGAGGAATTAAACACATTTAAACCCATGAAAAGCCCAGGCTGTGCTGAATGTAATAGTAGTGGTTACAAAGGCAGACAAGGTATTTATGAGGTCTTGAAAAAATCTCCATCATTAGAAGCGGGAATTCTAAAAGATGCAAGAGCTGATGAATTATTAGCAGCTGCTGTAAAAGATGGTTTTAAAACAATGCAAGTAATTGGTAGAGGTTTTATTAAATCTGGGGTTTTAAGTGTTGAAGAATATTCAAGAATATTGGTGGTATAATTTATATGGCAATTTTTTTTTATAATGGTGTTCAATCTGGAAAAAAAATCTCAGGAGAGATTTCAGCTTCAGATTTAAAATCTGCTTCTGTTAAATTAAGAGAAAAAAAAATTATAGTCACCTCAATGAAAAAAGATGATAAAAAATCTGAAAGTGAAAAAAAACCAGATACACTAATTGATATTCCAATAAGTAATGCTCCGATAATATTTAGTAAAGGTCAAATTTATTTAAACTTTGGACCTTGGGCAACTGTGCCACCTAAAGAAATACTTCAATTTACCAAAAAAACAGCAACTATGATAAAAGCGGGCCTTCCAATTCTTGAGTCTATTATGATGATTAGAGATCAAACAGATCATATGAAAATGAAAATGACAACTAATACTATTGTGAAAGATTTAAATTCAGGGGTAAATTTAACAGAAGCATTTTCAAAACACCCAAAAATATTTGATAATATTTATCTAAACATGATTTCAGCTGGTGAAGCTAGTGGTAAGCTAGATGAATTTTTAATTAAATTAGTAGAGCTTTTAGAAAAAAATTCAAAAATTAAAGCTGGAATTAAAAGCGCACTATTTTATCCTGTTATGCTTTTAACTGTTGCAACAACTATCACTTTTTTTATGTTGTGGAAAGTTGTTCCAATTTTTGAAAGAATGTATGGAGCTATGGGTGTTAAATTGCCTGGAGCAACACTTGTAATTGTCAATGCAAGTAAATTTATTGCAGATGGTTCAAACATTCTTAAAATTTTATTAACCATATTTATAATTAGATTTGTTTATAAGTTTTTAAATAAAAACCTTGAAAGTTTTAGACATTTAATGCACAAAAGATTTTTAAAATTTCCCCTGTTTGGAGATTTAATAGTTAAAGCTACCATATCTAGAATGTGTATGATTATGGCCAATTTAACTAGAGCAGGAGTTAGTATTGTTGATACCTTAAGAATTGCTAAAGCAGTTACTACAAACTTAGTTTTTATTTATGCTCTTGAAAGAATTTCAAGACAAATCGTAACAGGACAAACATTATCTGAACTTCTTGTTAAAGAAGAGCACATATTTCCCCCTCAGTTAGCACAGCTTATGGCTGTAGGAGAAAGAACAGGTAATATGGAAGAAATGTTTACAGCGATTGCAAGATATTATGAGGAAGAGTTTGATAATGTTGTTGCTGCTTTATCCTCAATTATAGAGCCACTAATGATTGTATTGATAGGTGGAATTATTGGTATGTTGATGATTGCTTTGTACATGCCAATCTTTAGCATGGGAGATGCAATTGGTTAAAGTATAACTTCTTTTAAATGAAAAATGGTTTTAGTCTTTTAGAATTAATTATTACTGTTGCAGTCTTATCAATAATTGCTGCTATAGGCTATCCGTCAATTGATAACTTTGGTAAGGTAGAAAATTACCAGTCTGATCTTGCAACTATTAGAGGTCAAATTAATATAGTAAGACAAATTTCATTAGAAAACGGACACGCCTACAGATTAAAAATAGTTAATGATGACAATAATAATAATTCGTCATTAGAGGTATGGAAGGCACAAGGTTTAAATCGATTTAATACCGAATATCATAAAAGCACTAATCCCCCTTGCTCTAATTTTGGTGGTACTAATGAAAATGGTACTCAAGAAACTGAACTTACAAAGGAACTAGAGTTTTTTACAATTAAGAAATGCAATTCATTGAGTGGAAATTGTACACCTATAAGTGCAGTTAATAATTATTTTTGTTTTTTACCTGATGGCTCATCTCCTGAGAATATAAAAGCATCAATTGAATCCACAGGTAATGCAGGAAATAAAACAGAGTTTATTCATTTTTATAAGTCAGGTTTTTTTAATAATGGTGAAAGAATGTGATTAAAAAAATTGAAAAGATATATCAAAAAGGAGTTTCACTAGTAGAGGCGATGACTGCAGCAGCAGTACTTGGTTTAGCTGTAGTTGTTTTTGTAACATTACAAGCTAATCAAGAATCAGATTTTGCAACACTTAGAAAGTTTGATAAAGCTGCATACGCGGTTGAGCTGATGTTTGAAGAGCTTGCTGCTGTTTATAATCCTGTTGCAGCACAATATGGTAACGCTAGTGTATTTGAAAATACTGATGCTGGGACCTCATTAAAGGTAAAAGGTTTATCCCAATTACCTGGTGATGGCGATCAGATTATAATTGAAGGTGTTGGTGGCAGATACGAGATAACAGATAACAATGATTTTGATGCTGATAATAATACTACTTTTACATTATCAAGATCCGATGTTCCAGAGGATGAAGCAAATAAGAATATGGCTGCTGATGCAACTGAGAATGCAAATATTACTTTCATATCAAATTCAGAGGGAAGCTTAGACCCGTATAACAACCTTGATATGACTAAATTTGAAGACACGGATTACACTGATACAATTACAAATTCAAAGGTTTTAACAGATTTAGCAAATTGGGGAGCTTTATTAAAACAACATCTAGGACTTTCAAGAACAGGGGATTTAAGAAAATTAGAAATTGTTGATGTTAATAAAAGTATTGCAGTTGATGCCAATAATGATGGAATTACTGACCAAATTGGAGGTATTGATGTGTACGAAACAGTTAAAAACAAACAAGTAACAATAACCATTAAACAGGGATCAATAGAAGAAAAATTTAGGAGGTTATTTTTAGCAGGTGTGTAATTTAAAAAAAAATAAACTCAATAAATTTTTTGCACAAAAAGGTGTTTCTTTATCAGAGGCATTAGTTGCAATAGTAGTTTCAACAATTGTATTTGCAGCTACCTATGCAATTTATAATAACTTTCAAAAAACTTTTGTTCGTCAAATTAATTACAATAATCTTAAACAAGAAGCTAGGTTTGCATTACATGTATTGCAGCATGATAGCAGAATGTCAGGATATAAACATGCCAAAACTACAAATGGTGAAGTTCAGATGCCAGTTAAAGTTTTAAATGATGATGGTACTGAAGTTACTGATGACACTGAATATGGTGAAACAGTTTTCTTTTGTTTTGATACGGAAGATAACAGTGGAAATATTCAAAGAAAGTTAATTAAATATGAATTAAAAATTCCATACTCCCCACTAACAGTAAAAACAGTCCTTAAAAAAAAGATATGGAACACTACTAATTGTGATGTAGATGATACGACCAATACTACAGTAGACGTTGATTGGATGCCTGTTGCTCAATTTTTTGACGAACTTAAAATTAGAATAAGAGCAAAACATATTGATTTTGAAGTAACATTAGAAACAGCAGATGAGGCAATAAGAGAAACTTATACAGCATCTTCTTATATGCGAAATTTAAACTTTGGTGGAAGAACTTATTACGTCTTTGATGAAGAAAATTTACACGAAGATAGAGCTAATGTTATTCCCTTTACTGGCAGTTTAAAGGTACAATGTTCAAATAATATTACTAGAGATATTCAATTAGCAAATTTTCAAACTGAAGATAATATAATTATTCTTCATCAAGGTGAAACAGTCGGAGGAACAAGTCTTACCCGTACTTTTGATGAAATAAGAATTGAGTCTCAAAAACCACCAGCAATAACAGGTATACCTAGTATTGGTCATTCGGAGATGAGATTAAAATTAGAAACCACAACTTCCAATAGCGACTTACCACCTGGTTTAAGTGTAATTTCAGGTTACACAGACATTAATAATAATAATCAAGCAGATGCAGGAGAATGGGATGGATCTTTAAAGTTAGAAGGAACTTTAGAAAATACTGATGGAAATTATTCATTCAACTCGGAGGGCTATCAAGATTTTACTCTTAGAGTTAAAGCAAATTTAGATACAAATTGCAGTGGTTCGGGATGGGAAGATCAAAACGAAGCTTATAAAGAGTATACAATAAGAGTTATGAAGTATTCTGCCCCTCAATTTGCAGATGTCAATTTACACACATGGGAGCCTAAAGGGCTAATGGCAGGATACGCTAACTATGAACGACGCGGCACTCGAAGTAAATATGGTGGACCACACTATCAATTAGATGCAGACGGAAGATCTTTTTATTTACAGCAAAACATATCTTCACCTATTTTTTTAGTATCTAAGCAAGATTACGACTCTTTTGTTCTAAAAGGAGTAATTTGTTCAGGTGGTTACCCAGATTGTACACCTCAAATGAGAGAATATATGGATGATGATATGCTTGGTTTTGCTGCTGGCTATCAAAGACCAAGTGTTATCCAAAAGAAATGGTCAGATGGAAAAATTAGAGCTTGTGCTGGAGTAGATTACAAACGCTTAAAAAATACTTCTGGTTATAGTAAATCACGGTTAAGAAATTCTTTAAGATGGCAAGAAAAAAGACAGTGGAACAATATGAATGAGTCCCAAAGAGATGAATTTTTTGGAGAACCAGCAGATAATGTTTTTGATATGTATTTGTGGTCATGGTGGGGAATGAAAGCAACAAATACTTGGAATCAATCAGCTATTCAAGTGCATCAATATAAAGGTCTTGAATTTCAACATCGCAATAGTTGTGGAAAATCTGATGGGCCATACTTAAATCATTTAAATCTTGGTCATCAGATAGGCTGGTATCAAATGCCTACTTGGTACAGAAATAATAGATACACCCAAGGTTACAATATGTTATTTCAAAGGTTAGATAACACAAGACCATCAAACTCGGGTACAAGAAATTGTTCTTATGCAAGAAATTCATTTTCAAGAATAAGTTATAATCCAGGTGCCACACATAGATGGAATTGTGGTTATGGAAAAAATACTGGAGTTAAAAATACAGTAACTTTAACTTATCATCCTAATAAATTTAGAGGAAATATTGAAAATAAACCTTTTAGAACTAACACTAATAGTCAAAAATTAACTGCCTTTGATTTGAGATTTGACAGTAGTGGAGTTTTAAAAAATCATTTAAGTAATAGTTTTCCTTATGCAGAAACTTCTTCACCAACCAATATAACACTACCAACAGCCTCAAATGCATCAGAGGATTTGAAGGCAGAAAATTTTAAACGATTTCAAAGAGGAGCTGTAGCTATTGCTACTTTTTCACAACCAGATAATCAATATTCAAATATTCAAATTGCTGAGTTACCAAGATATATACCATCAAAAACCGCAGACAATAAACCAATGCCCAAAGCTCAAAATTTAAATTATTACCTATCCCCAGATTATAAAACTATTAGTAAAATATATGGATTAATGAGCAAGTCGTATGATCCTGTTGGTGAGCATATAGAAATTTTAGTATCTTCATCTTCAGATAATTGCATAAGAGTTAGCAATACAGGAGTTGTTGAAACTGGAGATTTTAAAAGTGAGATGGTTGATGGAACAACAAGAGAAATGAATTGTAGATTAAGTGGCACATGGAGAGCTAAAACAGAAAAATGGGTTAATAAAAGTGAATTACCAGTCATAAATGGCATGTATGATATTCATAATAAGAAAAAATATAAAGGGGCTAGAGCCAGGGTTACAACAACTGCTGGTGGTTCAATTTACGTTTTTGCAGATGGATCATTTAAATACCAAACTTTGCCAAATGGCTTTAACAATGGAAATCCTCATGAAGATAGTTTTTATTATGCTGTTCAAACTGCCGATACAAATAATTCAAGAATATCAGAAATTAAAAAAGTTTATATCGGTTACAATATAGGAAACACAACTCCAACAGGTGTGTCTTTTAAAGAAGCTGATGGCACTGCTATAACTAATAATATTAATTTTGATTTAGCTGAAGACGATAAAAAAGATAAAATTGTTGGAGAAATTTATGCCTCATCTAATCAAGAACCAGATACTTATGATTTTGTAAGGTTTAACTTGGGAAATGTACCTGATGATGATGTTGATAAAGATGTTGATCATGTAAGTAGATTTCGTATTGATCAAGTAGATGAGAAGTTTTATTTAGTTTTAAATGATGACTCTGATATTAGATGGGCAAATTTACCTTTTAAAGGCACTAATAGCGATGAAAAATATTTTTCTGTAAGAATTGTTGCCACTGATTTAAAAGGTAACCAGCGTCAGACAACTCGGAAAGTTTATGTTGATAGAGTAGATTGTACGGAAACTGCGATGGAAAATATTACAATATACAAAACTAAAGCAGCAATGACAATTGAAGGTTTTATCCAAGGTAGAGAAGGGGAAAAAGTTTTTAGAAGACAAACTGTTCCATTAACAAGTAATTTAGATGAAGCAGTAATTACTTTTAATTATCAAGAACGAGCTGTACAGCCGTCAGTAAAAGTTTATGAGCAAAGTATAACAGTGGATGGCGAAGATCAAACAATTGGTATGTTGGCAAATAGATGTAAAGACTCTCACAGCTTTATTGACAGACAACAACTTTGGAGTGATGGGTGATGAAAAAAAATGAAAAAGGTTTTGTTTTAGTTTTTGTTATGGCTGTCACTGCAGCTCTATCAATCATGACTAGCGCAATGTATTTTTATTATGATAATGATTTGAAATCTGTATCTCGAAACTCAGTAATGCAACAAGTAACTTTAGCAGCTGAAACTGGATTACAAGAAGGTCAAAGATGGGTTGCGAGTCAGTTAAATTCAAATACTTTTAGTCTTACCGATATTCAAAATAGTTTTCATGTCGATGACTCTAATAATGCGTGTTTAAATAGACATGGATTTAATAATCAAAGTGAAGATGTGTATTATGCAAAAAGAATTCAAGAAAATCTTGGTGCTGATTATGTTAAATTTGAAGATGTTTCTTATGAGGTTTTTATTCAAAGACAAGCAGATGTAGTTAGGTCAATTTATTTCTCAGAACAAGGTTCTAAAAACAATCAAGGCAGAGACACCACTTATATTGACAGATCTTTTGCTCTAGTAGAAAATTTTAAAGATTTTCCAACTGAACAATTTACAATTGAGATGTGGATTAAGAATACACAGCCTACTTCAACATATAATATGCATCTTTTTGAATGGGGACGTGAATGGGATCTAGTTTTTAAAGTTAAAAATGATGAATGGTCACCAAGATTAGGAGAGGTGGTATTAGATGATCAATCAGATGTAGGGGATCCTGTAAAAGATGAATGGGTGCATGTAGCTTGGGTTTGGGATGGTGGAGATCCTGAACTAACAGACAGTAATAATGTAAAGATCTATCAAAATGGAGTTTTAAGTGGCACATTTAATGCAAATATTAGTTCACGAGATAAATCTGGGTACCAAAATCGACCAGAAGTTTTACCAGAGGGTGATTTTTGGCCTTTAGCAATAGGTGAAGGGCTTCATGGATTTTCTCCTAATAATTATTTAACAGGTGAAGTTAAGATTCAAAGTACACCATGGCTGGGAAATATTTCTGAAATGAGAATTTGGAATATTTCAAGATCGGCAACAGACATTTCAAATAATAGAAGAAAAAGATTAACAGGATCAGAGCCTGGACTTGTTTCGTATTATAAATTTAATGAAGGAACAGGAAATATTGCAAAAGATTATAACACCTCAAGAAATGCAGACGATTTAAATAATGCTACAATTTATGGGTTAGGTACCATAGGTACATTATGGGAAACAGAAATAATAGATTACCCTGTAACATCAACTAATGATAATGCTCCAACTATAAATGTTCCTCCTGGAGAAGATTTGGTTTATTATAAAATACTTTCTTGTGGTAATGGACCTCAGGGTCAAATTATACCATTAGAGCTTGTTGTATCTGCACCTGTCCAAAAGGGAGATGTTGGTGATGGAAATTTTGTCCTTACACCTCAAGATTTAAATACATTATCAGGACAGGAAGGAACACCACTGATGGTTTCTTTAGAATCTTATGTTGGAGATTTAGATGTTGCAGGTGATATTGCTATTCAAGAAACAGATATTACCAATACAGATTTTTTTGTTTTTAAAAGATCAGTGGAGCAATGTAATAATAGTACGACATTTACAGAATTTAATACTTCAACTGTCTATAATGAGGAAGATTGTGTTGAATTTGATGATAAATTATGGATGTTAGAAAAAGATGCTGGCACAACTTCGGGAGATGAATTTGCTGAAGAAGAATGGAGTGAGATTTTAGGAAGTGGCTGTGATGGAGTGCAATTTAAATCAACTTCTGGAGATGTAAGTTATGGTCATTATTATAAATATTTTTCAACAGTACCAAATGTAACAAGTGATTTAGGTTACAATAGAGACTCAGTTGATTGGTGGGAAGCAAAAAGAAGAGCAGAACAATCAACGTGTGGAGGTATGAGAGGTTATCTAGTTTCAATAGAAACTGCTGTTGAAAATGAATTTATAAAAGATGCAGTTATGTGTGACAGCAGTACGGCTTCAGGATGTACTGGTGTAACTCCTTTTCATGTTGCAGCAGGTGAAACTAGAGCCAATTATTATGGATCAAGATTAGATGGATCAAATGATCAACACTACTTGTGGCTAGCAAACTCTGACTGGAGAGTACCCTTAACAATGCGGTCTGAATCTGGTCCGGATATGGGAGCTACATTGAGTTTTACTTCATGGCAAAGTGGCGAGCCTAATGGAGGTGGTGGTGCTGAAGATTATACGGATATGGAAATAAATAGAAGTGGACGAACCAACGGAGGATGGAATGATTTACATAGAATACCTAATTGTAACAGTAATGGTTTAGACTGCATTACAGGATATGTTGTTGAATATGGTGGATTTGACTCTTTTAAATTAGATCATGATGAAAATGGAGATGGTGATGAAGAAGATGCAAAAGATCTTAGTGAGAATACAAAAACTTGTGTTGCAAGAGCTACAATAGAAAAGGATAAGTATGTATCTGAAGAAGATTATCTAAAATATGACAATACATCAGATACAATTCTAGATGGGTCTACAGATGTTTCGGGAGCTGAACCTTTTGACTCAGATTTAAGTGATGATTATCCAGGATGGGATGTTGATAATGGTGTACTGACACTTTTCCATTCAGAGAAACCTACCGATTGGAATCCGAATACTAGTTACTCAAATAATTCTTTTACTTGGTTTAATAGTAGAGTTTGGAAAAATATTTCTGGTAGCAGTATTACAGGTGGAAGTAGTTTAGCAATTAGTGAAACACCAACAATCTATAATCCTAATACTTGGCAACTTTATAGTGGTAATGAAGATGATGCACTATGTGGTGAACTAAACTTTTGGCAACAAGCTTTTGAATCTATAAAATACTTTAATACTTTAGCAGTAGACCCTTCTTCTGGTACAAACCCTTATAATGAAGCAGACTCATTAGATCCCAATGCTGATGCAGAGAATTATGAAATTGAAGATGAAGATACTAACGAAGCTTCATTAGGTGAAAGAGTAATTATTTTTTCTTTAGGACCCCTACATGTTCAAAAACATTTGGATGGATCTAATCATTTTTATGAATTTTATCAATTTCCTGTAAGAGCGAGTGGAACACAAGATTTATATAACGATAATAATAGAAGAATGAATGAAAGTTTTACACTTTCTAATCAGTTACATTATTTTTCAAAAACTGGGTACTTGGTTACTGTTACCAGTGAAGAAGAAAATGATATCATAACTAAAAAAGCAATTGGCAATGGTTGGTTGGGAGGTATAGCACAAACTAATAATCAAAATTCTAATGCAAATTTAAATGAATGTGGAGGAATTAGACAAAGAGTAAAAACGGGTACTAGTTCAAATGATGTTTCAGGAAGATACTTAGCTACAAAAGATTTTCAAGCATTAAGAAAGCTTGAAGATAGCAATGTATGGAAGTGGTATAAAGGAGGAGAAGATTATTCAGGAACAAAAAGTGATCCTCAATACATTAGAGATTTAGATGAAGTTTACTCTAATACTCAAGTTAAAACAATCTCTGGCATATCTGCAACCGATGGAGATACACCAACTATTGTCACAACAAGTAGTAGTCATGGGTTGAAAGATGATGATGTTATAAGATTAACAGATATTGATACATCAGATGCAGGTGGTGATGATATTGATGGCACTACTTTAAATAAATATTATCGTGTAGTCTTTTTAACCAATCAAACTTTTCAGTTAGTTCAATTAGATTCGAGATTACATGTGGATACATCTGGAATTTCTTACACTTCTAGTAGTGCTCGACTTAGAGAGCTAGAAGGTATTAGAAATGAGTTTTATAGAACAACATCAGCAATAACCAATGTAAATAATAATCCACAAAATCAAGCTAATTTAGAGATGTTTTGGAAAGATCCTAAGGTTGCATATGGAAATATCCAAGGTGAACAGTCTGAAAATGATGCATGTTCTGTATGGAGATGGGTTACAGGTCCAGAACAATTTATATATGATAATAGAGGCTTAGCTTTTGCACCAAACAGAAGACATAATGATAACCCATCGGCTAGCCAAACTAGTTCAAATGCAAATTGGAATCGAACAGCACCATCTGGTCAACAGATAGGAGAAAAATTTAAAGATGGAATGCCTTTTAGATATTGGGGACCAGGTGAGCCGAATAATTATCAAAAACGAGAGCCTGGACTGCATATGCTTGGAACACACTTTTCAAGTGATAAAGAGCTTCGATGGAATGATTTATATAACTGGAATGCAAACCACAGTAACGCATATGGAATTAGAGGTATAATTGTTGAATATGGAGGTTTAGAAAGTGTAGGTGATCCAATAACAAGAATAGCTGCAAAAAGAATTATTAATTTATTTGATCGAAGAGTTACTAAAGCGACAATTACTATTTCAAGTGGATTGCAAACTGGAGATAAGTTAACAGCTTCAGATGATATTAGTGATCTTGGTTTATCAGTAACTGGTGATGATTCCGAAGCAATTACTTTCACTGGAGTCGGAACTTGTAAAAATTATTTAGATGCAATTAAAGGGATCACTTTTGAACACACGGGGGCTGCTGAAGGTACAAGACAAATTTCTGTTGAGATTGGTAATGTAAAGAAACCAACAGGATCAGATCATTATTATAAGAAAGTAGATGGTACACTAACTTATCAGCAAGCAGATTTTCAAGCTAGTTACTCTAATTTATGTGGTTTACAAGGTTACCTTGCAAATATAACAACTACATCAGACTTAACTGCTATAAGTACTTTAGGCATAACGAGTGGTAAAGAAGCGTGGGTCAATGGAACAGATGAATGCCAAGGTGGAATTTATAGATCAGGTTTTTGGAGATATTCTTCTGGCCCTTGGGAGGATAAAGAGTTTTGGAGATTAAGGATAAATTCTTCAGCAGATATTGACTCTGTATCTGCATGTAATGAGACCAATGTTAGATCCTCGCAACCTAGCGTAAGAGTGGGACCATTTGAAACTGCTAACTGGGTAAACAATCATCCAGCAGCAAATAATAATGATTACTTGACGTATAGACAATCATCTAGTCCAGGAATTAAAACTAGATCAAGCGCATCAAGCTCTGATGTTGAGGCTTATATTATTAGATATGGTGGAAGTGTGGGTGATTTTACAGGAGTAGATTTAGATGAAGTTAATGATATAAATGTTTTAGCGGGCCCTTTAAGAGCGGAAATATCTTTTTACACAGATAGTAGTGACAATAGTATTTTTATTAATAATGAAGATACATTAGAAGTACAGACTGCTGGAGACGGTGCATTGTCAGCAGGATGGACCAAAGCTCAAGCCTATTCATCACAGGCAGCACCATTAAAGATAACACCACCAAGCACAGAATTGATTACAATGGATGATTGGAGAAGAGAACTTACTAAAGTTTACTATAAAAATATAAATTTAAGTAATTTTACACCAGGGAACAGAAAAATTAAAATTATATTAGTTTATGGCGATACAAGTTTAAATCAAACAATTGGAATTGTAAAAACAATTGGAAGCAAAAACAAGGTAACGGTTACACCTATTTCTTGGAGTAATAGATAAATTATTTAAATATTTATACCTAAACAGGTTATATCGTCTCTTAGCTTA
>Ga0209482_1001537_pt1 | contig 15646 bp, 19 predicted proteins | sample CoawatmetaG10DNA_FD_187512 | JGI IMG/M metagenome (GOLD analysis project Ga0209482, IMG submission 187512) | Marine microbial communities from the West Antarctic Peninsula - Coastal water metaG104-DNA (SPAdes) (version 2) | ecosystem: Environmental > Aquatic > Marine > Coastal ...
AAACTTTTTAAAAATGCTCCTTATAATAATTCAAAAATTGGTCAAACATTTATTATGAAAGTTTCATCGATAAACAAAATTAAACCATAGGCATATCTTCTACAGTCAATTCAGCCACTTCTAATCCTTGTTTGCAGGAAGGGTTAAATCAAAATAAAATAATTTTTCAATCCTAATATTTAATTTTTTAGCAATTTTCATAGCTAATTCTAAACTTGGTTTATATCTGTATCTTTCAATTGAAATAATAGTTTGGCGACTTACCCCTACATTAGTCCCTAATTCTTCTTGAGTGAACCCTTTTTTCTGTCTTACTTCTTTTAAGGTATTTTTTAATATCATTTTAAACGGTTCTATATAAGTAAAACTGATATAATGACTTTACAATTGAAATAAATGCAAGTAGCATAAGAATCAAAAAAACAACTCCAACATCTGTTAGGTTAAAGTTGTTATATAATTCTTGGTTTCCCGTTAAATTTAATAATTCCTTGTTTTGAAAATTAGAACATACATATCCAATAAAAATGAATAAAGAGAACTCATAAAGTAAGTATCCTAATTTATAGGATTTTGAATTTATCATATCATCTCTTTCATCTTTAGTTTCTTTTTTTTTTAAAAAAAACTCTAACAAAGAATATGCAACAGAAAAATAGATTACTGTAAATATTAAAATTTCAATTATTTTTCCAATTATATCATCCATTAAAATCAAGTTGTTATATTGATTTTCATAAAAATACGGAAGAAAAATAAATGCAAATACTATTGAAAATACAATCTCAATTAAAATTGAAATTTCTTTTTTAGATAGTGGCATAATTTTATTTTTGAATGATTCGTAGTATTAATATTGCAAGCTTAGAAACTGAAAAAGTAAAAAGTCCAAAAAGAGGAGATAATAATGCAACTTTTAAACCTCCAGCCAAAATAGATGGTTCTGCAGCTCCACTTGCTTCAAGAGCATCAAAGGCAGTTATTAATCCTAAAAAAGCTCCCATTACACCAAAAGCTAAACCAAGTGTGCCACTATCACTTATATGTTTTAGCATTTTTTTTGAAATTTCAATATTTGTTTTGATGTTCAAGATAGATTTTACTGTAAAATAAATTGATATTAACAAACAGATAAGAATAAGAGACATAAATAGTGCCCCACCCTCCATAAATCTATTAAACAAAGTTGTTCCAATTAATCCTATAATTATTGCCATAATTCTTAATATTTTTAGTTTCATTTTATTTTTATACGTTAATTTAACCTTACAAATATATAAAAAAAATGTGAAGTCAGCTTGACATTTTTAAAAGTCGTAATATTAGAGTATGAACATCCTTTTAAGTATGTTTTTTGTACATTTAATAATATGAAAAAGTTATTACTATTATTGCTGTTTATTTCATTTTTTTCAGTTGGACAATCTAAAGTTACTGAGTTAAAATCTTTAATAGAGTCAGACGTAAATACACATCTTAATGATTCTCTTTTAAAACTGGACTTCAATTTATTTTCTAAAATAGTATGTGAAACTTCTCCAAATCTAAACCTAAAAGAAAAAGAGGATTTATACAGCTATTATAATAAACGTAGTGAAAAGCTTAACGGAAAAACCATGACTGTTATAGATTTTTTTAAATTTTTAATAGACAAAGTAGGGGATGCAAAATTAGATGAACATGCTTCAATTGATCTCTCTGAAGAAGTCATGAAAGAACTATTTAATAATAAAAAAATCTTATTTCCAGTTCCAATAATTATTTTGAATGATAAGTTAATTGTGAATCATGAGAATGTTCAAATACCTTTTGGTTCTGTTATTTCTGAAATTAATGGGATATCAGTTGAAGCCATCCTTGATGAGATAATTCGAGAAAAAAGCACATATCAATTACGACAATTAGAGCCATCTTTTGATGTATTATATTTTATAAAATATGGAACTCCTAAAACCTTTAATGTTACATATTCTTTACCTAATGCTATTATAAATAAAACAATTGAAATAAGCCCTGTAGATATAACTACAAGAAAAAATATTTACAAAAAAGTCACTTATCCTTTAAATAGGGCACAGTTGAAAAATCATATAAATACAGAGTATTTCGTAGATTCTGATTCGTTTTATATTCAATTAAATTCATTTGAATGGAACAAACAAGTTGAAAATATATATAAGGCTTTCGATAATCAATTTAAATCTATTTTTAAAACTATTAAAAAACAAAAACCAAAGAACTTAATTATAGATTTGAGATATAATCGTGGTGGTAAAGTAGTGATTCCAGCATTATTCTATTCATATATATCACAAGAAGATTTTAATGAATACATCTCTATTAGAGTACCTGATTTTGATTTACCTGCTAAGAACAATATTCTATCGATAGACAATAAAAATGTTACATCAGAAAACATCGAGAACTTCCTTACGGATATTCAAAAACCCTTTACTAAAAAAAATGATTATTATCAGCATGTTTTTATAAATAACATTAAAAAAGAAAAAAAGAAAAGAAGATTTAATGGAAAAGTTTTTCTATTAGTTGGTGGTGTAACTTTTTCTGCTGCAGCTTATTATACAGCTATTTTTAAAAGCAACAAAAGAGGAAAAATTATTGGCGAGCAGGTTGGGGGGTCACATCATAATATAACTGCTGGAAATAACATTGTTTATGAATTACCTAATTCAAAAATTAAGTTATCGATGCCATTAGGGTTTTTTAAATTTTCAAAAGATATTGAAACCAATGTTCCAGAAGAAAATATAGATCCTGACATTTTGGTATCAGACGAACTGATATATTCTTCTTTTTTAAAAAAAGAAGATTGGTCTCTAAAAGCAGTCTTTGATTTAATTAAAAAACAATGATTTTAGAAAATAATAAGGGACTCCAAAACAATTCTTAAAGATGAAATTTACGATATTAAAGTTGGAAAATTTTCAATCTTAAAATCAGCTGGTGTAATTGCTGGCGCATTTGTTACATACCTTATCTATGCCGTTCTTTTTACACTCGCGACTTTCCCTTAAACCACAGGCATATCTTCTTCAGATAGTTTAAGTAACAACCAAGTTCTGTTTAAAGATTGACTAATAAATGGTTGCATCCTCACAATTCATAGAAACATCAGTATCATAATTACTATCTATTATTCTAATGTAAGCAGAGCCATTTGAAAAATCTAATTGTGTACTTAATGTGATTGGGCCTTGAACAATACAGTCTATATCAACTAAGATATTAATATCAGAAAGGTCTCCAGTAACTTGATTTGTAAGTTCAAAAGATTGAGTGGTTCCTGAAATAATATTTAAATCTTCAAATTCATTATTTATGAGTGATACTTTTACTATGGAGAATTCAGCGTTATAATTTTCAACTTGTAAGTCTAAATAAGGGGTTGCGTCTGAGCTGGCCCACCAAAAATCACTACAAGAAACTAAAGAAACAATAACGGCAAGAAATAATAATTTTTTCATAAACTATAATTTATTTTTAGTCATCATAATAATACCAAATGTAGAACCTATAGATATTCCTACAGCAAGCCATAAACCTAAATTGTCAGTTGTTAATCCAATAGCAACTCCAACAGATGTACCTACTGCAATACCAATTGGAATCCAAAACCCTTTTTTACTATCTTTTTTTATAACCTCTTTTTTATTCTGTTTCATAAAGTAAATATAAAAAAATGCTGTTAAGCTATGGGACAAGTTAACGGGCTTATAAAGAGAGCATCAATCCGTTTTATTCAAATATCATAGCCAGATGTTTTAGCTAATTATATTAAGGCATGAAATTTGTTTAGACCTAATTTCATAATGTTATATTAAAAATATGATAACGGCAACATTGATTTTTTCTTGGTTATATTACAAATGGAAAAACAAATAGATATTTTGAAAGAAAGTTCACACAAAGTGGGACAGTTAAACGTTTTTGGTAATGACCTTGAATTATGTTGTTTAAAACCTGTAACTGGTGTGTATAGAGATGGGTTTTGTAACACAGGTAATAATGACATTGGAACACATACAGTTTGTGCCATTATCACTCATGAATTTTTGCTTTTTTCAAAAAAAAGAGGAAATGATTTAACAAGAGATATTCCGATATATAATTTTAAAGGTTTGAAAGCAGGTGACAAGTGGTGTTTATGCGCTTTGAGGTGGGTTGAGGCTTACAATAATGGATGCGCACCTAAACTTTTATTAGAATCTACAAATATTAGAACTCTCGATTTTTTGAGTCTTGAAAAGTTACTTGAATACCAAGCATAATCGTAGTGTAATCCTAAACCATAGGCATATGTTCTTCTTTTAGTTCAGCAACTTCTAATCCAAGACAAGCTATAATAACCAGCTACAAAAGACCTTTACTGTACAACAACATAGTCCTCTATAAAGAGAGTGAATTAATAAGGTTTAAAGTTTATTCAATAGATACTGAAATAACGGTCTTTCCCCAGCCCATTTTTAATGTCATATCTTTATCAAATATCATTGAAAAAGCTTCAATATTTTCCTCTGTTTTAGAGGTTTTACCAGAAACACGAATAACATCTTGGTCTTGCTTATAGTAATATGAGCCCCAAACATTTCTTGCTCCATTAATAATTACGGTCCAATCTCCATCTAAAGAAGGTATTGTAAACAGAGAATAAGTCCCTGCCTTTAATGATTTCCCTCCAAAAACAACATCTTTATAAAATGTAATTTCTGCAGCTTCATTTGCTCCTGTTCTCCAAATCTTTTCAGGTGGAGCTAATTTCACTAAATCTCTTCCATTTAATAAAGGGCGACTGTATGTTACTTTTACTATTTTGTCTGATATTTTGTAACTACCAGGAAACGTTGCTACATCCATTGGACTTTTATCTAAGCCTTTAAAATTTTGCGCTGTTAACTGTAATGAGCTAATCAATGTAATTACAAAAAAAGCGATTGTTAAAATTGAATTTTTCATATGTATTTATTTTTTTAATAAAGATATTAAACCATAGTCATATCTTCTTCTTTTAATTCAACAAATTCTAATCCTCGTTAGTAGGTTAAACTAACATTTTAATCAGAATGTTTTTCATATATTTAAAATATAAACCAACTTAATTATGAAAAAACTAATTCTTCTTTTAGTTATCCTTTTTGGATATAGCTGCTCGCCAACTCTCTTCATCTCGCCAACTATCAACTTACCTTTGTATTCTAAAAGTAATAATACTAAGGAATTAATCCGGTCGAAGTATGGCAACCCTTCAAAAGTTGAAAATCAAGTAAAACAAGAAATATGGATATATGATTATAGTAGTTCATTTAAAAGTAATAGAACTGTCATTTTTGATAATAACGGCAAAATCATTACTAATAAAAAACACTATAAGACTTTTCATATGGTTACAGGGTTTAACAAATACGGATATATTACTATCGGCGCTATACTTTTAATATTTACAATAACTGGACCTTTTCCTGCTTTACTTTAAAAAATACAACTAAACCATATACATATTAGATTCTTTTAATTCAGCTACTTCTAACACTCATAATTAGGTTTTTATACAATTACATAGTCCTTTATAAAGAGAGTAGATTAATAAGGTTTAGATAATTGTTATATTTATTTTAATGAGAATTAAATACTGTGCTGTTTGTAAAAAAGATTTTTCCACAATGTATCGTATAAAATATAAGCCAATTAAAGAATGGGTGTTTTCATGTGAAAATTGTTTAAATATTGTTAAAAAAGATAATTCATATTATGTATATGGTGGAACCTGGAAAAAATAAAAGACAAAACCCCTACTAATCATTTCCAACGTTTAGGCTTTATAATTCCAAAAATAAAACTTATTTTTATTCATTCTAAATAAAGATAAAGAATTTATAATATTATATATATGAAGAAATTATTACTAAATGTTCTGATTTTAATGATTATTTGCACTTTAGAAGCTCAAACAAAAAAGAAAAAAGACATTAACTCTATAAAAGAAATGTGTGGATGTTTCGAAGTAAGATTTGACTTTGCTGAAACATTTATAAAAACTGATGACCAAGACTACAAACCTTCAAAAAAGTATAGTTCTGGAGGTCTTGAGTGGGCACAATTAATTGTGGATAATAAAAATCAAATTTCTATTCAACATATTTTAATAGCAGGGAGTAAAGAAAGACCATATATTATTAAACATTGGAGACAAGAATGGTTATACCAAAATACAAATTTTTATATATATGACCATAACAACAATTGGCATTATATGAAAAAAGAAAAAAATGCAGTAAAAGGACAATGGACACAAAAAGTTTTTCAGGTAGACGATAGCCCTCGTTACGAAGGTTCTGGATCTTGGGTGCATGTTGATGGAAAAAGCTATTGGGAAAACATTACCTCTGCTCCTCTACCTAGAAGAGAATACAGTAAAAGAAATGATTACAATGTAATAGAAAGAGGGAACAGACAAGAGACAACTTCAACAGGGTGGGTGCACGATCAAAACAATAAAAAAATCATTAGAAAAGAGGGAGCGAAAGATGTAGTTTTAGCATATGAAAAAGGATATAATAATTATGTTAAAGTTGAAGACAGCAAATGCGAAGCGGCTGCAAGTTGGTGGGTTGAAAATAAAAATAAATGGGAAAGAGTAAGAAATAAATGGAAAGAAGTTTATGGAAGAAACAAAGACTTAAGCTTAAAAAAAACAATCAACAATAGTCCTCTTTACATGGTGCTATTTTCGGATGAAATAAATCAAAATGATGAAATAAATTCATCAATCGAATCATATATAAACTAAACACAAGCAACCCAAGAGTTGCAGTAATAGGTTCTTACCAACAACCAGCGTTATACAAAGAAATGTTTGTGTATAAAGGGAAGATGATTAAGAAGGTTTAGATAATTCTTACATTTATAATTGTAAAAAAACTAGCTCTAATATAATGGGTTTAGATTAACTAGGGTTAGATAATTTTTTTTCTGTTGTTGAAATACAAATTTTAAACAAGAATAAATGAAGACTTTAGAAAAAGAAATTACTGTTTCTAAAAATGAGTTAGATGAGTTAAATCATGTAAATAATATTGTCTATGTTCATTGGATACAAGAAATTGCTAAAAATCATTGGAAAAGTCTTGTTTCAAATGAAATAATAAAAAATTATTATTGGGTCTTATTAGAACATCAAATAAAATACCTACATCCCGCATTATTAGATGACAAAATTAGAATTAAAACATATATTGAAAAAACCGAAGGAATCAGGTCTAACAGAATAGTAGAAATATATAACAAGGATACTTGCAAATTGCTTGTAACATCTAAAACTACATGGTGTTTAATTAATGCTAAAACAAATAAACCCAATAGAATAACAGATGAAATAAAACAGGCTTTTAGCTAATGAAAAAACTAATTACATTATTAATATTTAGGATTCTAGGTATTCTTGATTCTCAACCTAAGTCATGTTGAGTTATTATTTCTCCAGCTTGATATAAAATTTCTTTTTCGAATTCGCCATTTTCATTATAATCTTTAAATAAACCCTCCTTCTGGTCACATTTATAATTTCCCTGTCTTGATAATTGACCATTTTCATGATACCATTTTAACAATCCCTCACGTTTACCCTCTTTTAAATTTTCTTCTAATTCTAATCGACCGTTCTCATTATAGAATTTAGTTACCCCATCCTGTTTATCTTCTTTCCAATTCACTTCTTGTTCTAATTGACCATCATCTTTATAAATTCTCCATAACCCTTCTTTTTTATCTTCTTTATAATTTCCATCTTGTTCTAATTGACCATTTTCATGATAAGATTTATACTCTCCCTCAAGCTTATCAGCTTTCAGATTTAATTCCTTTTTTTTATTACTTTTTAAAAAGTCCAATACTCCCATTTTATAATTTTAATTGTTAACTATAAGTCTTATTGAAACCGTAGGGTTTTATAAATACTAAGTCTAATAAATTGCTTGAACGAACATTATTTCTAAATTAAATTCTCCCTTTTGCTTATCTGAAATCAGGAACCCCATTGAGTTCATATTCTCAATTTTAAGTTTTGGAGATGAACGAGAATAATAACCCATAAATGTTGGCTTTAAGTTTTTTAATGGTATTTCAATGTCTAACCAAGTTCCTTTTTTAGTTTCAAAGTTTGAAGAATAATTTGTCGATCTATAACTTTCACTAAATCGAAATTTATAAGTTTTCCCATCTCCCTTGACTCTAAGTTTAAAGGACGTAACGTCTTTTAAATTAACCGTCTCAATATCCAATCTACAAGATGCAAATCCACCATTATTATCCAATGAAACCTCTCCACTAAAAATTAAATTTCCCTCTTCATTTATATACATAGTTGAGGCGGATACTCCTCCCATGACATTATCATTAACAATTCTCCAGTTTTTAATTCCTATTTCCTTTACAGGATTAATGATTTCAATGTTTTGAGAGAATAAGGGAAGAGACATAATTAAAAATGGTATTAAAACATAAATTTTCATAAATAAGATTATTTTTTGTTTTAGGATTTATTATCCTTCAACTGTTGTATTAGCATCCATAATTTGAATCATAAACACTTTTATTAATACTCAAATTTTATGCCAAAGATTAATGATAAAAAGAGCAAGAAAACTAAATGAAGGGTAATTAATAACAATTATTATTTAAAATAATTCAAAATAAATATATTTTAAAAAACATTTTCAAGCTTCAAGCCTTCACTAGGTAAAACTGTATTTATATCATTTGTATATCCTTTTAAGCTCAGATAAAACTCGTCTACACTCATCGTGAAAACTTCGTTAAATTTTGTTTTCCAATTTTGATTTGTTGGATTTGTTAACCAATAATCTTTTAAAACTTTTTTAAAGGCTTCATTTTCATTTATGCCAGTTTTTTGTAATTCTTTTGCAAGAGCTAAAAACATAAAAACTGAAGAAGAATAATTAGAATCTTGGGATTTAGAAGCGTCATAAGTTTCAAAAATATTAGGAGTGTCAATTGCTGCTTTATCTACTCTGTTCTGATCATTTTTAAAATAATTATAAGAATAATATTGCTGAATGTATAAAGATTCAAATGTAGCTGCTCCTCCCTCAGACATCCATTTTAACTCTATATTTCTGTCAAAAAAGTTTTTTGAAAGTGACATTTGATATACATGAAAATATTCGTGGTCAATTACAGAGTATCTATGAAATTGTTTAAACTGGAACTCTTCTTTTGGAATTTCTAAAACCATATATTTTCCATTTACACTAGCTCCATTTCCGCTAATAGAAGCGCCTGAAGCATCTCCTATTTTATCTTTATATGGTTTATCTACACTACTGTTCCATGCGTAAATAGGCAGTTCATAAAAATGATTACTAGGTGCAATGGGAATTAATTGCTCTAAATTTTTCATAATTATGTAAAACTCATCAGTCCAGTCACTTGGTAAGCTGTTATGTATGTTGTAAATAAAGGTGAACTCAGTTGGGTTAGTTTCTGGAATTTCATCTTCAGAAGAACCGCATGAAACAAAAAGAAATAAGAAAAGTAGGGTTATTAATTTTTTCATTTTAAGTATTTGGGTTCAAATATAAAATTTTAAAGACCAAGTAAACAAATAGTTAATTGTAAAATTAGATAGCATTTTTTTTATTAAATAATCATTAAGAAATTCATGTTTTTTTCTTTTGAATTAACTCTTTCTATACTATCTTTAGTTAAGCAAATTTTGAACATAAGTAATTTGTATTTAACAACTTATAAATTTTTAATAGATGGATAGTAATTCAAGTAATAACAGTGAAGGTAAATGCCCATTCATGCACGGTTCAACTACTACGCAAGAAAATTCAGTTACAAAATGGTGGCCAAAATCACTAAATCTAGATATTTTACATCAACATGATCTAAAAACGAATCCTTATGGCAAAGATTTTAGTTATAGAGATTCTGTAAAAAAATTAAACTTTAAATCACTTGAAAAAGAGATGCATGATTTAATGACTCAACCTCAAGAGTGGTGGCCTGCTGATTGGGGACATTATGGTGGCTTAATGATTAGAATGGCATGGCATGCAGCTGGCACATACAGGACTGGAGATGGTAGAGGTGGCGCAGGAACTGGAAACTTAAGATTTGCTCCTCTTAACTCTTGGCCGGATAATGGCAATTTAGATAAGGCTAGACGACTTTTATGGCCTATTAAAAAAAAATATGGAAATAATATTAGTTGGGCTGATTTATTTATTTTGGCTGGTAATATAGCTTATGAAAGTATGGGGCTTAAAACGTTTGGTTTTTCATATGGAAGAGCAGATATATGGCATCCCGAAAAAGATATTTATTGGGGTTCAGAAAAAGAATTTTTAGCTCCAAGTGAAGAACGTTATTCCAATCTTGATGATGCTTCTACATTGGAACAGCCATTGGGAGCTACTCATATGGGTTTAATTTATGTTAATCCTCAGGGTGTTAACGGTAAGCCTGATCCATTAAAAACAGCCTTTCACGTAAGAGAAACTTTTGCTAGAATGGCTATGAATGATGAAGAAACTGTGGCACTTACTGCCGGTGGTCATACCGTTGGTAAAGCGCATGGAAATGGAGACGATAGTGTTTTAGGTCCTGAGCCTGAAGGTGCTAACATTGAAAATCAAGGTTTTGGTTGGATTAACCCTAAGGGAAACGGAAACGGAGCTGACACGATAACTAGTGGTTTGGAAGGTGCATGGACAACTAATCCAACAAAATGGGATAATGGATATTTCGATATGCTTTTTAACCACGAATGGGAATTAAGAAAAAGTCCTGCTGGTGCGTGGCAATGGGAGCCTATTAGTATTGATGAAAATAAAAAACCCGTTGATGCAAATAATCCTGAAGTTAGACAAAACCCAATAATGACTGATGCTGACATGGCAATGAAAGAAGATCCTATATATAGAAAGATTTCATTGAAATTTAAAGATGACCAAGAATATTTTTCTGAAACATTTGCTAGAGCTTGGTTTAAACTAACTCATAGAGATATGGGTTCAAAAAGCAGATACATTGGACCAAATTTTCCATCTGAAGAATTAATATGGCAAGACCCTGTTCCTACTGGAAAATCAGATTATAATGCTGAGAATATAAAAACTAAAATTTCAGAATCAGGTTTATCTATTTCTGATCGTATTACAGTTGCTTGGGACAGTGCAAGAACCTTTAGAGGTTCAGATCTAAGAGGAGGAGTTAATGGTGCTAGAATTAGACTTTCACCACAAAATAATTGGGAGGGGAATGAACCTGCACGTTTAGCAAAGACGTTGTCTTTATTAGAACCAATTGCTTCTGAATTTGGAATTAGTTTAGCAGATACTATTGTTTTAGCCGGAAACTCTGCAGTTGAAGAAGCTGCAAAAGCTGCAGGATATAATGTAGAAGTATCATTTAAATCTGGCAGAGGTGATGCATCTCAAGAATTGACAGACGAAAATTCTTTTAGTAATCTCGAACCATTTGCAGATGGATATAGAAATTGGGTTAAGAAAGAACATTCAAGTAATGCTGAGGAAATGATGATCGATAGAACTCAATTATTAGGATTAACAGCACCCGAAATGACTGTACTTGTTGGTGGAATGAGAGTTTTAGGAACTAATTATAATGATAGTAGTGATGGTGTTTTAACAAACCAACCAGGTGTTTTATCTAATGATTTTTTTGTCAATTTAATGGATATGAATAATAAATGGAGTGTTGTTGGAGACAATAAATACGAAATAATTGATAGAAGTTCAGGGAATGTTAAATGGACTGCTTCAGCTGTTGATCTAATTTTTGGATCTAACTCGATACTGCGTTCTTATGCTGAGGTTTATGCACAAGATGATAATAAAGAAAAATTTGTAAATGATTTTATTTCAGCATGGACTAAAGTCATGACTTTAGATATGCATTAAGAAATTATTTTCTAGAATTTAATTTAGCAAGAAGTCTTAAGATTTCTAGGTACAACCAAACTAGTGTAACTAAGAGTCCAAAAGCACCATACCATTCCATATATTTAGGAGCTCCTTTTTCTGCTCCTTCTTCAATAAAATCAAAATCTAAAACTAAATTTAGAGAAGCAATAACCACAACAACTAAACTAAATCCAATACTCATAAGTGAACCATTAGTTGGGTTCATAATTGAGAATCCAGCACCAAAAAAGCTTGCAAAGAATGAAAATAAATAAACTAATGCGATTCCTCCAGTAGCTGCAAATACTCCTAATTTAAAATTTTCTGTAGCTTTAATTACCCCAGATCTGTAGGCAAAAAGTAATGAAAGTAAGATAGAAACAGTAATCATTATTGCATTAAATACTATACCATCATATAATTGGCTGTACTTAAAAGAAATACCACCTAATAATAATCCTTGAAAAAGAGCATAAATAGGTACTGTAATTGGAGCCCATGTTTTTTTGAAAATTGTAATTATAGCAACTATAAAGCCGCCAATCCCCCCTAAAATAGTTAAATAAAACATTTCTTCTGAAAATGAAAAATATCCAGCTGTTAACAACAAGAGTAACGAAATAGCTGTCTTGTCAACTGTTCCCTTAATAGTCATAACATCATCTTTTAATAAAGCTCCCTGATTTCTTTGGGCTGTATTTTCAAAAGTTTTAGAACTTAAAGCTGGATTTCCTGATCTGAACGACAAATGTCTATTTCTCATTTTTTTTTACAAATTTAAATAAAAATTAGTTATTCATTTTAGTTAAATTGTAAATGAATAATAGAAAAAAACGAGTTATGAAAAACAAAGTGTTAAACATAAAAAAAAAATTCAATCTTTTTAATGACAGATGGTCACCTAAGGTTATAGCTGAAATAAATAATTATCAAGTTAAATTAACAAAGTTAAAAGGAGATTTTCCATGGCATAGTCATAAAGACACTGATGAAGCATTTATAGTTGTCGAAGGAGATTTGCGTATCGATTTTAAAGATGGATTTGTAAGCTTGAGTGAGGGAGAAATGTATGTAGTTCCTAAGGGTGTTGAGCACAAACCTAGCGCAGTTAAAGAAGTAAAAATAATGTTAATTGAGCCTAAAGGAGTCGTAAACACAGGAGATTTAGAGCCAAATAATTTAACAGCAAAAAATGATATTTGGATTTAATTTTTATTTAAAATAAGTTTTTTTGATAAATAGTCAAATCTTAAGTAGAGCATAACCGCTGCTGAAAAAAGTCCAACAAACAAGCCTATCCATATTCCTACACTTTTTAAAGGAGTATAAAGTCCCAAGTAAAAACATATTGGAAAACCAATAATCCAGTATGCTATAAAAGTTATAAATGCAGGTATTTTAACATCTTGTAAGCCTCTCAAGGCGCCTAAGATTACAACTTGTAGCCCATCAAATATTTGAAATAATGCCGCAACAAGTAATATTTTAGAGGCAATCAGCACGACCTCTGCATTGTCAATAGTATTTAATGCATCAGAGCCGCCCAAATAAATTGTTGGAAGCCAGTCCCTTAATATTATAAATGACGAGGCAAATACAATTTCAATTAATAACGTTAGTAAAAGAATTGAAAATGTAATTCTTCTAAGTGAGACAAAATCAGCTAATCCTTTTTGATTTCCAACCCTAACCATAGCAGCTACTCCGAGACCTATGCCTACCATAAAGGTCATGCTTGATAAATTTAATGCTATTTGATTTGCAGCTTGAGGATTTTTACCAAGCATTCCACTTAACCAAATGGCAGAGACGAATATAGCTACTTCAAAAAACATCTGAAGAGCAGAAGGGAATCCAAGGTTTACAATTTTACTAACGATGGATTTCTCAATTTTTCTAAAGCTTAAATTGGTGATGTATGGTTTAAACTTATCTTTTGATTTAAAAATGAACCATAAAAAAATTACCATTATAACTCTAGACACTAAAGTCCCGATAGCAGCTCCTGTTATTCCTAGCTTTGGAAATCCAAATGTTCCAAAAATTAATAAATAGTTAAGAACAATATTAATTATGTTGGCTAATATTGTAGCATACATAGGGTATTTTGTTTCAGACAAGCCATCTGAAAATTGCTTCATGGCCTGAAAAATAATTAAAGGAATTAGAGAAAGAGCAACATAATTTAAATAAGGAATCGCTAATTCAACAACTTCTTTGGGTTGATCCATGTAATACATTACAGGCTTTAACATTAAAATAATCCCAAAAATAATTACACTAAGGATTGTACAAAGTAGTAATCCGTGTTTAAAAGCATTTTTACCATCAATTATATTATTTGAAGAATCAGCTTCTGCTACAAGAGGAGTGATAGCTGTAGAAAATCCGATCCCTAAAGACATCCCTATAAAAACAAAACTATTTCCTAGAGATACTGCAGCTAGTTCAGCTGTTCCCAATTGGCCTACCATTACATTATCTGCAAAAGCAACAAAAGTATGTCCAAGCATTCCTAGCATAACTGGAAAAGAAAGCTTTAGGTTATAACGGAATTCTTTAGTGTAATTGCTTAACAAGTTTTATAATTTCAGCAAATGTAGGTTAGATATTATTATTTTATTATAATAGTTTCATATTAATTAGAACACTTAAAACTATATAAAAAAACTATTCTAAAGCAATTTATAAAATCAGTAAATAGAGTATTTTGATCATTTTTAAGCCTTTTTTGACTGTTTTTGATCATTTTTAAGTCTTTTTGATGATTTTAAAGACTTTTTTTAATATATATATTATCCCTAAATAAAAGTATTTTAAAGCAATTTATAAAATCAGTAAATAGAGTGTTTTGGTTATTTCTAAGTCTTTTTTGACTGTTTTTGATCATTTTTAAGTCTTTTTTGACTGTTTTTGATCATTTTCAAGTCTTTTTTTGATAGAAGTTTTTTTCTTCAATTGATTTCCAAAGTAAAAGTGATGCAGTTGTTTTGTGCGGACTCCAACTTTTCTTCAAATTATCCAATTTTTTATTTGATAAATCAGCAATATTGTAATTAACCTTAACGCTGTTTATTAACGCTAAATCTCCATTTGAAAATATATTTTTTCTAAAAAGAATAAATATTAAAAACATCTCTGCAGTCCACTTTCCGACCCCTTTAATTTTTGTAAGCTCTTTGGTAACTTCAGAATCAGTATAGTTATTGTAATTTAATTTGTTTTCAGAAAAGTAATTATAAACATTTTTAATATATTCTACTTTTTTAAACGATATTCCAATTGACTGAAGATCCTTATTACTTATTTTCAAAATATCTTGATGGGATAATTCTTTGATTAAGCTATTGAATCTTTTTTTTATAGTAATCGCCGCTTTGAAACTCACTTGTTGCTCTATAATCAGCTGTGAAATTGCTTTTGCTAAATCTTCTTCATACCTATCCTCAATTGATATTTGATCACCAAATGTATTTATTAAATAAGCCATAACAGGATCCCTATTAAGGTGCTTAAAAGACTCTTTAAATGAATTCATATAGTTTATTTCTTATCGTGTGTGTCGTAAAGGTAAAGAGGAAGTGCTAAAGAAAAACCCACTAAAAAAAGACAAACGATATATTTAACAGGATTTATCTTTTTTAATTTAAATTGATAAATTAAAAAAATCAGAAATGCAC
>Ga0209482_1001538_pt1 | contig 15644 bp, 13 predicted proteins | sample CoawatmetaG10DNA_FD_187512 | JGI IMG/M metagenome (GOLD analysis project Ga0209482, IMG submission 187512) | Marine microbial communities from the West Antarctic Peninsula - Coastal water metaG104-DNA (SPAdes) (version 2) | ecosystem: Environmental > Aquatic > Marine > Coastal ...
GAGGCGATTCTTTCAAAAAGAGTTTTTAGCTGCTGAGGCAATTATGCTTAAGATTCATATTGATGGAGAGGCAGTATGCGGAACTTATTCATACGACGTTGCCCAAACAAAAGTTTCACAAGTCATTAAATACTCTAGAAAGAATGATCAACCGCTGATGTCTGTCTTACGGGAAGTGATTTTATAAATGTTTAAGGTTTAAGTTTAATCAAGTGATAAAATTTCTCTATTATTAATATCCAAATTAAAAATTTATTATGTTTATTAAAGCAATTGACTCATTAGACGAAGGGCTAAATATTTTTTGGAGTGATAACTCATCCAGCTGTTATCCTTGGTTTTGGCTTAGAGATCACAGTGAAAGTGTAGAAGATCTTCATCCAGATACCAAGCAACGTCAGATTGATTCGTTTAGTAAGCCTCTTAATAATAATATTAGTAAAGTTTGGGTTGATGAGGCATCAGAAAGTGTCTATGTTAAATGGACTGATCAATCACAAAGCTGCCTTTCTTTTAGCCTTCTAAAATCTATGGCAGATCCGAACCTCCCTCAATCAAATGCAATAAAGTTGGCAAAAATTTGGAATACGCCTTCAGAGATTAGCGCGTTTCCTGAAATGTCATTTGAAGAGGTAATGAGTGATGGTGGAATAAAAACCTGGCTGACTCATATTCAAAGAATTGGTTTTGTTATTGTAATTGGAGCGCCAGCAACTTCAGACGCGACAGAATCGCTTATGGAGAGAATGGCTTATGTTAGAAATTCTATTTTTGGAGGATTCTCTGTTTGGGATAATAAATTAGAAAATCCTGATGATACGGCTTTTACTTCATTGTCAATTGAACCACATACAGATGGAACATATGTTCATGATGCGCCAGGACTCCAAACATTGCACTGTTTAAAGCGAGATTCTATTGGAGGTGAAAATCAATTAATTGATGGCCTCGCAATTGCTGAAAAAATGCGAAATGAATATCCTGATGCTTTCGACATTTTGTGTAATGTAAATATACCTGGGCGTTATATCAAGCCAGATACTTATTTAGAAGCGCATCGACCTTTATTCCGAATCAATGACAATGGTGACGTTATTCAAGTAAGCTTTAATAATCATGACCGCGCACCTTTTAGATTAGAAAATGATCTAATGGTTAAGTTTTACGATGCTTATAAAATATTTCATAACCTAGCAAATGACTCAAGTCGCCAATTTGAGTTTATGTTGGATCCTGGAAAAGTATTAACGTTTGACAATTGGCGACTTCTTCATGCGCGTTCATCTTTGACAGGTTATCGCCAACTTTGTGGTGGCTATCATAACAGAGAGGATTTTGAAAGTAAATTGAGATCTCTCTAACTATTTGTTTAAGATTAATTTGAATTTTATTTTGATTCAAATTGCCTATAGTGATGTTAAAATTAAGTATTAATTGAGTTAACAACAAAAACAGTATTATATGATTGAACAAGGATTACAACAAGAGATCAATATGGTGATGACTGAGGCTAGAAATCGTCGCCTTGAGTTCGTAACGGTAGAGCATTTATTGCTAGCCCTTCTTAATATGGATGAAGTTATTGTATTTCTTCGAGGTAAGCGAGTTAACATCGACGAGCTTCGAGCTGAGCTTGATCAATATATTGACTCACACACTCCTATTATCTCTGAAGATGCTGAAATAGATATCGTTCCAACAGTAGGGTTTCAAAGAGTTCTCCAAAGGAGTGTTTATCAGGCACAGTCTGCTCAAAAAAATTCTGTTAATGCAATGAATGTATTTGTCAGTATTTTTTCTGAAAAAGAATCGCATGCTGTTTACATGCTTAAATTAAATAATATTTCTAGATTGGATGTGATGGAAGGAATTTCTTCTCATTTAGCTGATAATCCAGTTGAGGAAACAAAAAAAGTTGAAGGCGATAAGCAAGCTAAGCCATCTTCTCTTGAATCTTTTACAACTAATTTATGTGACAAAGCTAGACTTGGTGAAATTGATCCTCTCCTTGGTAGGGAGGAAGAGGTGCTTAGAACTGTTCAAATTTTATCAAGACGTCGTAAAAATAACCCATTACTTGTTGGTCAGGCTGGAGTTGGTAAAACTGCTATTGCTCAAGGTTTAGCTAAGAGAATAGTAGATGGGCAGGTTCCTGAAATTTTAAAAAACACAACTATATATTCTCTAGATGTTGGTGTGCTAATTGCGGGTACAAAATATAGAGGTGATTTTGAAAAGCGGTTAAAGTCAGTCCTTACAGATTTAGAGAAAGATAAAAATTCAGTTCTTTTTATTGATGAAATTCATACTTTGATTGGTGCTGGAAGTGTTTCAGGCGGATCTTTAGATGCATCTAACCTTCTTAAACCAGCACTTGCAGATGGCTCACTTAAATGCATAGGCTCTACAACCTATGATGAATACCGTAAGATTTTTGAAAAAGATCATGCACTTACAAGGCGTTTTCAAAAAGTAGATATTGAGGAGCCTTCAGTTGAAGATACAATCAAAATTTTACATGGACTAAAAAAATATTATCAAGCGCATCATAAGGTTAAATATTCAGCTGCATCTTTGGTCTCTGCTGCAGAGTTGACACATCGACATATAGGCGATAGACGCCTTCCAGATAAAGCGATAGATGTAATTGATGAGGTTGGCGCTCTTCAGCAGATACTTCCTAAATCAAAGCGTAAAGTCAATATTGGCGTGCCTGATATCGAAAATATTGTTGCTAAGTTAGCCCGCATTCCTTCGCGCCAAGTTACTAGTGATGATAAATCTTTACTTAAAAGCCTAGAGAGTGACCTTAAGTTGGGTGTATTTGGCCAAGATAATGCTGTTGAGTCTTTATCAACTGCTATAAAACTTTCTCGCTCTGGACTTTCTCCAGTTGAGCAGCCAATGGGCTCTTTTTTATTTGCTGGCCCTACTGGAGTTGGTAAAACTGAAATTTGTAAGCAGCTCTCAAGGATTATGGGGGTCAAATTATTGAGATTTGATATGTCTGAATATATGGAGAGGCATGCTATTTCTAAACTTATAGGCTCCCCTCCTGGCTACGTTGGATACGACGAAGGAGGCTTATTAACTGAAGCAGTAAATAGTAATCCTTATGCAGTTCTCTTGCTAGATGAAATTGAGAAAGCGCATCCTGATATCTTCAATATTTTGTTGCAAGTTATGGACCATGGAAAGCTTACTGATGCTAATGGCCGTGAAGTTGACTTTAGTAATGTGATACTTGTTATGACCTCTAACGTTGGAGCTCAAAACGTTCAAAGAGCCTCCATAGGATTTAATGAGCAAGACCATTCCCTTGATTATGAAGGTGAGCTTAAAAAGATATTCACACCAGAATTTAGAAACCGTCTCTCAGAAATTATTTACTTTAATAAACTTAACGAGGAAGTTGTCGTCTATGTAGTTAATAAATTCCTCTTCGAACTTGAAGATGTTCTTGAGAAAAAGAATGTTTCATTAATTGTTTCTGACGCAGCCCGACAGTGGTTTGCAGAAAATGGCTATGACTCTATGATGGGTGCCCGTCCAATGATGAGATTAATTGAAAGAGAGGTGCGTAAACCTCTCGCTGACGAGCTTCTTTTTGGTAAGCTAAGTTCTGGTGGAACAGTTAAAGTAGGTATTAGTAAAGATAAGATTGCCTTAACAATTAGTTAATGAGAATTCTTATAAGTAATGATGATGGCTACCAAGCTAAGGGCATCAAACAACTTACAAAATCACTAAGTGAAATTGTAGAAGTAATCGTTGTTGCTCCAAGTGAGAATAAGTCTGCAGCAAGTAGCTCATTAACTCTTGGAAGACCATTAAAACCAATTCAAATTGAGGAAAATATTTATGCAATCGATGCAACGCCTACTGATTGCGTTCATTTGGCATTGTGTGGCTTCATAAAGGAGTCAATTGACTTAGTAGTGACAGGTATTAATTTTGGGGCAAATCTTGGGGATGATACAATTTATTCTGGAACTGTTGCTGGGGCTATAGAAGGGCGTTTTTTAGGACTTCCATCAATTGCAATATCCTTGGCTAGTTGGGAGGGTAATAACTTCGAGACTGCAGGTGAAATTGCCAAGAGATTAGTTACAAAAATTGATAAATCTGAACTATCTTACAACACCATTATTAATGTTAACGTCCCAGATGTTCCTCTTAGCGAAATTCAAGGTATTAAGAGTACTCGTCTAGGCAGTAGGCACAAATCTGAGCCAAGTATTAAGGATCCAAAGGATCCATCACTTTATTTAATTGGTGAAAATGGAAAAGAAGCTGATAATTTAGAGGGTACAGATTTCCATGCAATTTCTAATAACTTTGTCTCAGTTACTCCTCTTCAGATTGATACAACGAAGTACTCTGAAGTAAAGCGAGTGAATGACTGGCTTCAAAAAATGGATTATTGATTCCAGGTATCCCTTAGCCCAACTGTTTTATTAAATACTAGTTCTTTAGACTCACTATCTCTACAAAAGTAACCCTCTCGTTCAAACTGATAAGCTTTTTCAGCTTTTGCACTTGATAAATTTGGTTCCACAAATCCATGTTTTACCTCAAGAGAGTTTGGGTTAATTAGAGATGGTAGGTCATCAAAGTTAGCTGGATTTGATTCTAAAAAAAGGCGATCATATATTCTAAATTCAGCACTAGCTGCTTTGCTAGATTCAACAAAATGAATAACACCCTTTACTTTTCTTCCATCAGATGGATTTTTACCTAGGGTCTCTGGATCATAAGTGCAGAAGACAGTTAATATATTGCCATCTTTGTCGCTATTAAAATGAGTTGCTTTAACAACATAAGAATTTCTAAGACGGACCTCTTTATTTATTGATAGTCGTTTATATTTATTATTTGGAGCTACTTCTGTAAAGTCATGTTTATCAATATAAATCTCACTGCTAAAGAAAATTTCTCTAGTCCCCATCTCTTCTTTTTGAGGATGTATTGGAGCTTGGATAGATTCAATTTTGCCTTCAGGGTAATTTTCAATTACTAATTTAATGGGATTAATTACTGCCATTGAGCGAGGAGCAATGTTATTCAGATCATCTCTAATTGACGATTCTAGAATTGAAATATCAGTCAAGCTATTAACTTTTGAGACTCCAATACGCTCACAGAAAACTCTTATAGAGGTCGCTGTGTATCCTCTTCTTCGAAGACCTGAAATAGTTGGCATTCTAGGATCATTCCAGCTAGAAACATAATTATCATCAACTAGGATTTTTAACTTTCTTTTCGATGTTGTTGCATATTCTAGATTTAATCGAGAAAACTCATATTGATGAGGCCTATTGGGTAAATTTAGATCATTTAAATTTTCCAAGATCCAATTATAAATTCTTCGATTATCTTGAAATTCTAGGGTGCATAAAGAGTGAGTAACTCCTTCAATAGCATCACCAAGACAGTGAGCAAAATCATACATAGGATAAATACACCAGTCATCATTTGTTTGATGGTGCGTTTCAAATCTGATTCGATAAAGGGTTGGGTCACGCATGCACATAAAACTTGAGGACATGTCAATTTTGGCTCTTAATACGCATTCACCCTCTTTAAATGAACCAGCTTTCATTTTTTGAAAGAGATTTAAATTTTGATCAATACTTGTATCACGATATGGGCTATTTTCACCAGGCTCTTTAAGGGTTCCTCGATATTTTCGAGTTTCTTCGCTGCTTAAAAAACAAACATAGGCCAATCCTTTAGAAATAAGCTCTTCAGCACATTTATAAAATTCATCAAAGTAACTTGAACTAAATTTAACTTCACCATCCCAATTAAATCCTAGCCACTCTACATCTTTTTTAATAGAATTAACATATTCAATATCTTCTTTAGATGGGTTAGTATCATCAAATCTTAAGTTACAATTTCCATCATAATCTGCTGCAGTTCCAAAGTTGAGACAAATAGACTTCGCATGGCCTATATGAAGGTAACCGTTTGGCTCGGGCGGGAATCGAGTTTTAATAACAATATGCTTACCAGATGAAAGATCATCATTAATTATATTACGAATGAAATTGGTAGGTTTATCGACTTTATGTTGTGAACTCATTAATATCTTAAAGGTAATTTAAGCTAGATAAATTATATCATTAAAAGCTTAATTTAATATGCAGCGCATTCAATGTAAAATAGTTTGAATGAAAATAGCTATAGTTAAACTTTCAGCGTTAGGTGATATTGTTCATGCTATGACAGTTATTCAGCTTATAAAGAAATACGATAAAAAAATTAAGATTGATTGGATTGTAGATGATCGCTTTTCAGGGCTTTTAGACTTTCATCCAGATATTGATAATATTCATAAAGTTAATTTAAAAAAAGCTAGAAATAAAAACTCAGTCTTTTTATTAATTAAAGAATTACTGAAAGTTAAAAAAATTGGCACCTATGATCTTGTAATTGATATGCAAGGTTTGCTTAAGTCCGCTGTTATTTCCCGTTTGATAAGTTCCCCTATAACTGTAGGGTTTGATAAGTCATCTTGTAGAGAGAGTCTTGCATCAGTTTTTTATAATAAAACTTTTCGGTGTAATTACTCTGAAAATATTATTGAACGTAATATTACTCTTGTTGGATTTGCCTTGGGCATTAATATTACAAGGCAAGATACTAAAGATAAACTTCCTTTTTTATACTTTAGTCAAAAATATCTAAACAATAATATCTCAATAATAAAAAAAAATATTATTCTAATTCCTGGAGCTTCACATAAGTCGAAATGTTATCCCATATCTAGCCTAGTTAAATTGACAACTTTAATTGATGCAAATTTTTTAATTATTTGGGGTAATTCAGAAGAAAAAATGATGGCTGAAAAAATTAAAGCACAATCTCCAAGCGTAAATATTTGTGAAAAACTAAATATAGATTTATTGAAATCATTAATTTCGCAGGTTGATCTAGTCATTGGTCCAGATACAGGGCCAACTCATATGGCCTGGGGATTAAATACGTCTTCAATTACCTTGTTTGGGCCAACACCAGGATATAGGAATGCTTGTGAGACAAAAATCAACAGGATTATTGAATCAAGTTCTGAAGTAAACCCATTAAAGATAGATAAGAATAATCTTTCAATGCAAGATATTGATGTACATGAGATCGTGAAAGTGTCTAAAGAATTGCTAAATAAGAAATAACCACTATTTTTTAGCTAGAAATTACTTTACTTATTTGTTGTATTGAGTCTAGAAAATACTTTGCACTTGAGTCAGCTTCATTAATTTTATGGCCACTTCTTACAAGAATAGTTTTTGATATATCTGAATTATTTGCTGCAATAATATCAGTTTCAGTGTCTCCTATCATCCAGGAATTTTGCATATTTATATTATGTTTATGTTTTGCCTCTAAAAACATTCCAGGTTTGGGTTTTCTACAATAACAACCTGAATCAGGCAAGTGTGGACAATGAAAAACATCTAGAATGTTTATATTATTTTTCTTAAATTGGGATAACATCCAACTAGTTATATTTTGAAAATCATTTTCAGTGAAGAGATCACGCGCGATTCCAGATTGATTTGTGATTATGATTATTTTATATTCTAGACTTTGAAGGTAGTGGCAAGCTTCAAAAATACCATTGATAAATTCAAAGTCTTTGACTTTATGTAAATAGTTTATTTCTTTATTAACAACACCATCTCGATCAAGAAAAATAGTTTTAATAGTCATAAATTAAGATGAGTATAATTAAAATAAATATTTACTAAAGTCAATTAAAAACAACAATATGTCTGTACATTTTAATCTAGAAAAAATATATCAATTCTTGTTAATAGCCCTTGCGTTTTTTCTTCCATTAACAGTTTTTGGAGCTAATTTAGTTATAGTAATAATTTGTGTTATTTGGCTTACTAGTGGAAAGTATAAATCAAAATTCAATCAAATTACTAACAATAAATTCATATTAGCATCAATAGTATTTTTTTGTATTCATGTTCTTGGTTTGATATGGACTGAAGATTTTACTTGGGGGCTTCACATTGTTCATAAAATGTGGTATTTCATTGGACTACTCCCAATACTTTTCACGATAGTTAAAAAAAATCATATTAGATACTATATTTCTGCATTTTTACTGTCAATTTCATTATCTGAAATAGCCTCATATTTAATTTGGTTTGAGTTAATTGAGCCATTCAAATACGCAAGTGTTAAAAATCCAACTCCATTTATGAGTCATATTTCTTACAATCCAATATTAGCATTTGCTATATATCTGGTTGCTCATGAATTGTTTTTTAATAAAAAATTGTCTAATTTAGTATTTTCTTTTTATGGTTTTTTTACAGTTAGTATGTCAATCAATATGTTTATTACTGGTGGGCGGGCAGGCCAAGTTGCTTTTTTTGTTGTTTTGGCCTTGTTGATTTTTCAATTTTTTGAAAAGCAAAGAATTAAACAAATAATAACAATTTTAATAGTAATCCCTGGAATATTCTTTACTTCTTACCTAGCAAGCGATCTTTTTCAGGAAAGGGTTAACCAAGTTTATTATGAAGCCAAATACCCCTTTCCAACTATTGATTCTTCAGTAGGTTTAAGAATTAATTATGCAATAAATTCATGGCAGGTTATTAAAAAAAATCCAATAATTGGCGTTGGAACTGGAGATTTTCCAAATGAATACTTAAAAATTCACCAAGTTAACACACCTGCTCTTTCAAGTACCACTAATCCACATAATATGTATATTTTGGTTTTAGTGCAAATAGGCCTATTGGGATTAGTTAGTATGTTAACTATTTTCTATTACCAAATTAAACTCTCATTTAATTCACCAAATAAATTTATTCGTGATGCTGGTATAGCTTTACCCTTGATGTTTCTTGTTGTTATGATTAGTGATTCTTATCTTTTGGGCCACTACACAACCTTGATGTTTGTTTTTTTTAGTTCATTTTTGTATAAAGATTTTGAAAAATCCTAAAAAAATTCTAATTCTAATTCAGCGATCAAATGGAGATGTATTTCTAAGTACTTCTCTTATTAAAGGACTTTATGAGTATTATGAATCTCCCCATATTGATCTGCTTATTAATGATGATACGTTCTCTATTGCAAGACTCATTCCTTTTATAAAAAATATTTATACTTTTTCATATCATGAAAAGAAAAATAATAGATGGACGCAAGAGAAAAATCTTATTACAAAAATTTTTAAAAAGTATGACCTAAGTATTAATCTTACTGCTAGTGATCGGAGTGTTCTTTATGCATTAATTGCGGCCAAAAAAACAATTAGTGCAATTGAAATAGATAATAAAAAATCATGGTGGAAAAAAGCATTATTAACTCAATATTATTACTTTGATAAAGATAAACACATTTTGATGAATAACTTAGAGTCTCTAAACTTACTAAATATCAAGCATGATAATATTCAACAACCCATTGATGTTTCAAGTAAAGTTATGTCAATAATGCGTGAAAAATTATCTAGTCTGGGTATTTCAGATTTTATTATTTTTCATCCTTCAGCTCAATATGGTTATAAAATTTACCCTCATCATCTTCGAAATAGTTTACTAGAGAGCTTAAGTACTTTAAATATTCCTATAGTGATTACAGGTAGTAAAACGCAGATCGATTTAGAAATTAAAGCAACCCTACCTAGCTCCAATAATATTTTAGATCTAATTGGAGAAACAACGCTTGAAGAGCTCTTTGCTTTAAGCGAGCTATCATCTGCATATATTGGAATGGATACAATGAATATGCATATAGCAGCTAGCCAAAATAAACGTATTTTTGCTATCTTTGGTCCTACAATTTTAAAAACATGGTCTCCCTGGTCAAATGCTTTTCAAAAAAGTGCATCTGAGGACATGCCAGTTCAGACATACGATAATATCACCATCTTTCAGGATAGTTTGCCTTGTGTTGCTTGTGGTAATGCTGGCTGTGATAATAAACATGGAAGAAGTGAATGTCTACATAATATAGACCCTAACCTAATTTATAAAGAGATTAAAAATTGGCATCAGAATTTATATGCTTGATTTTAAAAAAACTTACAGCCTTCCATTTAAATATGAAATACCTCACTATATTGAGCATTTTCTTAAACAAAAGACTTTATTTAGCCGTTGGATAAAGTACTTTAAAAGATATTTTTTTATTGCTTTAAATGGACAAAGAAAGCTTGAGTTGTTTTCTATTTTGCCTAAGCATAAAGATATCCTTTGGATAAATATTTCTGCCCCAAGTTTTGGAGATAGCCTGATGGACTTATCAAGTCGAGTTCTTTTGGAGGGAAGAAATTTAGATCTTTTTACAACCAAAAATATTACTGATATTTATTCAAACGATAAGAGGTTTAATAATGTTTATTCAAATGAAGAGATGGTTTCAAGAAATAAGTATGACTTAGTGATTATAGATTCATACAGTTCAAGAAGTATTAAGGCTAAATATAAAATTGCACCTTTAGCTAATTTTGTTGGTATGTACGGTTATTTTAATGGGCCAGAGGTTAATAGAGTTCTTTTTAGTTTTCACCAAATGAATAATCTTCTTCATTATTTTAAGAGCGAGAAAGAGATAAACTTTTCAGCAAGAGCTTCAATTTCAATAGGCAAAGTTGATCAAGATATTATTAATCAGATTAACCTGCCCATCAATTATATTGCAATTGTATTAGGAGGGGAGTGGGAATATAGAACCTATAATAATTGGGATAAGGTTATTAAAAATATTTTAGAGAAAAACAACAATTTAAATATTGTTTTACTTGGTTCAGAAAATGCCAGTTTAATTTCAAAAAAACTTTTTGCACAGTTTTCAAGTTCTAATATTCTTAATTATGTTGCTAAGTATAGTTTTAATCAAACTGTTCAGATTATTAGTTTGTCAGATATCTTGCTTTGTTGTGATGGAGGTCTAATGCATGCCGCAAATTCATTAAATAAAGTTGTAATACCACTTTTTGCAAGACTTACTCCAGAGATGCAACTCACCGATTGTGTTAATGCGTTTCCATTGTTTGATGACTTTGACGTAAACAACATTAGCATTGAAGATGTGATTGAAAAATATTATGAAGCAACTAATTCCGTTGATAATCATCCTCAAGACGGATGATATCATCTTCACCTAAATAACTGCCAGTTTGAATTTCTATAATTTCAAGAGGTACTTTTTCTGCATTTTCGATTCTATGAATTTCTTCTCGAGGTATATAAGTTGATTGGTCAGCAATTAAATTAAAAACTTTATCTTTAAGAGTAATTTTTGCAATTCCTTTTACAACCACCCAGTGCTCTGCACGATGTTTATGTTTTTGTAGAGATAATTTAGCACCTGGGTTTACTAGAATTCTTTTGACCTGAAATCCTGCATCAGAATCAATACAATCATAATAACCCCATGGCCTATAGACTTTCCTGTGATTTTCTGTTTCTGGCCTGTTATTTATTTTGAGTATATTTACAATATTTTTAATATTTTGTACATTATCTCTGTTCGTAACTAGTAACGCATCTTGTGTATCAACTATAATTAAATTTGAAACACCAGTTGCTGCAACTAGTCTGTTAGAGCTAAATGCAAAAGTGTTTGTAACATCATCTAGAATAACATCTCCTTCATAAACATTACCATCTATATCTTTCTCTTTAGAATTAAATAATGCTTCCCATGACCCAATATCACTCCAGTTAGCATCAAGTGGAACTACAACACTTTTTTCAGTTTTTTCCATAATAGCATAATCAACAGATTCGCTAGCACACTTCATAAATTCAGCATTATTTAACCTAATAAAATCCACATCTTTACGTTCACTTTCAATTGATTTCTTACAGGCCTGTAAAATATCTGGTTGAAATTTTTCTAACTCACTAAGATATGCTGAAGCTTTGAACATAAACATTCCACTATTCCATAGGAAGTTTCCTGAATCTACGTATTTTTTTGAATCTTTTTTATTGGGCTTTTCTGTAAATGATTTGATATTGAAATGATCATTTGATTCATTTTTTTCAATTTCAATATAACCATATCCTGTTTCAACTTTATTTGGAACAATACCAAAAGTTACTAGCTTATCATTCATAGCCAGGTTTTCTGCAATTTCGATTGCTTTATGAAATTCAGTAACATTTTCAATTAAGTGGTCTGCTGACAAAACAAGTAATATTGGATCATTAATATCATTCTTTAGTTTTAGTGCTGCTAAAGCAATTGCTGGAGCTGTATTTTTACCTACAGGCTCTAAAATAATACCATTAGTGCCTACTTTAATTTGACGTAGTTGTTCAGCTGCCAAAAAACGATGCTCTTCATTACAAATAATAAGTGGTTTTTCTAATGATTTAGGGAGTCTCTGAATGGTATCTTGAAACAGTGTTGTTTCATTCACTAAATCAAGAAACTGTTTTGGATACTGGGTTCTAGAGAGCGGCCATAATCTTGTGCCACTTCCTCCCGAAAGAATAATAGGTACAATCATAATTTTATTTTTTTTATTGCTTCTATACTAGGCGCTTCCCAGTTTCTCTGGGTTTCAGTGAGTTTAAGATAACGATAAAATGTACCCTCAAAATTTCCAAAAGCAATAACAAATCCTGACCCACCATCTAAAAAACCAAGCTTAATAATGTAGTGCTTAATAAAAGCCCAGAATCCATGTAAGAAAGCTTTAAAAACTCCACCAACTATTCCTCTGTTCTGAAGTTTGATTGCACCTAAAGATGAATATCGATTGGCTTTATTCATTACTTCTTCAATATTTTTAAAAGGAAATTGCCAAATATAGTTTTTAATAACACCAATTTCTTTTGTACTATGACTAATGTACCCTTCATGAACAGCTTCAGTTGTGTATGTCATTTTTCCATTTCGAAAAAGCTGGGGTTGCCTGAAATTAGGATACCAGCCAGAATGTTTAATCCATTTTCCCATAAAGAAATTTTTTCTTGGTAGTTTATAAATATCGCATTTATCGCTTTCAATTAATGTCAAAATTTCATCACGCACTGCAACCGTGCATCTTTCATCAGAATCTAAACTAAAAATCCAATCACCTGTACAAAATGATATTGCTTTATTTCGAAGATCACCATAACCATTAAAATCAATATGCACAACCTTAACCCCCAATTCTTCAGCAATTTTAGTTGTGCCATCAGTACTGTAAGAGTCAGCAAGAATTATTTCATCTGCCCACAAAACACTATTAATACAGTCTCTTATTTTTTCTGCTTCATTGTAGGCAATAATATAGGCTGAAATTTTCATAGCTTGACATTTTAATTTAAAGTTATCTGGTAAAAATGTTACCTAAATATTAAAGATTTAAATACATTATATGCGCGTAAGTTTAATCATTACTACTTATAACAGACCAGAAGTACTATTACTTGTGTTAAAAAGTATTGAAAGGCAAACTACCTTTCCAGAGGAGATTATTATTGCAGATGATGGAAGTAATAATAATACTAAAGAATTAATTGACAATTTTAAAATAACTACTAATTTGAGGATTTTTCATTCATGGCAAAAAGATGATGGTTTTAGGGTTGCAAAATCAAGAAATAAAGCTATCGCTCAATCAAATACTGAATATATTATTTTAATTGATGGGGATATGATTCTTCATCCAGAGTTTGTCCAGGATCATATAAATAATGCAGAAATAGGTTATTTTATCCAAGGAAAACGAGTGTTACTATCTAAAGAATCAACTAGAGAGGTTCTTAATATCTCTGATCTTGATTTATCCTTTTTTTCAAAGGGTATTAAAAATCGAAAAAATGCTATTTATTCAGCCTTACTATCCAAATTATTTACACAAAAGAAAAACAATTTGAACGGTATCAAGACTTGTAACATGTCATTTTTTAAAAATGATTGTATAAAGGTTAATGGCTTTGATAATAATTTTGAAGGCTGGGGAAGAGAAGATAGTGAGTTTGTAATAAGGTTATTTAATAGTGGAATTAACCAGAAGAGGCTTTGCTTTAATGCAATACAATTTCATTTATGGCATCTTGAAAGTACTAGAATATCTCTAATACAAAATGATTTAATTTTAAAATCCTCAATAAACAGTAAGTCAAAGTGGTGTGATAATGGAGTTGACAAATATTTATAAGAAACTTACTAACAATATTAAAGCCTATCTTTTAAGCCAGCTCGCTTCAAAGAAGCCAGCTAGTTTTGAATTAAAGAGTGCAAATAAAGTATTATTTTTGCGTTACGATCGAATAGGTGACATGATTATTACTACTCCAGTATTTAGAGAGTTAAAACGAGCTTATCCTAATATCAGTATTACAGTTTTAGCAAGTAAAACTAATAATGAAGTTCTAACTAATAATCCCTACATAGATCACATTGTTATCAATCATAAAAATAATTTTTTTAGTGATATTCAATCACTACTAAAACTTAGAAAACAAAAGTTTGATGTTTCAATTGAATTTGATCATTCGGTTATACCTCATACAATTATCAGATTGTTAATTATTAAACCAAAAAAAATAATCTCTGTAAAAAAAAATGGAAGATATGGCGTTAGTGGCGATGAATTATCTTTGTATGATTACTATACTGAAAAGCCTAAAAAAAACCATTTTCGTGATATTTGGCTGGGCGTATTAAAACCATTCAATATTACCCCAAAATCTAATGCGTATGATCTATTTGTAAGTGATGAACTTATGAGTAAAGCCCAGAATTTTACTAAACAATATTCTTCAAATTTTTTAATAGGCATTAATCTTGAGGGAGCCGTCAAAGGAAAAAAAATAAAATTTTCTGAACTTTTTAATATATGTAGAAGGCTAAATCAGAAAGATAAAAATATTCAAATTATAATATTATCTGAGCCAAATAATTTTCAAGAGACTAGTTTAAATATTCAGAAAATGGCATTAAATTATGTTGTAATGAGCTATAAGACTGATAACATCTTGTCCGTTGCAGCACTTATCAGTCAATTAGATTTAATTATTACTCCAGATACATCTATAGTTCATATTGCTTCAGCTTTTAATAAGCCTGTGGTAACTATTCATGAGGATAATAGAGATAGTTATGAATTATTTGCACCAACAAGTAAACTAAATAGAACAGTATTTTCAAAATCAAAGAGAAGTCTAGATGGTTTTTCATTGAATATATTATTGAGTCATTGTTCTGAGTTAATTAATTCAATTGAAAAAAGGTAGATTATGAGTAGCAAGGGTTTCAAATATTTAATTAAATCAAAATCTTTAAGATTTATGAAGGGGCTTAAAGATAAGAGTCATCATGTAAGTTCACTCATTTGGAATGATAAAAAAGTTCACTATAGATCTAGCTCGAGTGACATGACTTTGATATATGAAATCTTATTACAATCAAAATATAAGTCTGAATACTTTTTTCCTAAAGAGATAAACCCAAAAATTATTTTTGATATAGGTGGCAATATTGGTATAACAGCTATTTACTTGGCTAAATTATTTCCTGATGCAATAATATATTCGTTTGAACCTTTGAAAGAAAATTTTGAAATACTTGAAAAAAATATTCAGTTCTATCAGAATATTAAGGCTTTTAATTTTGGACTTGGTTCCGAAAATGGTAATTTTAAAGTTTATTTAAGTAATGAC
>Ga0209482_1001544_pt1 | contig 15591 bp, 5 predicted proteins | sample CoawatmetaG10DNA_FD_187512 | JGI IMG/M metagenome (GOLD analysis project Ga0209482, IMG submission 187512) | Marine microbial communities from the West Antarctic Peninsula - Coastal water metaG104-DNA (SPAdes) (version 2) | ecosystem: Environmental > Aquatic > Marine > Coastal ...
AACTTACTAGCTCCAGCTTTTATATCTGCTATTACTTTTTTCTCAAGCTTAGTATCAGCAGGCATTTTAGATCTTGTTGCTTCATTAGCTATCTTCATAGCCTCTACCATTGCCATACCTTTAGCTAGTTGACCATTAACAGTTCTATCGTATGTTTTTAAATCTTTACCTATTAATAAATCTCCTTGGACTTTAGCTATAGTTTCTGGTGTAGCATTTTTAAACTCAGGTTTTAGTTTATATACAGCTGTTTGACTAGTTAATCCTTTAGATCTTTTACCTGTAGGTTCATAAAAATATTTAATTATTCTATTTGGTAATCCAATACCTCTACCTACAACTTCTCTTGATACATCTATAGATTCTCCTTGTTTGTTTATAATAGCTTCTTCACTAGTAACATTTGTTTCAGGTAAAGTTTTTATAAACCTTTTCATGTTACTTTTGTCTGAAAAGAATTTTTGTATATTACCAAACTCAGAATCACTTACAACTCCTTTTTCACCTGGCTTAGCTACGTTACCTGTTTCTAAGTTAATGAGTTTTTTAGCAAAAGTTAAATTCTTTCTAGGATCAGATATTTTTTCTGCAGGTACTTCAAATATTAATTCACCAATTTCACCAACTTGTTTTTTAGGTGCACCACCAACACCTGGCTTCATGTCTTGAAGTTCTATAGTTTCAGCTATTTCTAATATTTCTTTTTTCTTTCTGTTAGCTTCTTTGCCTTCAAAAGTACTTATCTGTCTTTCAGTTTCTTTAGCTGCAGACTCTTTACCTTCAACTATAGTTTCAGGTGTGCTTGGGTCAGCTACTTGTCTAGCTGTCTCAGAGTCTATGCTAGTAGTCTTAGCTTTGTCACCTATTTCACCTTCATAAAACGCTTGACGCTTAGGTCTTATGTTACTATTAATCCATGTTGAAAGCTTAGTGCTACCATCATATCTCTCTAGTATACTAACAAATTCTTTATTAATAAAAGATATAGCGTTTTCAGGTGGTATATCCCCTTTAGCTATATCATAACCTAAAGCTTTTAAACCAATACTGTTATATTGTTTTATTAAGTTTTCTATACCTTTAGTATCTATAGTTCCGTCCTTGTATTCTTTAGCAAGATCATTTGCTTTTTTCTCTGATAACTGAATAGAACCATCACCATCTTTTACTAACTCTTTGTAAGCTTCTTGTGCTTGTTTCACTTTTGCTTTTCCTTCAGGCGTTTGCTCTACACCAGTAAAAAAGTAATCAGCTATATCCGCACCATTTTTAAGATCTGTTATTACATCCGCGCTTACTTCTTTAAACTTAATGTCTTTAATCAAGTTATTTAAAGCTCCTTCGTTTTGTAGTTCTAAAAATTCATTTATAAATTCTTTTTCTATTTCAACACTTCTTTCACCTTTTGTTACTAATTCATTATAACCAGGTCTTAACTTCATTTCTTGTTCAACTCTGTTAAACACTCCAAGCTCTTTAAGACGTTCTTTAAATTGATCTATATATTCTATATCTTGTCTAATAATAGTCTCTCTAGCAGCATCTATGTCACCCTCTACGCCTGCTAAATCTCTAGCTCTTTTCTCTACTGACTCAGCTGAAAATTTATTTTCAAAAACAGGGTGGAATATTTCATGTTTAAGAGTTGATCCTTGAAAACCTTTTATAACATAATCTTTACCACCAGAAGAATATCTATATTCACCTTTATTAGGTGCCATAGCATCCTTGTTTATTACAAAAGTAGGCTTGCCATCTATAGTAGTTTGAAAACCAAAACCAGCAGAATTGTTTTCTTTACCGCCTAAACTAGACTTTAACTCAACATACTCTTTGTTGTTTAATTCTTTTATTTCAGAACCTTCTGCTATAACTTGATCTGCATAGTCTCTAGTTTCTTTTATTCTAACCTCTGTGTCTCCTTTTGCTAGGTCTATTAAGTTTTCTTGTTTAGCTGTTTCTAGTTTTATTAAAGACTCTACTTCTGATAGTTGAGTATTATAAGCTGCGTTACTTATAGTACCTTCTTTCAACATGGTATTTAAGTTATCTTTAGCATTTTTAGCAGTCATTTCTGCTATACCGCTTTCTACATAGCTTTTGAAATTTTCACTCTTAACATCTTTAAAGTAATTTTGCGCTTCATTATAAGACGTTTGAGAAAATTTATAGAGATTTGTAGCTGTCTCACTATTTAATCCTATACTCTTTAATTCTAGTATTGGAGAAGCTCCACCATTAGCAATGCCAGCTTCTACTAAGTTAGTAATATCAGTAACATTTATCTTGTTGCCTTTATTTATAGAATTTATAGTTCTTTGTAAGTTCTTGTAAGTTGTATTCCAGTTTTCTATATTCTCAGCTTTATTAGCTTCAATATCTAACTGTCTTTTAATACCTAGTCTTTTCCCTTGAGCTTTTACGTTTGCTAATTGTTGCCTGGCTTCAGCAGGTGATAATTCAGGATTAGAGGCTATTTCATTTGATAAGTTATCTACAGCTTTATTAACCTCAGATCTACTCCAACTACCTGTTTTTTTAGTTTCTAAACCTAAATCTAAAGCCAATTTATTCCAAGACGGCATGTCGGTGTTAAGCTTCAACATGTCATACTGAAAATTATCTACAGCTTTTTTCATTAATTGAGTAGGGTGTGCAGCAGACATGAATAATAAAGCTCCATAGGTTTCTATAAAGCTATCTACATCTGTAATATGATGCCACAGCTGATCCATGCTCTGTTCTCCTTTAGCAACATCTAATAGTCCACTAGTAAATTCGCCACCTTTTATAGCTCCAGCACTAATTAAAGGTGTAGAACCAAACTTAATAGCGCCACCGACAGTAGATCCGCCTGGCATCTTATTAACAAAGTCAACTACATTACCAAAAGCTTGATTTTCAGTGGCGTATCTAGCTATACCCTTAGGAATTACTTTACCTAACCAATTAATACCTAAATGACCTAACTGAGATCCAACTGCAAAAGGTATAACTGGCATTTTTTCTGAGCCAAAAAGATTACTACCTATAGTATTACTACCAACTAAACCGTAAGATTCTTGTAAAACTCCTGCAGAAAATTTACCAAACTGCGTAGCGGCTTTTGAAGAGAATTTTAAACGAGCCATATTTATAGCTATTAAATCACCAATACCAGTAGTTACTTTAGCCACGTTGCCTGCGCCTCCTGATATAAGAAAAGTTCCAGCTATTTCCATACTCATTTTTGTAAATCCTGGTAAAGTAGATAACATCCTTTCGTAGTTTATAGCATCGTATTCTATATTACCTTGTTCATTTCTAACTATATTACCTTTATCGTTTAGCTTAGGTTGTTTGACATATATATCTCCTGGTAAACCTAACTTAGCAATTTCTTCTTTTTTAGCTTCAAAACCAAGTTCGTCTTGCATTTCATATAAAAGAGTGTTTTGCATTTCATTAATACCTAAGCTTTCAAAACCAAGCATTTTATCTGTTTCTTCACCTAATATATCACCTGTGCTTTCTCTATCTAATTTAGTTAAATCAACATTTAAACCAACAGCTAGCTGTATAGTTTGAAGTTTTCTTAATGATTTATTATAGTCATTTACTAATTGATTATCGCCTTTTGGAAAGTACTTTAATCCTTTAGGAACTACACCAGTTTTAGCCATAAACTCTAAACTAGAAAAACTAGGGTCTACATAGTCCTCAGCTAATCCAAATAATGGCTTTTTTCCTGATTCAACAAATCTTGGAAAAATAAAACCAGCATCATTTACATCCTCTTCACCTATTTTAACTAGAGTAGTAGCTAAAGAAGCAACTTCGTCTTCAGCAGCTTTAAATATTTTTAGCAAAGACTGAGTACCCATGTTACTATACTCTGCTACTTCTTCTATTTGTTTAGTTACTATTTCTTCTTTTTGTTTTGGAGTAACTCTACTTTTATCTACAAAATTACCTTTACTATCTACTAACGCTTCTATATTATTAGAATTAAACTTTTCTTTTAATATTTCATTTTTACCTTTGCTATCAGCTTTTAAATATTTATTATATAAACTAAGTCCTAAATAACTTTTAGCTCTATCATCAGATGTAGTTATCATATTATTTAACAACCAATTATTTACTTTATTTGGTATTTCTTCTTCTGATATTTCACTATTATCGCTTGATATAATATTAGAAACATAATTAAAACGCTTGTCATCATTTAGCTCTGCATTAGATTTTTCAAAAGTATTATATATATTACTTTTATTAAGAGCCTCTACAATATCTTTGTATTGACTTGACCCTTCCATAAATGTAGTTTTAAATTTACTATCTTTTGGTTCTTCTATATTAGAAACGTCTGGTAAACCTTCTATTCCTATACTTTGAAAATCTCTTATATCTTGTGCTGTGTACTCACTGTTTATTAAAGCAGATTGTATGCTTGGTTGAGTAACAAGTTCTTCAGCTTTGGCTTGATTTTCTGCTGCTTTTATTTGGTCTGGAGACTGTAACCAGTTGTCGAATTGCCCTGAAGTATAAGCCTCATTAAAGTCATCTACAGCAACATCTTCTTCATCTCTAAATAAATTATCTTTAGCTATGTTACCTTGAAGCGTAAGTGTATTTGACTCTGCTTGATAAAGCTCTTTAGCAACTGGCTGTTCTTTTAATAAAGACTCTGCTTTTGTAGGTTCTTGTATTGGATCAATAATACCCGCAGCGTCAAAAGCCCAGTCAGGAACATTGCTTTCAGCTTTTTCAACAGGTGTATCTTTAGGTTCAGGCTTTTTATCTTCCACCTCAATAGTCTCCTCTACTTCACTACCTTTTATTTTCATACCTTGAGAAGCAATATACTCTTCAAAAGTTACTTTATTCCTAGCTGCAGCTTCGTTTATTTCAACAACAGAGTATTCATATAGACCATCCGCTGATAAATATATTTCTTCCATATTTAATTTAATTAAGGGAGATTAGGTTTTACTTTTAATATTTTTAATTCATTAGGGTTATTGAATATAACTTGTTCATAATCATCTACACCTAGTAAATTCCACATAGTGCTTTTGCCACTTGCATCTAAACCTCCATTAGCATCAAAATCAAAATACTCAGGCTTAGTTACTATATCATAGTTTTGAGGATTTTTCTTGTTAAATTCATAAAGAACATCATCTTGCATTGTACCAAAAGAAGTGCCTGGAAATAAAGTTTTTATTTCAGAACCAGTCATTACGTCAAAACCACCTTTGGTATCTATTCCAAAAGCTTTTTTATTAGCTTTTATCTCTGCAATTACACCATCAAAACCTCTGTATTTACCATTAACTATTGATTTATTAACTTTATTATCCCATAAATTTTGATAATCTTTTTTTAATGCTGTTTTACCACTAGGAGTATATTCTGATTTACCAGTTGTCTGGTTAGTTACTTTATAATAATCGTCTAGTTCTTTAATACCAACAACTGTTTCACTTCTATTACCAATTATTACTTCAGCTAATTTAGCCATACCGTCAGCGGCTAGGTTTCTCATTTCGTCTTGAACTTTTTTATAGTCATCAGTCGTAAATTTACCATCACCAGGTGTTGGATCAAAAGCGCCTTCTGTGTCTTGATAAGTAGCATTTAAATTTTTTAAAGCAACATCAACGTTTTTATTGTTAAAAGTATTCCAACTTATATCTTTAAGTGGGCTATCTCCTAAATGACCATTTATTTCTAGTTGATCCCAAGTTTTATTAAAATTACTTGCAGTAGTTTTACCTACTAATATTTGTTTATTATTAGGGTCGGTAGTTAAGTTTCGATATATATTTACTGGTCCTTCTGATTGTATAACAGTTTTCTTGTTTTCTCCTCTATCGTATTTACTTTCTACTTTTGGAACACCGGTTAAAAGTCCTTTAATACCTTTTAATTCATTTTCAAACGACGTAAACCACTTACTACCTCTTTCATTTATAATTTCATCTTGCTGTATTACTTGTTGTTCTGAAGTTTCACCAGTTCTTAGTAAAGCATTATTAAACGCTGCTGCATTTATATTAACGTCTTTATCAAATTCGTTTAGACCTTTAGCACTAATATTAACTTGACCGTTGTCATCGTTTTTTATTTTTAAATCTTTAAACTGTCCAGTTCCTAATGTAGATTGAAAATTCCAATATTTAGTTTGCTGTTGAGCTTCTTTAGTTAGCCTGTTTAATGCAGAACCATTTGCAACGGCATCGGTATGTAAAATAGGTACATTTTCATTATTACTAACCTGAATAACAGTAGTAGCTATGGAGTTTAAGTTACGTTTACCTTGTACTAAAGCTGAAGTATATAAATCTCTATCTTCTTGAGTAGCTCCAGGTTTTATTGATTTACCATATAAAATACCTATTTCTCTAGCTTGCTCAGTTACATAGGCTGTAGACTGAACTTGCATCTGGCCTTCAGCATCTTTAGTTTGATTTATATAATTTTCTATAAGTTCATTTGATTTTGCTGAACCTAACATTAAAGCTTTTTCAGTTTCTTTTCTTTGCTGAGTTTGAATTTTAGCTATATTTGCTAAATTTGATAAAGAACTTTGTGTTACTATATTCACATTTTGAACAGCTCTATTTGAAAAAGATTGATCTGGTTTTAAATTTACTTGTCTTTGACTCATGTTGTTATTTTTCTTTAGTATTTACTTTAATATTCATCAAAGTAACTATCATATTGTTTATTAGACATGCCACTTCGCCTTTTCTGTCTGCGGTAATTAAGTTTGTTTGCTTTATCTTGCTTTATTTTAATACGATTTAGATCATATAAGTTAATCTTTCCATCGGAGTTTGCCTTGGGACCGCTCCCGCTACGAAAAAGCACCACCGGGGCCTAAACCAGCTCCTAATGCACTAGTACTTCCACTTACTCCAGCCATTAATGCTGCATCACCTGCATCTTCTAATCCCATTTGTCTTGATCTTAAAAAATCAACTTCACCATAAGCTCTATCTAATTCAGCTTGTGTTCTAGCATCTTCACCTGCTGCAGTTCTTTCTTCGGCCGATATAGCTTGTGATTCTATGTTAATTAATTGTTGTTGTTTTTGCTGTTCTCCTTGAGCTTTAAGTTTTTGATTTTGCGCTTCTTGTTTTTCTATGCTAGCTGATACACCTTGCTTAGATTTAGCAGCTGCCATAGCTAAAGCAGTAGCACCACCAGCTCCCATTCCGGTAGCCTCAATAGTTTCTAAAGTATTAGCTAAAGAAATATCAGCTTGTTCAGCTTGCATTTCAGCAGCTTGAGTAGCAACGCCTAAGTTAGCATATGGATTACTAACTAAATCTTTCATAGCTCTTATTTTATCAGATCCGTCGTAAACATCTGCTCTATTATCCATAATTCCTGTTACAACTCCATTAGCAGATGAAATATCATTTTCCATTTTGTTTGCTTTGTTTTGAGAAATAGCTTTTTGTATTCCTCCAATGATAAGAGGAGCTGCTACTATTAGTAATGGTACTGGCATATTTTTTATTTTAATTATTAATTCTTTATTATTTAACTTAAGATGATCTTACTACTTCACTACTTAAGCTCCATATTTCTTTAGCTCCACCAATATCTGTAACTTGGTCTGTAGAAAATGAAACCTTAGCAAAATAACCTTTTATACCTGTCATTTGATTCCCAAATCTTATTTCGCCTGCAGCTGCTACACTGTCGTTAATTAAGCTTGCTACGTATTTATTTTCTTTTCTATTGAATCCAGCATAAGCATCTTGACCAGTTATAGGATCTGTATATCTACCAGCCTCATAACTAGCTATTGAAATAATTTTATCTACATTGTTTGTAGTATAACCAACTGGACTAGTTAAAGGGAATGTTCTATTTTGTTTATTACTACTACTAGTCATTATATTTACATTCCAACCATTGTCCCCTTCATAGCTTATGGTTTTGAAATTTTTCATTAATGATGGTGAATTATTAAAAACAAATTCAACATTACCTACACCTTGGCTATTGTAAAAATTCATATAATTACTACCTGAATAATGCTCATATATATTATTACTTGTAATAGAGTAAAATTTACCATTAACACTTGTTACAAAGTTAGGTTTATAAGTGTAAAAACTAACCCATCCTTTGATACTTTCATCAAAAGTTAAAGTACTGTAGTTATTTTGATCAATATAACCAGGTGTTTGTTGCATAGATAAAGTATAGTTTCTACTATAATTATCATAACCACCAACTATTAAACTTTTATAAGAATACTGAAAAAATCCTTTAGGTTCATTATCAGCGTTTCCTGTTATAACAATGTTTCTATCTAAAGTAATTGTCATTTCATTTGTAGTCCCAGTATCAACTACATTTACAACTACACCTTGTGTTTGAATAATAGTACCTACAGTTCTTTGAAATAAACTACCTTTTAAAACGTTTTCAGATTTATCACAAATAATATTAAAACTTTTTACAGCAATTGCAAACTCTTGATTAGCGGAAAATGTCCAAGCTAATCTTATTAATCTATTTGAATCATTAATTAATTGTAAATTATCTCTAAAATAGTCTTTCATACCATAAGATGATATTTCAGTTATACCATCTCTTGACAATCTTAAAACAACACCTCTGTTTTTATCTGTATAATATTTTCTTGTACCAAATTGAGCAAAAGATCGTGGATCTTTCGATATACCATATTCTCCAGCATATGGTATATATTGTCCTAAAGTTGGTATTCCAGCTCTCTCTGCTGCACCTTGATCTCCTGTGTATATAGTATTTTTGTTTATTAATAAATATCCAGATTTTAATTCTTGAAGAATTATTAAATTAGTATCTTCAGCGTATAGTTTTTGTATACTTCCATTGCCAGGATTTAAATCTTTAGATATAGGAGAAGCTAATGAAAAAACATTTGTATCATTATTACCTGTTTTAGAATTAAATATTCCAGAAAATATTACACTAGCGCCTCTTCTTTCTTGTACAGGATCTTCTTCGTTTATAAAAGCTTTAACACCAAGAGAAACACTAGTATTATTATAACCACCTTTTATTCTAGATTCTTCAATTAACCAATTTTCAGTAGCACTAGTAGTTTTAGCATTTCCAGGAAAAGTTGGATAACCAGTAGGATTCCAAGGTCTACCAGGCCATATAGGTCTAGCTGGGGTTTGGCTATTTAAAACTTTTTTTATCCAAAAAGAATTAAAGTATTTTACATTAACTGTAGCTGGCATATTTATGTTTGTGTTAGTATTAATTTAACTAAGTAATCTGTAGACAATCCTCCTCCGTCAGTAAGTCTTAAGTTATAATCAGCTTGATAATAATCTCCTACGAAATTAACGCCTACACCAATCTCATCTGAAGATGGTGGAAAAGCAAACCATTTAGTAGTGTTTGTATTATTAACACCTCCAAAAACAGCAGTACCATAATCACTGGGCTGTAAATTGTATTGTGCTCTTTGATCCCAAGAACCTCCTATACCATTTCCACCACTTGTTGTAACTGGACTATCTATAGGATCAAAATACATTTCTTGACCAGAGGTTAAACTAATTGGGCTTACTGGCGTCTCTGCTCCAATATTAAAATTTCCATATACGTTTGGATTAACTAAATCAGGAAGAGTAGGCACAAAAGGATAAATAGTTGGCATTATATAGCCAAGGAAGTTTATAGTTCCAAAAGGCCTAAGCAAACTTCCATCTACAACTTGATTTGCACCTTGGTTAGATGTAAAAGTTGCAGCGTCTTGTGCGTTAACTTTCCTGAGCTTAATATCTATAATTTCCCACTGTAAGCCTTCATGATCTCTACCAGTGTCAACACTTCCATTTTTTACATTTGTAAACTCGTAAAAAAATGTAGGATTGTAAATAAGTTGAGATTTATTAATTGTAATAGTTGTAAAATCACCTGAGTCCGCATCTTCCCATACAGGAGCTATATTATCACAAGAACCTTGAAAATTTTTAGTAACTTTATAACCATTAACTTCTATTTGTATTTCAAAATTAAAAGTAAAACTAGAAACATCACTTGTTACCACGAAGGTGTTATTAGTTTTTAATCTAAAGCTGCCGTTTCCAATTGCTTCTAAAGTAAAATCAGAAAGCCTATTAATATTGTTTCCATCTACTACTGATAATAAAGTGCCTACGTTATTAACATTAACTATAGATTCATTAGCACTATCTCTTGGAAAAAATGAATTTGTAATAATAGTGCCTGAAGCCATCCCTTCATTTTGAGAATAATTTATTTGAGTTAGTCCAGCCGGTATTATATCAGTTGTTGTAAGTATTTCATTATTTAATTCTGATATTAAGCCAGATGAAGTTGTTTCCCAATAAATATTTAAATTAGAAAAAACAGGTAAAGTTTCAGCAACAGTAAGTTGAGTTGAAAAATTATTAGAAATTCTAGTACCTAAAACATTGTTAGTACTAACTGTGCCTATAAAAGGATTGTTCTTAGAATTGTATATAGGTAAAGGTGGTAGAAAACTTAAAACATTATCTGCTGTTACAGTTACTTGTTTGGAAAGTAAAACTGCTCCATCATTATTAGTTGTAAACTTATAATAAGCTAATACATAAACTTCATCACTTTCCTCTAAACCAGGTACGTTAACTCCAGCAGAGTCTACAGCTGTAACTAAAGAGCCAAAAGGTACATCATCTTCATTAGTCCATTCTGAAAATGTTATAGTTGAATTAGGACCTTGGCCACTTGCTATTTCTTTTTGAGTAGAACCTGGATTAGCTATTCCTAAATCTGACATAGTGCCTATTTGAACTACTTTATCAAGAGAAGAACCAGGATAATACTGCTTATTAAATGTAGAAAAATTATTAACCCTAAAAGATAATAGCTCGTTTGATCTAAAAGCCACTTGAGCTGGACCAACATCTGATAAGTCTTTAGGTATTTTATTAATATTATCTGAAAACATAGAAATTTTTGCTTGACTAGGGTTATCAGTAATACTAGTATCTAAAGTTCCATTTAGTACACCAGGCAGATAGGCATTGTAATATTCTTGCTCCTGCTGTTTTACTACTATTTTATAACTATACCAACCTAAATGATTTGGTTGAGATAAAGGGTTGTATAAAAAATTAGCAGTTCCGCTTCCTCCACTTATTGTTATAATATCTCCATTTAAATATCCAGATCCTTCACTAGCTATTTCTAATTGAACTATGTTTCCTGCTCCATTATTTTTAGTAATATTAATTGTTAAACCTGATCCACTACCTCCAGTTGTAGACACAGGATTATTACCTGTTGAATAACCACTTCCTGGAAATAAATTTGATATTTCATCTTGATTCATACCAGCATAAAGACCTGGATAACCGGGTTTATTATAAGAACTAGGTATAGTTGAATTAAATAAAACTATTAAATTATCTCCTGGCCATGTAGAATTAGAAGTTATAATATTAGTTTCAAAACCTTCTTGCTTAAAAGGAGCATATACAGTAGATCCTCCAAAGTCAACACCTCCAAAAGTGCCAGGCAGTTGAGTTACAGATGACAATATAACATCTGACTGTCTACCATACCTATCTGCTAAGATTATACCAACTTGATAAGTTCTATTTTGTTTTAATGTATGGTTTTGATACTCTTGTTGAGTTTTCTCTTCAGAGTTTTGTGGTTTGTCTCCTATTCCTATTTTATAATCTAAAGTATCTAAAGAAGTATGTCTATTTAAGTAATTTCCATATATAATTCTATTACCACTTATAGCTTGAGACTGTGCTTTTATAGGTACAGAATCACTTACTCTTGTAGTTTCAGCAGTAGAAAGAATTTTGTAAGGAGCTCTAGATTGGTAAGTGTAAATGAATTTTTTTGTAGTATTTTGAATAAACTGTTGAAAAGGTATTTCAGCAAGAACTTTTATTACGTTCTCTTGAGATTCTTTATAAAGTATTTCAATACTAGATACATGTAGATTTGAATTTAAAGTAGAATAAGAGCTAGTAGGACATGGTATTATTAAATCTATTTCATTTATTGAATTAGTAAAAAAATCTAAGTCAGTAGCATCTATTGCTTTTTGCTCATCACCTGCTTGTATATATCCATCTTGTCTAGGTACAAAGCATTCTTGAGTAAAAGGAGCTGATAAAGAATATTCATTATCAACAAACTTATATCTATAACTAAATCTAACAAATCTATTTCTTAAGTATTCACAATCACCAGGCCAATCAGAAACGTAATCTGGATTAGGTGCTGAAAAAGTTAAAATATTACCAACCTTCCAATCAGTAGGAACTGTATCCGCAGCTCCTCCAGAACCTATAGGATATTGAATATTAAAAGAGGAAGCTCCTGTTTGAGCGTTAAATCTAGCGGGACCTGTTTGAGGAGAGTTTATGTTTTCAATTTTCCAAGTATTAGCTGGAACTGGCAGTAAATTAGTATCAATATTAATTACAGTTGCCCCTGTAAAACTTGCTATTTTTCCGGCAACACTAGGTGGTAGATACTCACTACAACGATCTCTCATTGTAGATTGAGTTTCAACAATTAGAGTTAAAGTAGCAGAACCAGTTTTAGGTGCTAAAGAAACAACATTTCCATTTGTGTAATCTAGGCCAGGATTATTTATTGAAATGCCAGTCACAGCTCCTTCGGAGTTGACACTGGTTATATCAACAGTTAAACCAAAGCCTGTACCACCTACGCAAGGAAGACCAATAGCATTGCCATTATTAAATAAGGCAAGATAATTAGATGGGGCACTAGGATCTCCACTACCTCCACTATTTGTTATAGCAGCGCCTGTAACAGCATCTTGTATTAAATTTATATTTTCAAAAGGATAATATTTAGCTACTGATACTTGGTCTTCATTTGTATAATAACTAGGAACTGTATCAAAATTAGGGTTTGCTGTTTCTACGTTTATTTTTCTAGGTTGATTTCTATTATCTGTAAAGAAAAGTAAACTTTCTATTATATCAACACTAATAATTGGGTGTGTTAAAGAAAAATTTAAAAAATTACCAGAAACTAAAAGATTACGTGTATTAGTGGAAAAATTAAAAGACCATATTTGACAAATAGAATCAGAAGGGGCAAAATAACCTAATTCGCTATTGGAAGAGTCAGTGTAATCAGTTAAGAATATATAAATAACATTATTTACTTGATCAACTAAATTACCATTTATAACAACTCTAGAGTTATTGGTATATCCAAAATCAGTTATAGATACGTTACCTAATATTGTCTCCACTGTACCTACGCTGTCTCCTTCAGAAGCGCTAATACTTATATTATTAGCATCTCTATATTCGCCTGGAGGCACTAACCTGTCGTCTAAATCTTTATTCATTTTAGACTTTATAAAATTAGTTGTAATTTTTGTCATAATTAATGTTTAATCCATTTAGATTTACCACGCATTACTTGTGTAAATTCTGATAGTTTAATATTTGATAATCTTATTTTAGCATTTCTTAGTTTTGTAGATCTGTCTTTTTTATATCTTTGAACAATGTATTCTGGTATGTTAACTCTTGTAGAAGTTATAGAATATAGCATATGAGAATATAATGCATCCTCGGCCATCTTAGGCACCTTAGTATCATCACCATAAGCTAATCCATCTGATATATATTCTAAAGTTATTAATTTGCCCTGTAAATCACCACTAAAAGCAAATGCGCCTCTTCTATCATCTATAGTGAACCAACCGTTTTGTTGTGATATTTCTGGTTGCATACCATATCTTTGGCCATACGCAGATTTCCACCAATTAGCATTATAAACGTTAGCATCAGTAGATTCAAAATTAGTGCCTGTTAAGTTTTTTTGATTTGCGTTTCTCCAGTTTTCATTAGTAATAGATTGTTGAGATTCTAAGTTATTACCAAAGTCGTCTTGTGTTGGTATACCTTGATTATCTTGAATTAAAGGAGCTGTTGGATTTGTAGTAAGAGTGGTTGGATATATGATATGTTTTATACCCATACTATCTATATGTGATAGTTGCACATAGTTTACGTAGTCTTGAGGAAGTGGTAAAGATAAATTAGCTGGAATAGTTAATTCTTGTATATTGACAGATTTTAAAGTATCATAGCTAAATTCTTGTAAACCTCTTTTCGCGTGAAATATAACTTCTGATCTTTTTGCTCTTTTTATAACTCTATCAGTACCCACATAAGATAACATGAAGTTAGCTACTATGTCTTTCAAGCTGTTGTATTGGTAATTTTGATAGTTATCCCAAACGGTTGTTTGTTGTAATCTAACTGTTAGCAAAGAGCCAGCAGCTATAGGAGCCGCATAATTAACAGTTACAGCTTGAGCCGCTGTAGCTGGATCATTGGTATTAGTTAAAGTAGTAGCAACAGAGTCACTAGTATAACCACCGACAGTTGGAACCATTAAAACGTTATCTATATATACTTCATAGTTATTAATAGCTTGAGGAGTAGCTGCAACAGGCGTGTCTGTCCATATTAAAGGAGTTAATTCAGTAGGCCAAAGATAAGCTGCTCCACTAGCACCTAACACGTAGGTTTTTTCTCCTGTATAATATTCAGAATTATTTTGAGTTACAAGCCCTGGGCTTTCGTAGTTAGTTGATGTTGCCATATTTTATCTTTTTTCGTTAGCTTCGTCTTGGACTAGCTCTTGTTGAGCCGCTTGTATTATTTGAGGATCTCTTATTATTATTCCAGAGTATTTTAATATTTCTAAAATAACAGTTGTTTGATTCGAAGTATCTATTTCAAATTGAGAACTACCCTGTGTTGTTGGGTTAGTACCTGCTAGTTGATTTACTGTTATAAGACTAAGAGTTATATTTTGACTTAAACTTCCAAAAGCACCAGCTGCTACTGTCAATGAGTCGCCTGCTGAATAACCATTACTTTTATCTAAAGTTGAATTTATTGAAAAAACAATATTAGAATTAGTAACTGCAACATTTCCATTTCCAGATACTTGAGCATTTAAAACAGCACCTGAACCATTACCATTAGTGGTTGTTGCTATATTAGTATATTGAGAAGATTGAGCGTTTACAGTAGTTCCATTAGGAATAGTTAATGGTGTATATGTTGATCCTATCAATAGCATGCTATTAGAATATGTTCTGTTATCATATATATATTGGCCTAAGTTGCCTATACTATATCCCCATAAAATATCTTTTGGTTTTCTTACATAACTAAACTTAACATCGTTATTGTCAACTGTTCTTACTGGATTAAATGTAGTTACTTTTGGATATACTTCAACTTTGTCATTTTTTAATATACCTATTGGAAAGCTTTTACTAGGTTGAGTAAGTGGAGACATTAGTTGTTGTTTGTATTCTTTTCTACCAACTAACTCTATTTGAGGAGTGCCTGGAACGGCATTAAAATATACAGAACCCAATCTGTAAACCTCGTCATTACTGCTAGAGTCTTGTGGAAAACCATAAATGCCGTTAGCACTGCTTGATGCAGATTTGTACTCTTCAAACACTTGTATCTCTTCTTCTATGTGAGCTATTCTACTAGCAAACTCTTCATCTGTTTTAGGCATTCGTAAATACTGGTTAAG
>Ga0209482_1001545_pt1 | contig 15590 bp, 15 predicted proteins | sample CoawatmetaG10DNA_FD_187512 | JGI IMG/M metagenome (GOLD analysis project Ga0209482, IMG submission 187512) | Marine microbial communities from the West Antarctic Peninsula - Coastal water metaG104-DNA (SPAdes) (version 2) | ecosystem: Environmental > Aquatic > Marine > Coastal ...
CCATCATACAGATCGCCTACATTAGCTGAGAGCTGTATGTTAGATACTATACCAATAACTTCGTCTTCTGACAAATCAGATAGTTTTTTATCCCAGCCTATTTGTTCGCAAATACGACCAAAAATCTTTAGTGGATGGTTGTCTGACATTCTTCATTCTCCTCAACTTGAAATTGCACATCTATTTTAGTTCCAAAATAATAAATTACGGCTGATCCACCAATAACATCATCATCATCTTCACAAGTGTCCAATATAGCATCGTGGACGCAATCTATTAGCTCTTGTTGGTCGCAGTCCATATCCACAGGAACAAAAAGTTTACCTTTTTTTTCTCTATAGTCTTCTTCATAGAAGATTGTATAATCAACTCTGATGCTTGCCATCCATAGCCTCCATTGCTAAAGCAGAGTATCCAATAATATCAATCATGCTGTCTTCATGCTTTGGAGTGTGTGTTAATCTTACGCATTTAACAGCAATCATACATCGATAAACGTCATGCACAGACACTTCTTTCTTTAACAAAACAGACCACATTTTAGCTATGCTCTCATGAGTTTGATAAGCGTCTCCATAATCTTTAGCTCGGTCTCCTGTTATTAATTGTTCGGCTTTTTTTAGTGCTTGCTTACGCTTCATCCTTTTCTCCTATTGTTATAATCTTTTCGTCTATCTGTTGTTTGTTCCATACATAGTTTAACCAACAAGCCGCTCGATATTTATTCCAACTGAAATCAACAGCTTTAACTGAAACACCAAAACGATTTAAGGCTTGTGATTGTTTAGGGGTTACAGCTTCATTCAGCCACCTCTTGCCCTTCTTAGCGGCATCACTGTCTTCAATCTCTCTTAGAAAGTCATCAGCCGATGCAATGGCTTGTTCTTTAGTACCAACACTAACCACCCTCAACTTGCCTCCAGTTCGTTTTACAACAGCTACAGATATGTCATCTAAGTGTGCGACCATACCAAACCCATTAAAGCCACTAGCGGACATGCAACGACCATTATTAAAGAGATCAATCCAACGAAAAGGCGATCTATCCATAAGATCAACTTCTGTCATAACAAAGTCTTCTAATGCTTCTTTGCCTTCCGCTCCAAATTCATGTCCACATATCGCACACTCACGAGATGACAATGGCACTTCTGACTGACAACTAGGGCATATTTTAACAGGAGCTTCTCCTGATCTTTGAGCTTCAGCTCCTTCAAGATTTACACCTTCATCTAATGATCCGTGTGTAAGTACACTAGTTCCAAAGTCTAAAACCACACAATCTTTCTTAATAACATTTGGATGTTCTTCTGGATCTATTGTTCGGAGTCCACGACCAATCATCTGAACCATTGTGGATTTGTACGAACATGGTCTTGTTAGAACAATACAACTGACAGGTGGAGCATCAAAACCTTCTGTAAGAACAGCCACATTAACCACAACTTGAACATCACCATGCTCTAAATCATGTAGTATTTTCTGTCTTTCATCACTCGGAGTTTCTCCTGTAACAAGTTCAGCTCTTACATTTGATCTACGATACTCGTCACAAACGTCTTGTGCATGGACAACTGTAGAACAAAACACAACTGTTTTTCTATCGCCAGCCTTGTCTTTCCATTCATCTATAACTTTTTCATTGATGGCTCGCTTGTTCATAATCCTTTCAACTTCGCCCATATCAAAGTCAGATATGCTTTTACGAACATTTTGCAAGTCTTCTGTAACACCTACATCAATAACAAATGTCTTTGGTGGCACAAGAAATCCTTCACGGATTAGTGTTCCTATTTCTATCTGATGCGAACAATTATTGAATACGGTCTTTAAACCTTTTTTATCTCCACGATTAGGAGTCGCTGTAAAACCAACTATCTCTACAGAATTGTTCGCTTCTTTGACCCTGTTAATAATTCTTTGATAGGTTTCGGCTATGGCATGATGGCTCTCATCAATCACAACCATGTCAAATTTACACATATTATCTAAATTGTTCGGTCTTGAAAGCGTCTGCACCATACTAAATATAGATTGTCCAGACCAATCCTTTTCTGATCCGTCAACTATACTTGTGGATATGTTTGGATTCACACGAGAAAACTTATCTGCATTTTGCCTGACAAGTTCGTCTCTATGTTGAATAACTAATACTTTGTTGTTCTTTTTATGTCGCTTGCCTATTAAAGCGGACAACATAATAGTTTTACCCGCTCCTGTTGGAGCAACAACAATAGTGTTTTTATGTTTATCAAGAGCGATAGACGCATCGTCTACAGCTACTTGTTGGTATGGTCTAAGTATCATAGTTCCCTCATTGCTAGATGATGAAATGGGTAGCTTTACGGCAGTCGTGCTACCCAAACGACTTCTAGCAGACGAAGGTCATCTTGCCGCTAGATATTCGTAAACCCTATATTAAGCCCAAGAAGGCTTAACACCAGAATGTTGCTGTTGCCCTTGTGGTTGAATAGGAGAAGATGGCTGTGATGGTGCTTGTGCTTGCGGAGCATTGCCCCCACCAATATAACCTTCTTGATTAACCGTAACAGGTGACAACATTTTATTTTTGTCATCATAACCGTTAGTACCTTTTTCAACTGCAACTTTGATACAGAACTCCATACCATTTAAGGCTTCTAATCCAGATATTTGTCTTTTAGTATTAGCTTCTGGAGACATATCTGAAGGAGCTAATCCTTTTGCACTATCAACAATTTTTCGTAAACTTTGCAAACCTATTTCTCTGGACATAGAAACACCACTTGGGTTCTTTTTATCGCCATCAAAAAATATGTTATGCCAAACTTTACGTTTGTCAAACTGACCACCAATGATATTAAATTCACATTCAATCCATTTAGCTGACGTAGTAGCTGACTGTCTAAAAATAGAATCACTAGCCAGATCTGGGATAGAAACACCATCCATTTGTGGTTTAATGTGCATGATTACACGAGCAATAGTTCCGTGTGGAATTAAAGCGAAGTCGTTACCCTCGTCTGGGGTTATTTGATTTAAGTCAAGCATTATTGATTTCTCCTTCTTTGCTAGATTGTTCAGATGGATTTACAAAAGTCAAAGGTCTCTCTGACTGAATCTTTCCACCACTCATTTTAGTCAAAAGTTTACCTAAGTGTGGCTCTTCCAATACATCGAGTCTGCCCGATCTATCTTTCGCTGGATAACCCCACTCATTTAACGTCTGACATACAAAGGCACGATATGTGCCTGTACTCTCGTCTCCTGTCATGACTGCCATTGTGATAACTTCATCAACAATTCCTGGCAATTCACGACCTGTCTTTGAACCTTCTATTTGTAACTCAAATAGTTTACGTCCATATTCATCAACTTTCTCGTCAAGAATGCCTACAAAGATAACATTCTTTTCACGAATATGTTGTAAGTGTGTGAGCCAATTCATCATCTCACGACCTTGCATCCCATACACTGAACGAGTATCAACAGTTCCATTTCTAGTTCGGTTTTCGGCTTGACCCATACAATGTTGGAAACATAGTCTACCTGCCACAGTTATACTGTCAACAAATATAGTTTCATATTTTTTCATCATTTCGGAAGGGTCGCCATACTCTTGCACAACATGATCGTAATGCACTTGGCTATAGGCTTGGTCGTCAGTTAATGATGGATTACCTCCACCTAAAAAACATGCAAAGTCACGACATTCAGACCATGTCTTAGGACGGATAACATCGATTGGCCATCCTTCGATAGCCGCATCACCCGCCTCTAAGTCCATGAATAATGTAGTGTCTGCATCTAAAGTCCGAGCAAGAGTGGTTTTACCCACTCCACTCTGACCACACACAACGATCTTATGACCTTTTTTCTCAGCCATTCGCTGTTCTGCTGTAATTATATTTAAAGTCATTATTCTACTTCCTCTAATTTAAATGTTACACCAGCTAAATCCACAGTTCTATGTGGCTCTAACAAAGTCTTGATGGCTGGAGGAGCAGTGGCATACTTTCTTTCCTCTATAGTAACGCTTATTTTACCATAGTGCCTTGCATCTTCTTGATCCATAGTATCAAGCGTTGCCATAAGGCCAACTTGATCCCACTCAATCTTCTTTCTGAAGTTTACATTAAGTTTTATATCGTTTGTAACCATAATATTTGTAGAACCAAAGTCTTTGCCTAAATCTCGTAATTTGTCACGAGCTATGTTACCAAATCTTTGTTCAAAAACCTCATTAATAGTCTTGAGTTTTTGCTTGTCTCTCTCAATATCTTTTTCAAGAGACCTACGAGCATGAATAAGTTTTGACTCGTTCATCTCGAAATAATCTGTAAATGTTGTCATAATTGACCTCCTTGTTTATTTACACTAGAAACTTATATATAGCACTAGTTACAACAAAGTCAATACCTGTTCTATCATTTATTTTTAAAAGAGAGCAAAACATCTATGCCATGGATGGCTAACATGAGTTTTTTCTTTAGCCTAAACTCTGGTGTGACAACGCCTTTAGCGTCTTCCACAATAAATCTTGATAGTCCATCTTCGTCTAATAATAAATATGTATAATCAGCAATGTATTTACATATTTTATGTCCATTAATTTCTAATAAATAGGTTACTTGTCTATCTAATTGGTCAACAACACCAGCTCGTTCCATAGCTTTTAACTGACCCCAACGCTCCGCTTCCCACCTAGAATCAAACTTTAATCCCATTGCAACTGTCTTTTTTGCAAAATACTTGTTGGGTTTCCCAACTTTTCTGGGTATAATTCGTTTATTATTAGAATACATAGGAGTTACTATAATGGCAGATCCAACAAAATTCAAGTCAATTGGGATAGATACTGATACTTATCATAAACTAAAACGTATTTGTGATGATGAAAGACGTAATATTCGTCAACAAATTTCTATCTGGGTGGATAAAGATTATGAAGAAAGATTTAAGGACGATAATAAAGTAACTCGTTTAGGTTTAGGTACGCTTAGTAATTAAGCGACCTGTTCTTTAACACCTAAATTTTCCATTCTTTTTATCAAACGATTAGCACGATTGGTTACTTGTTTGTGCCACCTTGAATCTTCCATTTGAGTTGCACATTCAAGCCAATCGTTATTATCTATAGCAGCACGAAATTTTACAAATTTGGATAATCTTGGTCTGCCCATATTGAACATCATATTGCACAAAATTAATTGCACATCTTCAGGTAAATCATCAAAGTTATCAAATAACTTTTTGCATTCTTCTACTGTGCCGTGAACATCAGTTTGAAAACAATTATTAACTCTATCTTCTGATACTGGTGTGCCTACTGGCTTTTCGTATTCTTCATCCCATTCAGTAATAAGATGTCCTATACCATGCGTTGGCAAACCAAGATGGTCTAAATATATTTCGTACTTACATCCTTCGTCTTCTTTTAGTTCTTCTCGTAATTGTTCTACGTTCATGGTGTTTGCCTTGCTGCTATTGCTTGGTTTACAGGACTAAGACCTAATAAAGCCCCTGTGCCTGGTGAATTAACATTTATTTGTCCTAATCCTGTGTTAGATGCTGGAGGAGTTACGTTTATTCCAGTACCTGTAGGAGCTGGAGGCCGAACATTTGTTCGCACTTGATTAGCTGTATTTTTTAAAGCTGAAGTAATTCCAGAGTTGTCTGCAAGAGCTTTTATTTGATCTGCTCCTTCACTTATACCTGATTGCACAAACTGACCAGGTGCTTGAGAGAAAGCGTTTCTCATAACTTGACCGAGAGTTTTAGCCCTTTCTGCTTCTGTCTTTACAGTTCTTACACCGTTTTTATATTGTTTTACGATCTGACTGTAGTAAGGAGCTGATGTTAAATATCTACCTAAAAGAGTAAATTTAGCTAATTTACCAAGATTTTGCAAAGGACTGGCCGCTATATTAGCAGCTACAAGATCACCACCTTCGGCAGTTCTTGCATTAAACTTTAGTATTTTAGCAAACTCTGTCATGTTCTTACCCATTGCATCTCCGTAAAGAACATTTAATTTATTTCCTTTTGATGCTTCTAACATACGATCAGCAAATTTATTTAACTTTTTAGCATCCGTCATAACAGTTTCACCAAAGTCATCAATCAAACTATTCATAAAATAACCTTGAATTTTAGCAATGGATTCAGTGTCATTTTGACTTTCAAAGTATTTTTTTATTTCTTGTATTTCATTTGCTTTAGTGGAATTGTTCGCTATTAGCTCCCCAGCTTCTGTAGTGTTTAAATTACCATTAGCCAGTTTATTTCTAACACTGCTACTTTGTAAATTATGCACATTAACTTGAGCATCCTTAACGCTTTGTAACAACCCTTTTAAATCCTGACTACCGCCTTGATTTATTACATTATCAATAATATTATCATCTATTTTGCCTAATGATGTTATTCTAACTTGATTAGCTAATGATTTTATTGAATTATATTGAGTGTCTCCGCCAAATAAAATTTTACCAGTTGTACCAAGACCATCAATTGCATCAGCAAATGCCTTACCACTAAATGCTACCGTGCTAAATGAGTCAATACCAGACTTTGTTAAAGCATCTTTAACAAAGTTATTTGACAATTCTTCTCTTAATGTTTGAGAAGCACCAGGTCTTCCAAACTCATCTAAAACTGCAAATGCTTTTTGTAAAAATTTAGGACTATTTGGTTTTATCAAATCTTTATATATTTTAGGATCTATGGGTTCTACGTTATTTCTTACAAAATCATCTAAATCTTTTAAAACTTTATTTCCATCTAAATCTTCTAAAAGTTGTTTTCCTTTAGCAAAATCAGCTCTTGCTTTATTTAAACTTCCAGATGCTTTCATTAACAAATCAACTTCATCACCTGTCATTTTAGCACCTTGAGCTAACGCTTCTAAATCTGTGCTATTTAATATTCTGTCTATATCTTTTACAAATGGTTGCAGAGTATCTTTGACAGTTGACGAATTACTCATAGCTGTATCATTTAATGATTTTCTTAAAATATATAATTGATTAAAAGATGCTGGGTTATTAAATTTTTTACCCCCAACTTTTCGCAGTCCTTCTAAAGCTCCTATAATAACTTTACTCGACATATCGTTTGCACCAGCATAATCTTTAAGAAGTTGATTAACCTTTGTATCAAATTCTTTTATTGGAATAAAACCTTTTGCACCAATAGTTGATTCCATTAATTTATCAACTGCTTTAAAGTTTTGAGTCATTAAACCATTAAAACCTGTTTGAGCTTCTGCCAATAATTCAAACGCTTCGTTATCAATACTTGAATTTCTGTTTAACGCAGCCCCAAAAGAATTAGCTGTATCTTCAAATTGTTTTAATACAGCTTTTCTTGCTTCTTCTTCTGCTTTAATGAGTGCTTTGTTATTTTCTTTTAAACCTTGAAGCAAAGCATCACCCGCTTCGTCAGCAGTATTTGATCCAGCTTGTAATTTAAAATCATTTATTTTTTGAGCCATGACCTCACCGTTTTTCTTTAAACGATCAGAAGTTTTAAATATTTTCTCTCCAATAGCCTGTGTTCTAGCTATAACTGATGGCGCACGGATTGCTGATAGACTAGGTAAAATGTCCATTTCAATTGATTTTCCAGCAATCTCAAGTTCTTCGGCTGTTAATTCTTTACCAGCAGTCATTGATTTTTTACCAATACCAAACGCTTTACCAAGAAGGCCAAACAATCCATCGCCTACAAAACCTATAGCCGCTTCTGTCGCTATGTCTTTAGCTATTTCTCCAGCCGATTGCCTAGATACACCAGCACCAGCTTCAATAATCTCTTCAACACCTTGTCCACCACCAGCTCCTAATCCAGCTCCGATAGCTGCACCAAGAATAGGAATAGGTATGGCTATCTGTCCTGCAATAGCTCCACCAATACCACCAATAAGCTCTGGTGCTATTCCAGCAAGATCAGCTAAGTCATAACGACTAAAGCCATCTTCATCTATAAGTATATTTTTATCTGTTTCTTGTCCAAACTTAGCCGCACCTTCAGGTGTAAGAGCTAATCTACCACGCTTATCACGAACATATAAGTCTTCGCCTATGTCAAATTTAGCTAGTATAGCTGCTTCTTCATCGTTATTTTCGGCTGCTGACAATGCAGCTCGCAAAGAAGCACTTTTAATTCCTGTGTTAGTATCGAACAATTGTTCTAACTTATCTTGTTCAGAAGCCTCGTTACTAACTTGCTTACCAGCTCCTCTATCTCTTAATATGTTGGCTATCTTTATTCTTTCTTCAACATTAGGCTGGTCGCCTTCGATAAGTATATTAATTGCCCCTTCTGGGGTATTTAACTGTACGTTACCCATAATTTATTTCTTTCTTAAATCAATTGTAAATACGCCATTTTTAATACTAGAAGAATAAGTATTATCAGTTCCTGTTGATATGGCTTTGTTAATAATAGCCATAGTTTTATTATATTCTTCATCATTTCTAAAATTTTCTCGTTTTGAAAATGAATTAAATTGACCTTCTAATGTTCTTTGTGGTGCATCAAATATTGTTCTAAGTTCTTCTAATCTATTAATGTTTTGGTCAATAGGTTGTCCAAGTTTAATTCTACTTACTAATAATTCTAGTCTTTTTATATCGCCTTCAGATACTCCATTACCAGATTCTTTTGTTAAGAACTTTTTGTATTGTGAAATTAATCTATCTTGTATTGCAGTTACTTTAGCTTCTGCTGAAATATTTTTATCACTAACAATTTCATCGATTCCTTTTGAATAATCCGTGTCACCAATACCAAGAGGTTTTAGAAATTCTTTAACTCTACCACCTAACAATGAAAATGCTGATCCGCCTCCTTTTTGACCCACTGACTTCAAAATGTTTTGCATTTCAGTAATGCTTCCTTGTGCTTCTAATACATTAACATACATATTAGCGTGTTTTTCTGCTTGTTGAACAGGTGCTAAGAACACTCTATTTTTTGATCCTGTAATAAAAGCAGTATCTACTTTGAGAAAATTGTTACCTTGAAGTGTCTGTGTAGTTACTTTACCTTTTGCATCTATAGGTTTGAAATTAGCTTCAGCTATTTTAATTTCCATATTATTATTGTGTTTAATATATTCAAGCTGTCTTTTAAACTTTTCATCTCTGAATTGAGTTGATAACGCTGAAAGAGCTTTTCTCTTTTCTTTAGCTGTTGCTAACTTTGCTAAACTATCAGCTTTAGTTTCTTGTAAAGCGTACTTACCAGCAGCCACTTGACCAGCTCTAGCATCGTCTTTAGCTTTTTGAAATAATGGCATTGCGGCTTGTCCTGCTTCTCCCGCAGAACCTATGATGTTAGATAAATTAAAATCTTTACCAGCTTTGTTTTGCATTAAAGATAAACCTAGAGACATTAAGGCTAGTTTATTGTCAGGCTCGCCTGATACATCAATGCCTGTTGCTTTAGCAAAATCAGTCTTGTATTCGTCTATAGTTTTTCTTGAGGTATCTTTTTTAGTACCATCACCATAAATATTAGTTATGTCATCCATAGCACTTTTAAAAAGACTTTGTTGAGCTTGTGCTTTTTTTTGTGCTTCAGTAAGAGGTAAGTCTTGTCCAGAATTTTCTTCTGCATCATCTTGAGCGGCAAGCACAGCATCTTTAGCTATCTCATCTGCTTTTTTATCTAACTCTTGTTGAGCAATTAATGCGTCTGCTTCTGGATCTGAAAATTCACCAGTTGGATCTTTTTTAAAATTTTCTCCAGTGCCTCCTTTAAAAGTGTCTATCCCAGCATCTATTAATTTTTGTTTTTCCGCTGCGTCTCTTACAACAGGTGACAATTGACCTTTTTGCATACGGTCTTGAGCAGAAAGTTGTCTTAATATGTCTTGTCCTGCTGATTGTGTGTCTGGATCTTTTGCAAAAGATGAATCAGATTGTTCTCCAAAAACATATTGTCCAAGATTATTTAATAATGGTGATCCAGTAAGAGGATCGCCAACGGATGTTAATAGTTTTTCAGCATCACCTTGAAGTGCAAAGAGAGATGGGAATGAAAAATCTGTTATATTTTGCAAACCTTCAGTAAATCTTGATCCTCTATTTGAAGGATCTAATTTATCTTTATCAATACCTATCTGATTTTTTAAAAAATCTTGATACCTTTGTTGACCTTCATCAAAGCTAGTAGCACCAGGCACTCCTTTAGGAAACAAACCACCTAAACCAACTCTTTTTCCGCCAACATTTAATGCCTTTAATAGTTCAGGTGATAATTGAGGCGACCCAAGACCAGCTTTACCACTCTTTACACCACGTTTTTGATACTCTCTTATTGCGTCTTCTATACCAGCCATTATGTTCTTCCACTAGAAGCACCACCACTAAACGGTGCAATTTGTGATAATGTTGTGTAAGCACCTACACCTTGCAAAAATGGATTAGCAGAAGGTGTCGTTGCTTGCGTAAACGTAGAAGGTATACTTGCACTTGGCATTCCTTGTAACAAGTTTTGACCTATTTGTAATCTTGTGTAAGGCTCTTGAGCTGATTGCATTTGATTTTGTCTATAAGCATCAAGTCCTGCTTGTTGCTGTGATTGTCTCATTGCACCTAACTGGCTTAACTGTGACACATCGGCCTGACCTAGAGCTTGCTGTAAACGACCTACATCACTTGTTGTTCCTGCTAATTGACCAAACTGTTGTCCAATGTTAGCTTGTCTGCCACCAGCGGTGCTGTATTGATTAGCAATATTGCCTAAAGATGTTCCTAATTGTCCTCTACCTTGACCTAAAGAACCAAACCTAGCACCTAAATCACCAGACGCTTGACCAAGTCCAGCTTGAAGTTTTGCTGCATTTTGTGATCCTGCTAACGCTTGTGCATAATTAGAAGAAAGTAACTTTGATAATGTGTCGGCTTTTACTTGTTGCAATCCTCTATCACGCTCTGATCTTTGAATACCTTCACGACTTCCACCAAAAGCACCAGATTGTATGGCTTTGGCTGCATCGCTTTGTCTTGCTATGTCAGCTTGTCTATCCATTTGTGTCATTGTAGCGTCAATGACTTGCTGTTGATAAGGATTCATAAATTGAGATATTCCCTGAGAAGGGTCGGCTAAGTTAGACGCTTGTTGTAAATAATTAGCCCCTTGAGAAATAGCACCTCTGCCAGCATCAAAATCACCAAGACCACCTCTTGCAACACTTCTAGCGTCACTGAGTCCTCCTAATCCAGATTGAATACTTCCCAATCCAGCAGCTAACGCTTGTTGTCCAGCAAGTGTTTGATCTCTCGCACCTTCAATAAATGGCTGATAAGAACCAGACAATTGTTGTCCTAAATTTATTGCAGAAGTACGAAGTGGATCCATTCCAGCTATTTGATAATCTGGCAATCCTAATGGAGAATCTAATAGTCCTGCTGAAGTTTGTTTGTCACCATCAAATTCACCGAACCCAGTTTGTAACATACGTTTTTGCAAACCTTCAAGAAAAGGTGGTAATCTTTGTATGTTTTCAACGGTTTGAGTTGCCATTACGCTCTAGCCTCCAATTTGTCCATCATATTATAAGCGTTTTGGATACCTTTTCTTTGGTTTCCACCACCTAATCCTTTTACTGCGTCTTTAGTTAACACAAATTCACCTGCCATGAGCATAGCAGGAACGTCATCTTTACGTCCAGAACCTTCGCTTGGGTCTATGCCACCATTTCTACGAGGAAAACCCATTTCTCCACCCATGTTAGCAAATGTTATACCACCAAGTTTACCACCAGGACCTCCGTAACCAAAAGGTCTTCTTTCAAATTCTGATCTTTGATCTTCATCTTCATCGCCACCTGACAATAATTGCATTAATAATCCAGCAGATAAACCTTGACCTAAACCTGAACTTAAAAACTTACTTGCAATAGTATCATCACCAATACCTAATGAACTTAAAAAACCACCACCTTTAGATACGCCTTGAACAGCGGATGCAGGAACATCTTTTGCTAAAAATGAATCTGCTCCCATTCTTTTAGCTAACTCTGGATTGCCAGCAATAGTTTTTGTACCAGCTTGTGAAGCACCAGTTTGTGTTGCTTGTGATCCAGCTTCAGCACCACCACCAAACATAGCACCAAGACCACCAGATAATAATCCAGCCATTATAGCATCTTTATTTTTACCACCACCTAACTTACTTGCTAAAGCACCAGTTCCTGCTCTTAATAAGAAAGGGCTTATACCTCCAAGTGCAGTTCCAGCGGCTAATTGCGGGGCAAATGCTGATAAAGCAATAGGAGCTACTTGTTTAATAAGTTTACCCAAATCAAAGAACTCTTGTTGTCCTGTCATTGGGTTCATGCTTCCAGCATTAGAACCAACCACTTGTCTTTGTGGGTCAAGACCTTGATTAACAAGAGCTTGATTTAATCCCATTCCTATTTGTGGGTTTTCTTGTAATATAGATTGAGGCACAACCATTTCGCCAGTTTGTGCGTGAACCATTTGATTATCACCAAATCTACCCATATCGGCTAATCCTCCATTTGCAAATTGTTGAATGTTTTGTAATCTTCCCATGTTACCAAACATCTCGTTTTGAAGAATACCAGAAGGAAAACTATCTGTACCACTATTTGTTGGTTGTAAAACAGCAGGATTATTAGAAGAACTTCCTATTGAAGATGATGCTGATTGTAATGGACCTGCATTAGCTGAAGCTAGTTGACCTTGTGAAAACTCCTCAAAAGGCATTTCGCCAGGAAGAACCACTCGACCCATAAAACCTTCGGCTCTTTGTTTTCTTGCGGCTTCTACTGCTTTATCATAATCGGCTCTCATTGAATTTATACCATCACCAATATAATCAAGATTTGACGGTTGTAACTGTCCCATCTGAGGTTTAAACTGTGAATAGTCCATTCCTGGATTTTGTTCTGCTCCAGGTGGAACAACGGAAAGATTAAAACCTGGATTAAATGCTGTTAACTCAGCAGGTCTTGGTTTAGGAAAACGAGGATCGTTATTTATAAGATTATCAATTGCTGATGAACCATCAGAGTTATTGTTAAAGTCAGGAGTTGATGGGTTTTGTGTAGATAACGCAGTATTAGTACCTTGATTTCTATTTTGCATTAATTTTAAAAAGTCACCATTTTTACTGACTTGTTCTTGTATACTTTCTAATACACCATTACTGCTAAAAGACGGATTTATACTAGATCCAAAAGATCCAGCCAATCCACCTTCTTGCATATACATTGGTCTATTATACATATTTTATCCTCATTATTATAAAATTTAGCATTATTTATCATTTAACACAAGATTATAACTTTATTAACTAACGCTCACCGTCACTGTTCCAACTGAACCAGTTGCTAATACACTTCCCGTTAATGCTTGATTGGTTTCTAATATTTTTAAAAAACCACCATCTCCAACGTAAATATCACCTATATTAAATATATTACCAGTTCCACTACTAGGTATAGAAGGAAAATTAAGTTGGGGATTTTGTAGTTGATTTATTATTAATTCTAACGATCTAACTAAATCTATTAAATAAGTAACGCTTACTTCATTAGATGGAGTTGGGAGTCTTGGGAAAGGTACAATATTATTAGACATTACCTTCTCCCGTCTGGTCTAGCCTGAACTCTTGGAGAACCTAATCTCCAACGAACACCTGAATCAGAAGACGATACAGAAAGATTAAATGCCCTACCTCTAACTCTTATGTCAGCTTTATTTGTCCATTGCTCAAACGGAACAGTGCTTGTTGACACAGCCGTTCTTGTTACAGCACTAGTGTCTGATTGCAAGTAATCTCCGCCTGGAAAATTACGACCTTCAACAGTTATATTAACAGATGGATTGTCAGCATCAGATCCGTTAAATGTTAAGTCTGGAATTAATTGACTAACAAAAGCAAAACGATCACCATCACCAATATCGATTTGACTTGACTCAATGGAAGAAATTAAAGCTGAACCATCATCATCGTATCCTTTTTCGTGGTTATATACATAATTACTACCTGTTGCTATGGGAAAATCTCTTAATCCTCTATCTAACCATGCGTCTCTATTAATTGTTCCATAATACCACAATTGTTCGTTATAATTGTATATAACATATTTATCATTTTGCCCGTTGCCACCATTAACAACTGAATTTGTATCAGAAGGATAAAGCCAAATAACCTCACCAAACTCTGCGTTAACACCAGCGTATATTTTATCTAATTGGGCGTTGTTTAAATTAAAAAACACTTCTTCTTTTACAGTACAAGGTATTTGTTTTACACGACCATCATAAATGTAAAAACAATTTTTACCCATCCAAACAATTATATCTTCAATAGCAACAGCAGCGTTAGGACCAGCAATAGTAATGTTAGAAGCAATCGGAGTGATACCAAATGTAAAAGGAGGACCTATAAAACGCATAGAATGAAGTGAAGAATCAGTCCAAATAACAATTTCTCTTTTAGTTTGTATTGCTTTTACAAACTTAGATCCTGAACCAATTCTTAAATCTCCAGCAGTGTTAGTGGCTGTTGGTGTCCAATCAGTTAAAGATTCTTGGTCAGCAAAACGTATTAATAAAGGGTCTTGAACTCCTGATGAAAATAAACCATCACATCCAAAAGCAATGATGTGTCTATCAGTATCAGAAACCATTACCTGAGTTACAAGAGTAGGTACATTAATAGTGTCGGTTGCTGCTGTTGAAAGCTCAATAGCTCTTGTTGCCACACCATTGGATTTATCCCAAAAATAAATAGCTCCATTTCTAGGATTAATAAGTAAGTCTTCTCCAAAATTATCGTGCGACCATAAACGTAACGCTCCAACCGTTGTTAAATCTGCGCCAGAATTCCATGTTCCTCTACCCCAAACGCCAGCACCCCAACCAGTTCCACCAATTTGAGTGTCTAATCCAACACTTATTTGATAAACGGCATCACCACCAGAACCACCGTTGCCACTATCAGAACTATTAGCGGCAGCAGTAACTTCAAAAGTAAAAGTGTTTGCGGTAGGAACGCTTGTTATTTGATGCTCTGCATTTAATACGGCTGCTGTAACAGCTCCACCTAAAGAAGCGGCTCCAGCTATTGTTACAAAATCACCTAAAGAAGCTCCATGAGAGCTATCTGTTGCAGTTATTGTTGTTGAGCCATTAGCTTTTTTTGCAAAAACAATACCATTAGTTGTTGTAGCTCTAATTGGAGTTATATCGTAAAAAGCACCGCCTTCTTCAACATAGTATTTTAAATGAGTTCCTACACCTAAAAAATCAGATCCGTCCAAACCCAACCAATTATGTAAGGCTCTTGCTGTTCCTTGATACGTTTGTTCCGAGTATTTTTCCCAGCCTCCTATTTTTTCAGGAAATCCCATACGAAATCGTATCTTGTCACCATTGACCCAGCCTCCTTCGTTAGAGTAAGATGTTACGTCTCTATTTATTCCTGGTCTAAACTTTAACTTTGTTAATGGCATTAATTACCCTGCATTTTGACTTTCGGATTTGTTATCTTCGGCATCTTCAATGATATCCATTTTTTCTTTTAATGATGCTATTAACGAATTAGTAAAACTAGATTGTGCAACA
>Ga0209482_1001550_pt1 | contig 15552 bp, 28 predicted proteins | sample CoawatmetaG10DNA_FD_187512 | JGI IMG/M metagenome (GOLD analysis project Ga0209482, IMG submission 187512) | Marine microbial communities from the West Antarctic Peninsula - Coastal water metaG104-DNA (SPAdes) (version 2) | ecosystem: Environmental > Aquatic > Marine > Coastal ...
TAGGTAAGGTCACTGCTAGTAAGATACATGACATTATGATTAAGACTAAAGCAGGAGAGTCTACCTATAAAACAAAGTATCGTATGCAGTTAGTGACAGAAAGATTAACAGGTAAAGTTGTACCTATATTTATGAATAACGCTATGGCTCATGGTGTAGAGTATGAAGATGAAGCCAAGACTTGTTATGCTAATCATAGGAAGTTGCTAGTAGGCACTGATGTAAGAGATGTTGGCATGATAGATCACCCTAGCATAGATATGTGTGGTGCTAGTCCTGATGGATTGGTAGGAGATGATGGGTTAATAGAAATTAAATGCCCACAACCTATGACACATACCACAACATTAGAAACAGGAGAGATACATAAGAGATATATGCACCAGATGATGTGGCAAATGGCTTGTGTGGGAGAACATATTAAGTGGTGTGACTTTGTATCTTACCACCCAGATTTTCCTGATGACCTAAAATTATTCATCAAGAGAGTGCCAAGAGATAATGAGCTGATAGCTCGTTTGGAAGAAGAAGTAAGCACATTCGTGCAAGAAGTAGAATATAAAATTAAAACCATAAAGGAGAATCAACATGGCTGAACAATATGATAACACTAACAAGTTTGCGTTATTTAAAAATAACAAAACTAAAGATTCACAACCTGATTACACAGGGACAATTACTTTAGAAGGCGGTAAGGAAATGTCCTTGAGTGCATGGGTAAGAGAATCTAAAGCAGGGGCAACATATATGAGTGGAAAAATGCAAGAACCATATGTGCCTGATAATAGTAACGCACCTAAAGAAACAGTAGCACCTAAAAGTTTTGACGAAATAGCTTCAGATGTTCCTTTCTAGCATGAAATACTTATTGCTAGGAATGATGTTTAACTTACCTGTTCTAGCAGATAGTGTGTGGGAGAGCGATGGTTCATTAACTATTATTGAATCATCAGAACCCTCTTATCTATTTATTGATAGTTCAGGAGATGTTCAAGTAGAAACACAAGTCTCAAGTGATGAGCCAACATTTGTTTATGGCAGTGATGAATTAACAGTTTGTCAGCCAACAGGACAAGGTTCTATATGCTATTAACTAGGGGGGAGAGATAGGGGAGGAAACTCCCCTTATCTTTATCACTAATTATTATAAGGAGTTAGAATGAGTGACAAAATAAACCCAGCACATTACAAAGATATTGTTTCATTATCAAGCTTTAAAAGATGGGATGAAGAAGATAAGTTTGATGTGTGGGATAATACCAATCCTGAAGTTGTTGATAAAATGACACATATAGCTACACAAATTGCTGTAGCTTTAGCCAACAGATATGATGTTGATAGTCACCATTTTCCAAAAATGGTAGCAGAAGACTCATGGAAAGTAGCGGAAGCAATATTAATACAAAGAGAGGAGTGGATAAATGAATGACAAAATAAACCCAGAACATTATAAATCGTCAAAAGGTTTAGAATGTATTGATTGTCTTGAAGCAACAGTAGAAGGTTTAGTTGGAGTAGAAGCGACTGATACAGGAAATATTATGAAGTACCTATGGCGATGGAAAAAGAAAGATGGAGTAAATGACCTTAAAAAAATAGAGTGGTATGTAAAGCATTTAATTGCTCATGTTGATGGTGATGAAGAAAAATTAAAAACAATGAATGAAATAATGCTTGACCAACAATTTGATGAATTGCATGATGAAGACTAGCAAGCAAGAAGTTTATATCTACGGAGAAAAATTTGTTTGCCATAGTTGTGGTCGTGATGCTATGTTTATGGACAGTGATAAAAAGTGGTACTGCTCTTTCAATATGTTTGATTTAAAGGAACATCATGGCACCTGCAAAAACGATAAAAATAAATAATCCTATTTGTAATGTTTGTAAAAAACCAGCCAAGATATATTCTGATGGCAAGTGGTGGTGCAGCGTTAGTGTAGAGATAGGAGAGTTTAATTCATCAGGATTTTGTAAGGAGAAGAAATGATTAATTGTCCTAAATGTAAAGATGTAGAAATGATATGGGGAAATGATTGGGATAATGATGATGACATGGATAGTCAATATTTAATATGGAGTCAGTATAGTTGCCCACAATGTGAAACAATACTAAATGTATATTGGAGTGAAAGAGATGGCAAAGGGAAAGGAAGCATTAAAAAAGAATAAAGATGAATGGAAAGAACATCAGTTTATATATGATGGATATAAGTATGTAATGACATACAACAAAAAAGATTTTAATATTGCACACGAACTAACAGGAAAGATTATAACTAAAGGAAACTTTAAGGAGTAAATCATGATTGAGTTTGCATTTGTAATGGTAATTAATTTAGCACCAGACCCTTTGCAAGATTGGGAGTATGTGGGGTCGTTCAATAGCTGTCAAGAAGCGGTCTTGTATGTAAGCCTACATTATCCAGACCCATATGAAGTTGATATGGCATATAGATGTTTGCCAAAAGAATATATTGCATTACCAAAAGATATACAAATTAAAAACATAGACATGAAAACCAATAGCATTAGATATTATGATAAACATAAGGCTTGTAAAGCAAGGAGAGACTGTAATGAGTAAAGGTAGCGGCAGAAGAAAACAAGACATAACAGACAAAGAGTTACAAGATGTTTGGGATAGAATATTTAGTGGGCATCCTAATGAAACAGACCATATGAAAATTAGGAAGAAAAAAATATCTCCTGAAGATGATGGTAATGATGATGGCTATGGAAACATTATAAAAGGCAATGATTAATGGCTATATCACCAACACAAAGAACTCTGAAGAAGCTACGGGATAGTGGTGATTACCCTTTAGTTGCTATTGTAGAAAGGTGGAACGCATTTGCCAAGATACGACAAGACTTATTTGGGATAATAGATTTACTAGCAATAGATATTAAAGGCAACACAGTTGGAATCCAAGTCACGAGTTATAGTAATGTTTCTGCTAGGCTAAAGAAGATGGAAGATAGTGATGCTATTAAACATTTAAGAGATGCAAATTGGGTGCTACTTGTTCAAGGGTGGCATAAGAAGAATAACAAATGGGTATGTAGGGAGGTAGATATATCATGAGTAAATACACAGCCGAAAGATATTTAGAATTTGCAATAAGAGCTAAAGAGTTTATAGAAAAAAATCCTGATGCTAGTAGAAAAAGAATAGCAGATTATGCAGGGGTTCATGCAGGAGCATTAGATAGATTAAGTAAGGATTATGGATTTGCAATGCCAGAAGCTATGACACCACAACAAACAAGGAGAGCAAGTAACTGGGGAACAATACTGGGTGGATTAAGTAAGAAATGAGGATAGCTAGGCTCATGGACATACTAAATGATTGGGCAAGGTGGATGAAGCAAGATAGTCACAGGCTTGGTTACCCTAGCAAAACATCTTACTTCTCAACGGGAGGTGAGTCTACTTCAGAAGTGTTTGAGGATATGGTATCTAAATCTGATATGGAAAACATTAAGATTGTTGATGCAGTTATAGATGGGCTATCTAAACCACAAAAGACTGCTATTAACTATCGGTTTCTTGGTGGTAAGAAGCCTATGTATTATGAAAGAGATTTAGGATTAGCAATAGATAACTTATTAACTATTGTAGGGAGAAGAATATATGCTTAACTTAAAATTAAATAAAGACATTGTTTCAAAGTCAATCAAACATAATCAAGAAACTAATTTAGGGAAGCGAGGTCATGCTGATGGCAATCAAGAGGAGCAGTTAGTAGGAATATTAGGAGAGAATACAGTATGCAATGCTCTTGATTTACCTTTTATGAACTCTGAAGGATATGATGGTGGGTTTGATATTCAATTGAATAATAAAAATATTGACATTAAAACGATGGGAAGAACTGTATATCCACAATTAAATTATGTTAATAATTTAGTAGCAATGCAATTAAAAAATAATTCAGATATTTATTTATTTTGTAGCTATCATAAACACAATTATGAACTTACATTGTGTGGGTGGATAGATAAAGAAAACTTTAAGAAAAAAGCAAAGCTATATAAAGAGGGGGATATAAGATATAGATACGATGGAACAACATTTAAAACTAAATCAGATTTATATGAAATAGAAAATAGATTATTAAACCCTATTAATAATATAAAAGATTTAAAACAGGTAGGGCTACCCCTTAACCAATTTATTTAAAGCTCACCACGAGCTTCTGACAAAGCCAAAACAAAGTATTTAAGCATCATATTGGGTAGGATTAAGATGTATAGAGTCTACAATCATTTCAATACTAGAGCCATCATCTAAAAATATAGTCATTGTATTTTCACCAAAAACAATATCAACATCATCTATCGTTTTGTCCATCATATGCAACGCTATAAGTTGTATATCCATTATTGTGAATAAATCATTGTTCCTTTTTTATTAATGATTAACGCTTTTTTCCTAGCACTTTCTCCATCCGCTGGAAAAGCGATATGAACCCATTTATCAAATTCCAGAATAATCTGGTCATAAAGAATATCAGACCTAAAAATAGCATCCACAATGTCATGAGGGTCACCATACTTTGGGCAAGTAAAGTCGCAAGCCAGTCCTCTAGTGTGTGCCGAAGTTGGCTTACTGCCGAGTAATGTATTAAGCTCCAGACTACGATAGCCACTGCTAATAAGTATAGGGTTATTATCCAATAGTTCTCTAACATTTTCCATCTCCATTGCTGTTATGTATAGGTTATCTAACACCTCATCAGATGGTGTGTTGTCTATATCCTTTCTTGTAGCAGTCTCGCTAAAGGTTAATTCATCTATAGTAAAATGAGGTGATGCCTTTATCATGTAGCTATACCTTTTAGTTTTTCAAAAGTACGAAGTCCAGACATTCCGAGTAAAGCAAAAGTTAATTCTAATAAAATTTCATTGTCAATAGTAGGGATAGGAGTTGTTACACCATCTAGTCCATCTAGGTAAACTGCAAAAGGATGCCCTACAAAAAGCCAAAATACACCAAAGGCACATGACCAACCTATCATGGGTCGCCATCCAGCAACAAACAATGACCTGTGTCCAGCTTCTACTTTATTAATTTCTGTTTGTGCTAATAGTAATTCATTAGCATTTTCAACAAGAGACTTTTCTATTTCTCTTTTTGCTTTAGCGTTAGCATTCTTGTCAGGAACAACTCTATCTATGACATTTGTAATTAGTGGTAACAGTACTTGTAACATTATTCAACCCATCCATATAATAAACAAAGTGCTACTGGTGTAACAGGTAATACAGCTAATAGACTTAATACAATAAAAATAGGTTTAAGTTTGTGTTTTAACTTATCCATTGTTTTATAAATATAGTGACTAGTGAAGATACAAAAGCAGCAATAGCCATACCTGCCCAGAACCCACCTTTACTTTGGTTTGCTAGAGCAAGCATTGCCTTCATGTCTTTAGCAAGTTCATCTTGGCTTTTTTGTAGATGCTCTATCTGCTCTTTCATTCTTCCAAATTCTTCTGGGTTAATATCAGGCATTATTGCATACTCCATGCTTTTTTCATTTCTTTTTCCTCATAATCTTCTTTACCACCCATCCAATACCAGTATGGTAGCTTACCTACAAAAGGCAAATACTGTAATGATTTATATTTGTATGGATTGTTAAGTGATTGAAATGGATCTAATGGATTAAAAAATTCATCTACACCTAATACATGAAATATATCTTTTCCTGCATATTTTGCCCAATCATAAGGAGGAAGTATTGCATCTGTTAATGGAGTAATAAAATCACCCTTACTTAAATTTCTGTCAATAGCATATCTTGATAAGAAAAACTGTTGCAATATATTATTACCAAAATCATCTGAAAGTTTATCCATGTCAATTGTTTTACCTAAAGTAAAGTCTTTAACTTCTTTAACAGCAGTATTCCCTCCAGTAACTAATACTGTATAAGCCATTGCATTTTTTACACCTTCGCCAACTTTTTTAATATTTTTTTCTTTAATCCCATCAGCAACATTTCTCCATATATCTTTTCTCATAATGTCTAATTGTTTAATGCTATAAGATTTTAATGTATAAAGTAATCTTCCATTTGGATTTCTTAAATAAGAAGCAGGTAGTTCAGACATGGTAATAGGTTGAGCATCTGCTAATCTATTAAATAAATATAGCTGAACATTTGGATCTTGAAAATCTTTATTTCTTACGGCATTAATAAAGTTATCCATATCGTCACCAAATGTATTACCATATTCTTTACGAAGTTGAGCTAGATTTTTTTCTAACTTTTTACCTGTAGCAGTTACTTGTTTAAATACTTTTTGAAATGCAGAATTAATTAAAACATTTTTACCAAACCTATCTATTTTTGCAAAACCAGTTTTAAAAGATAAATCTACTAATGCTCTAGTCCAACCTTTTTGTGTGCCAAGTTCAGCAGCAAAGTTTTCTACACCCAAGTCCCTAACATCTATTCCACCTTTAAAAATAGATCTTATAATGCCGTTAGGAATATTTAATATACCTTCAGTGTAAGCACTAATCCCTAAATCACCTAGTTGTGTTAAAGCATTGTATGGGTTACCAAGATGAGATGCGTATATTAAATTTTTAGCTACTTGAACTGCGTGTCCTGCTGGTTTGTCTGCAAATTGTGGAGAAAATCTAGCAGTTAATACTGTTTCAATTTCATCTAGTGCATCATCAGAAAAATCACCTAACTCATCATTAATTAATTTGGCAATAGATTTATCACTATTAAAAGATAACAAATCATCTGCTACTGATGATTTACCAAAGAAATTTTTTCTTTCAATAACATTAACTGCACCTTGAATATACTCAAGTAAAGCGTTTTCAGGTTCATCATAATATTTTAGCAAGTTATCATACAATTCTTCTATTTGCCTGTTTTGCATATTGCCAAGTTTAGCATTTGGTCTTGTGTTCATAACAGCTTCTAATCTATTTCTTATAATAGCTTCTTCTTCATCTATAGTTAATGCTCTATTTTTTTCAAGTCTAGCATTTCTTAATTCAGTTGATAGTCTATTTGATTCTTCAACATCTACTTTTCTTATTTCCTTTCTTAATTGTTTGGTATCAATAACTCGTCTAGGAAAATAATGTTCCATATACTTAACACCTTTAACACCTGCATTTTGTAAACTTGAAAATACATCATCTAATACTTTTCTAACTTCATTTAATGTTCCTTTACTTCTGGAATATTTATTTAATATTTTTTCTGCTGTATCGTAATCACGATTCATTAATGATTTAGTAACCTTAACTCTTTCATTTTTAGTTAATTTAAAAAATCCACCACCAATATTTAATTTACCTGTTTTAATTCCTTTAATAAAAGGCTTGACTCTATTTATATATTGAGAACCTTTTTTGTGAATCATGCTTTCAAAAGTTCTTAATCTTGCTGCTAATTTAGGAGCAACAGTTAGCAATCTACTATGTATTGGCTGTAAAACTTCTTTAGTAAATTGTGTAAACTTATTACCATTTTCAAAAGATATTTGATTTACATTTTCTTTTTTAGCTAGTATATCTTTAACTATTTTAGGATTAGGGTTATCTAAATTTATTGACATCTTCTTATCTGATGTTTTTAATATATTATTAAACTGATCGTCTGTTAATTTTAATTTTGTTTTAACTATAGATGGTATTTGTTCTTTAGGAGCATTAGCTTCTATTAACCTAGCAGTCTCATACTCTATTTCATCTAAAGTATTGTTAGCTGTAGTAATAGGATTTCTACCTGAAGTTTTTGTAGGCTTAATAAGGTTATATGCTTTAGAAACAATAGGAACAGCAGTTCCTCTAAACGCACCACCTGTTGCACCTGCTATAGCAGAGTCTTTTAATACTTGTGTTGCATCTATATCACCAGTTTCAGCAGCTTGTTGCAATACAGAATACTCTGCTCCCCATAAACTAGACACTCCAGCAAATTTAGCAATTTCTTTTACAATAGGTGCACCAAGTTTTATTTGCCCTATTGGTAATAAAGTAGTTGGACTAGTAACAGTTTTTGTAATGTTTCCTGCTAAAGCAGCACCACTATTTTTTTGTTCTGGAGTTAAATTTTTATACTTTTCTTCTACACGATTAATTTTATTTTCTTGAATTTTGTTTCTTCTTTCATCATAAGTTTCAAGATCAATAATTTCTTGAGCCTTTCTATTAGCTTCTTCTGCTTCTTCATTAGTAACTGAACCTATATTAAACCCATTAGACATATAAACATCTTTACCACCTATGTTACGCTTGGTATAGGGAAGTTTAGGAAATGCAGCATCTACCATTTGTTTAATAAAAGTTACATCACTACCACCTTTTTCAAACCCATAACCAAAAGACTCTAATGCGTTATCTTTATTTGGTTTTAAATTACCTGCTAAACCAACATCCAAAGAATTTCCTTTTGTATCTTCTACAACTTTAGCAGTATTAATATCAAAAACATTTTTATCGCTACTTAAATCTTCTACAACTTTAGCAGTAGTAATGTCAAAGTTATTAAATTCTTCTGGTTCTTCTACAATTTTAGCTGTGCTAATATCAAAAGGCATTGTTTAATTAGTTCCTTTTATTATTTCATATACAGGTTGTTGAGTGTCAGGATTGTACCCTGTAATTCTAGCTCTATTACCTTTTGAATCTTCTATTACGCTTCCAATTGCAAATTGTGGTTTAATTTCTGCTGAACTATCCATAAATTTTAGCCACCATTCAGGGTCATTAACATCATAAAGTTCTGTAACTAAAGAAGTTGCTTTATCATTAATAGTTACTGGAGAATCTGGATTTTTCTTTTTCCATGCTTGTGCAATGCTTAAAACTTTATTTGAAACTATATAACTTTGACTAGGACTTAAATCATATTTTCCTTGTATTCCTAGTGCAATTGGTTCAAGCTGATTTTTTGTAGCAATGAATCCAGATTTAGGTTTCTGATATACACTCTCTGTATATTTACCATCACCAATATCTTTTAAAGTTTTAAGACCACTAGTAGGGTCTTTAGGTATATAAAATGTTCCTCTACTATCAGATACTCTATCGTATTTTGATTTATTAATTTGATCAAAAGGAATTATTTGACCTGCTATTAATTCAGGTTTACCTTTATCATTCATAAAATACTTTTGTTTTCTATTTGTTTGTAATCCAATAGATGCTGCTTGTGCATCTGATAACATCATTCCTCTACCTACAGATTTTAACATAGCTGTCCTAGCTTTTTCTAAATTCATAAGTGCTGTAGCTTCTGGAATAGCACCTTTTTTAACTAACTCTTGTATAGAGCCTAAATTAAAATCATATTCAGTTTTTTCTGGTTCTGTTTTTATTGGAGTAAAATCTGGAGCAACTTTTTCATCTATTAAACCAGTAGGAGACATTACTTGCTTTGTAATAGGTTTATATGGTCTTTCTTGCCCACCAGTTGTTGTTTCTGTATATAATCCTTTTGATAAAATATCTTCTATATCATTTTGTTTTTTAACTTCTTTTAATTTTTGATTCATCAAAGCATCTTGTGTTAATTGTTCATAAGGAGCTTTACTAGCCTGTAATCCTTGCATACCAGCTTTTGCTAAATAAGGAGCTATTGAACCATACCCTTGATTCTTTGGTTGAGCTAGGTAGCCTAACCCAGCACCTAATAGTCCTTGAAATATAGATTGTTTTCTAGCATCTTTTAAATCATCTTCTCCAAGCAATCCTAAATCTTCTAATTTTCCTGCATATTTAGGTTCTGGATTTATATAGTTTAATATTTCATCTAAATTAAGCGTAGCCATATCTTTCCTCGTATAATTTTCTTGGGTCTACAAAAGTTGTGTTTGGTTCTGACATTGTTATTTGTACAGGAGAGCCAACTGTAACTTCTTTAGAAGGTTTTAGTTGTGGGTCACGAACTTGTAATTGTGGTGGAGGTTGGTTAGTTGCATCTATAACTTTACCACCCATTTGAGTTGTACCTACTTTATCCATAAACGACATATTTTCATAGCCATCATTAATAGTTCCTGTCAGAGAATTAAATCCATCTCCAATCATAGTATTTTCTAAACCATAGCCAAGCAATCCTTTTTCACCTGTAAGTGCAGAGTTCCTAACTTGATTAGATATAGGTTGACCTAAAAATCCTACATTACCTCCTACACCTGCACCACCTAATGGTGTAAATGGAGATATGCTTTCACTAAAGCCACCTGTAGTTAAAGGGTTTACTGTTCCAAATTCTGCAACAGGAGACATTCCTGCCATAGGGTTTGCTATAGAACTAGCTCCCATCGTTGCTCCTGTTCCAACACCTGCTCCTGCTCCTGCTAATGCACCTTCTGCTGCTAAAGTACTCATCATAGAAGTAGACCCTGCTGCTCCTGCTGTACCTGCTGCTCCAGAGCCTAATGCTCCTGCAAAAGTACCTGTACCTAATCCACCTACACCAGTACCTACAGCTAATCCTGTCATTCCATTACCACCCATTGCTCTGTCAGCAACGTAACCTGCTGCCATGTAAGGTATCATTGCCATTATTTACCTCCTCCGCCTGAACTATTAGTAGTAGAGTTCATAGGAGTAGGAGCACCATAAGCAGCTGATAAGTAAGATTGTAACTTACTGTAAGGTTTGTTTTGTTCAAACTCAAATCTACCAATATCAGACTGTAACTCTTGTCTTGAATAATCTTCTTGTTGTTGCCCTACATTCATAAGCTGTTGTATGTCACTATAATCTTGTCCTGCTATAGCTCCAGCATTTCCTATAGCTGCATCTTGTCTACCTCTTTCGTTAGCATAGTTTTGATAAGCTAATTCCGCACCTCTTGAAGATAAAGCATTTGCTAAATTTTCTGTTGCTGTACCCTCTAATTCACCCATAGCACCTGAACCATATCTGCCTGATGCTGCCGTTCTACTTCCAATATCTCTAATAGCTGTATTAAATTCTGATACGACTGGTTTAGCTGCATTAGCCATCATAGATGCAAAGTATGGATTTCCTGCTGATAATCTATCACCTTGTATTGTGCTTAATGCTTGAGTTTGAGCTGCTGGTACTAATGGACTACCAGCTCTTGCTCTATCACCTGCTAAACCTAATGCTTCTGTTGTTGCTCCTGATGCTGGAACATAAGTTGCATCAGGATAATATTCTGGAGACTCATCTTGATAAAGATTTTTTGATTCATCTAAACCATAGGTTATGTATGGCAAAATAGCAGGGTCAATATTTTGTGTAGTAGTTTGTGTTTGACCGCCACCACCACCACCTTTATATTCACGCAATCCAGTAACAGGATTAATAGACCCTGAACCACCATGTGCTCTTAAAAGGTTAGCTTCCCATGTATTAACATGAGCAAGTTCAGTATCTCCTTCTCTACCTAGTTTGCCTAAATCTTTTGCTAACCAGTTATATAACCATATTTTTAACTTAATCATTCTAGTTTCAACTCCATTAATTGATATTTTTTTTCGTAACCATATAGCCTATTCCATAACCTAGCTATACTCTCGTATTTAGTAGACCCTTGTATTGCTGTTCCACCATTATGTTTGACCCACTGTTTAAACTGCCCAAACCCTGCTTTAGTATTCTTACCACCTATATAAGTAATATAAGCAACCCTGTCGTTAGGATAGTTAATCCATTGAACAGTTAATGCTACATAACACTTATCTTCTTTCATTACTAAAAGTAATTGTTGCTGACCTTGCGTTACTAGCAGTTTTAGTTGGTCTGCTGTAAATTCGTTGTTACCTTTGTCTAATGCTTTTTGTAATAAAGGTTCTGCAAGATACCAAAATCTTTGCACTTGATTCGTAGGCACTACATAGAGTTTCATAAAATTTATCCAACAATGATATAATCATATGTTACATCAGTATTAGATGTATTTCTATGCTCTATAACAAAGCTACCTTTGGCTTTTGTTTTAATAAATGTATGGTCTGATTCTGCTGCTGCATTTGCAGTTCTTGATGACAATACGATGATTGAATCAAAACCTGCTCTTTCATTACTGACTGTAGTTTGTGTTACTGATGTTGCTAAAGTAAAAGTGCCACTGTTATTTGTTTTGCCATTCATAGCGTTATTAACTACTTCTGCTACAGCTCTAGGGTCACCACCTTGATAAGGAAGTGTACGATACATTCTAGGCATTATCTATTGCCTTGTGGTTTAAAGTCTACATCTATTGCCATAGCGTTTTCCCATGAACCTGTAGGTTGAACAGATACCCTATGGTATCTTCCACCAGTTCTTACATTGGCTCTACCTTCTGATGTTGTAGATACTGTTGGTCCAAATATAATAGAATCATCTAATTCTTTCCGACTTGCTACTGATACATCTGCACTGCCATTGTCTATTTGTGGTCTTAATAAATTAATTACAGAGTTATATCCATTTTCTAAATCAGTAGTTACTAATTCACTGTTATAAGTAGAACCTGTAAAACTAATTATTTTAGTGTCTCTTGCACCAGCAAATAAAAATTTACCACCCACCCATAATCTTGCATCTAAACTAGCTGGCATAACATCTATATCAGTGTAACCTAGAGTACCTAAACCTTCTAAAGTAGTTCCTAATGTTGCAATGTTTCCTAAAACAGTTGCTGTTGTTTCAACTCTTGACCATTTATCTAATGTCCAGTTATAAACTAGCATACTTCTGCTACCACCAACATTAGCATAATTCCATATAGCAATATTTAATGATGGGTTTATAGATGAAGTCATATTTCCTAATAAACTTAAATCTACATCTGAAAAAAACCATCTGTCTATTTTTTCATTGCCTATTGCTTGAACTTGGTTACCATCACATTTATAAAATCCATCATCACTTAAAAAGAATGAAACTTGATTGTATTGGCAAATAGAGTTACCTGATAAACAACCTAATCCTCTTGATATATTATCAAATTGAAAGAAAAGTGGACTTCCTACATATGACATTCTTGAAATTGATTTTTCTAAAAAGACTAAACCAAACTCACCGCCAGTTAATCCTACAACATTACCCCCATCTGCAATTACTTGTAAATCTGACTGTGATGTAGCTCCTGCTGTCCAATCTGTTTCATCATTAATATCTGACCACCTTACTGTAGAGCGACCTAACGCTCCTGTAGCTACACTACCTGTTACTACAAAGTCTCTTACTACTGTAATTTTTTTTGCTGTAGGAGATGTTGCTACATCTGCAAATGCAGTTGAAGTGCCTATAGTCCAATATTGAATTTTAGCTGTACCATTTACAGCAAGAACTGTTTTTCCAAATTGAGTAAAGACCCAAGGAAATGAACTTGTATAGCCACCTGATTTAGATTTATCTTCTAACGCTTCTGTAGATGAATTAAATTTAAAAAGTTTAGTTGCACCACCTGCAAACAAAACAACTTCTGTATCAAATTTTGCTACAAAAATAGAATTAATATTTTCTGATGCTGCTCCACTAAAATCTTCTGCATTAGGAAAAGGTTGATAACCAATAGATACAGGTATCACATTCTTTGCATCATTAAGACTTCCTGCATTGTCTGGTTGGTCTGGATTCCAGTCTGTAAATTGAACTCGTTTAGTAGGCATTAGTTTACTTTACCCCCTGATATTGTTCCTGTTGTAACATAAGTAATGTATGAATTTCCGTCTATAGCATTACCTGCCACACCACCTGCTGTAACTCCTCCTGAACCATTAACACCTAAATTTCCACCAGCTCCACCACATCTTGTGCCAAAAGCATCACAAGACCCAGCTCCACCAGTTGTTCTAGTCCCATCACTAGCTCTTGCTGAATTGTTCTTTTCTGCTCTTGGACCAGCTCCAATTCCACCAACACCTGCTGGTATAGCTACATTTAATCCTGGACTTAAAGTTGTTGACCCATTTGAAGATAATATGCTTCCTGAAGAACCTGCTTCATGGTAGCCACCTGCTCCACCACCACCAGACCCAGCGGCATAGTATGTTCTTTGACTTCCACCCCCTCCTCCACCACCACCACCACCACCAATAAGTGAGTTGTTAGTTAAGGTTAATGGAAATCTTGTGTATAGTCCTGTGCCACCAAAATCACCTGCTACTGATTGAGCACCTTCACTATTAGACCCTGGTCCACCATTACCACCTCTTCCAGTAATGCTAGAATCTGTAGGAAGAGTAAGTCTTACAGAGCTACCAATAACAAGAGAACCCACATCAAACGCAGGGACTGTATTATTTGTAGATACAAAATGCGTTCCACTAGAAACAGTTATTTCTGCAATAGTAGGAAAAGAAAGGCTTAAATAAGTAGCTAAATTAAAGTTTTTTATTAAACCATCAGAATCACCTGACAAAGTAATATAAGTAACACCATGAACCAACTCCCAAACACCAGATTCTTTTACATAAACTTCAGTGGCTTGTTTCCAAACACCACTGTCTTTAATAAGAACTTCTTTTACTTCTTTATTTAAACCGCTATCATTTACATAGATAGTCATTTAATCTACCTTGTACCAAATATCACCATCAGAGCCACCCGTAGGATTAGATGTAGAAACAGTTTTTGCTCCTGATGCGTTTGTTCCTACAGTAATAGAATTTATAGTTGTACCAGTAATAGCTCCCCCACTAATATTAACTGCATTAGAATTTTGAGCAGCCATTGTGCCTACAGTACCTACTTTTGTTTCTATAAAGGCTGTAGTAGCTAATTGAGTTGTGTTTGTTCCTGCTGCGGCTGTTGGTCCAGTAGGGATTCCTGTTAAAGTAGTTGTGCCATCTACTGTAAGATTACCCCCAACCACTAAATTATCATTATCATAACCTGTAGAAAAATCTTTTACTTGAGACATTATCTCTCTTATGGCATTGTTAATGGTTGCTGGCGGGCAGCCTTCATTAATATTAATTCCACCTACATCCGTATTCGCACCTGCTGTTGGTGACCATTCTGAAATTTTATCACGACTCATATTATCCTATCCTTTTCCATGTGTTTAAAGTTACTGGAACTACTGTCCAATTATTTCCTTGAATATGTCCATCAGCTATTACTGTTGCTGTTGCAGATATTGAAGCATTACCAGCTAATATTGTATTTGCATCAGCAGTTAAAGTAGCGAAACCATTTATACTAGCAGTTGAATCTACTATAAAGCCACCTATTGCTTGTAAGTTTGCTACCCCACTAATACTAGCACTTCCTGTAACAGTGGAGCTAGATGCTTCTACACTAACTGTTGCTACTCCATTTATAGCAGCCGTACCAAACAAAATTGATGTAACTACAGCACTTGCTGTTAAATTTGCTGTGCCACTAATGTTAGCTGCACCTGTAAGTGTGCGTATACCTAAATCACTAAATGGTGCACCTGAAAATGAAGTTATTCCAAACATTAATTTATCCTAAAATTTATCTAGTGTTTTTTTTATTTTATCTAATAACATAGGCATTAATCTCATTCCTGAATAACCTATAAAAAAAGCTAAAGCAGGTTCAAAAGAAGTATGTAAATTAAATGTAGCAACTA
>Ga0209482_1001551_pt1 | contig 15546 bp, 12 predicted proteins | sample CoawatmetaG10DNA_FD_187512 | JGI IMG/M metagenome (GOLD analysis project Ga0209482, IMG submission 187512) | Marine microbial communities from the West Antarctic Peninsula - Coastal water metaG104-DNA (SPAdes) (version 2) | ecosystem: Environmental > Aquatic > Marine > Coastal ...
TAATAATGATGAGGGAGGTATATCTCTAGAGGAAAATGCTAACAAAGGGAATTCATATTCTTTTGGTGCCCCTTCTTTAACTAAAAATATTATTGATTTGGCAGCTGCATACACAAGTCAAGATACGGATAAATTACTTAGTTATTATGATGACAGTTTTAATAGCGAGGACGATAAAGCTTGGACTAAAAAGTGGTTAGAGTCAATGAATTCAATTAGTATGAAACCTTATAAAATTATTCCATTATCAATGAATGGTGAAGATCATCAAGTATTAGCTTGGTCAAAAGAGGAACGTGATTATAAAAACGGATCCTATGAAAAATTAGATTTAATGGAGTTATTTGTACTAAACAAAGAAGGAAAAGTAAAAGGGTTTAAGCAATGGAAATCTATCGATTCTGTAAATTTTGGAATGGCTACAGGAGGTAAGTTTTTTGGAAAAAAACCTGGTGAAAATTCTGGTCGTCCATTTATGTTTTCTAATAGAAATGAAACTAAAATGTTAGAAACGATGATAGGACATTATAATAAAATGGAAATCAAAGAAGTAAGTTCATTTTTTGCTGAACAAATTACAATTAATGATTATGAAGGGAAAGTTATAAAAATAAGTAACAAAGATCTTGCTGCTATGTTTACCGATTTTAGATCTGTTAAATGGACACCATATTCTATCGTACCTATTAAAATTGCAAATACAGATGCTGCATCTGGTGTAATAGTTTTTTCTAATGAGCGTAGAGTTCTAAAAACAGGCAAAATTTGGGAAAAAGAACTTATGGAAATGATTTATTTTGATTTAGATGGAAAAATTTCATCTATTGATCAATTTGCAAAATAAATATAGTATTACTAGGAATTATTAAACAAAATATTCTATCAAAACTATTAAATATCGTTAGAATCCGTAAACTAAGTTTACGGATTTTTTGATTTATTTGATGATATTCCTGAATACGGGGAGTTTTTAAAAAAAAATATTGAAAGAAATAATAGTGATGTCTATCATATTAACTTATTAGAAACCTGATTATATATAATTATTAGTTAGCTATAATTCGAAGATCATTTTTGTATGACCGGTGGTTTTGACCCATAAACCAATCTAAACTAATCCATTTTCCTTGAGAATCTATTCTATAATCTTTCCCTTGTAATAATGAATTAGAAGAGTCGCTGACTGGAACTAAAAACTCTGCAAAAGCATGTCCACTTCCATCGTTTTTAAACGCGCCTATTACTCTTGACTTTAGACCTAATTGTCTGGAAAAAGATGCCATTAGTATAGCATAGTCGTCACAGTCTCCTGGGTATTTCCCATTTACTTTTAAAGAAATAGTTGCTTGGGCTGATCTAAAAGTTTCTTGTCCAGAATCTGGATCCCATAAATAATGCCACTTATTTCTAACATAGTCCCTCAAAGTTAATATTTGATTAATCTGACGGGGTCCAGGTATATTTAATTTAATTGTTAATTCTGAAACTTCCTTAAGCACTAAACCTTCAACCTGTATTAGAGTTCCTTGTACTGGAGGAAACCTATTTTTGGCTAACATATTATTAATTTTAGTATTTTCACCTTGGGTTACCACTTTATCAATTCTTATAACATCTAGAATTGTATTTTTCTTAATGGTCTCAGGATTTGGAAAAGTAGTTTTTTTATTAGATTCTTTTTTGGACATCACTGTAGTAATCATTTGTGCTCTGCCAGATCTAGAATTACTTTGGCAAGAAATGAAAGAAAATAAAAAACCAATAATTACAATAATAATTAGCTTATATTTTGACGCGACTACAACACAACTATTTTTCATCATTATTTTTTTTATTTAGAAGTTTTCCAACTTTTGAAGTAACTTGAATTGAAAACTTTCTGTTATTTTCCTCATTATTATCTCTTGAATATCCAAAATGACCGCTCCCAGCAATTATTATCTCACATTGCGAGCCTAAATCCTTAAAGTCTAGACCTCTGCTTTTCCAATAGTTAAAAAGAGACAATGCCCTTCCATAGCTTAATTTATATCCCTTGTTAGGAATAGTTATCCAATTTTGGTTAGACCTCTGGGCATTTCCCTCAATAATCAATAAATAATCTACAGATGGGTTTCTATCAATTACTTCTTTTACCTTAGCATAAAGTACTCTCCCTGCCCTAAATAATTCTTGCCTTATCGGAAGAGGAATATCTAATATTTTATCACTTCCAGAAAGAAATGAAGCCATTACTTGTAATTTGTATCTTTTATTAACTCTATCAAAAGTGAAATAATTTTCATCCAAGCCTTCAAGAGCTAGTTGAATATTCTCTATTTTTTTTAACTGATCAGCGGCTGCCTGTAAATCTCCTTGTTTTGATTTTAAAATAGCGAATGAGACAACATATAAAACAAGCATAATGAAAAACAAACTTGTCATTAAATCTGAATAACCAACCCAAAAAAAGTTTGACTTCTTCATTATCTTAAAAAATTATAATATTTGAGTAATGAATGAAGTCCATATATTATAATTGTTAAATACGCTCCAATTTTTATTAAATTTGAAAAAATAAGTGAGAATGATTTTTTTTGTTTTTTTTCGTCTGGGTCTTGGTTAGAAATAATTTGTTTAAAGTTGTTAATTTTAGACAATGCCAAAATCAACTCACTGTTTCCTGTCGTAATAACATTAACAAGTTTTCTTTCAAGACTTCCTAAACCTTCATCTATTGCATCTAGCTTTTCAAGTTTATCTAGATTATCAAGTTTCTCAAATTTAGGCCTACTATTTTCAAATGCTTCTTCAGTTCTTTTTACTTGGACATCCATTGTCGATGTAAAATTCTCTACAGATTTTGTAAACGCTCCAGAAAGCTTAGAATCAAATGAAGATATTAACATCTCTAAAGACTCAAATTGTTTGAGGGTAGCAGAGTTTAATTGAGAAATAGCTTCTCGAAAAGCGGAATCGTTTCCAGCAACTGCCTCATTTACAGCTATATTATACTTTTCAAAAGACTGAATATGTTTATTAAAAAATGTAGTTGCTTGGTTGGTCTGCTGGATAGCATTTTTTATTTCTTCTAAGATCGTATTTACGGATTGCGTGTTTTTAACAAAACCTTTCAAATTTGACAGAAGTTCTGTTGTACTTGACATTGACGCATCGAGTTCATTATAATATTTTGCAAAGTTTTGAAATGAATCCATCATTTCATCTAAGTTCTTAAATACTTTAACGTTTGCGGTTGTAATTCCTTTTACATCAAGGTTTGAGATGTCTTTTACAAGAAGCTGTTCAATCTCAACTGTTTTGTGAGACATTTTAACTATATCATCTAATTGAGAAATAGTATTGTTGGTTGTCCTGGCAAAACCATCAAGCTTATCAGATAGAATTGAGACTTCTGGTAAATTGCCCGTTACCATTCTAGGCATTAATTCTGACTGTAATTTTGACAGAAACTCACTTTTTTCTTCTTCAGATTCGGTCTGAGCATCTTTATAGATTTTTATTGAAAAAATTGTTGTAATAATAAGTCCTAGTACACTTGCAGACATTGCCCAAGTAACACTATCTATAAGCGGTTGAATTGCGTTTAAGGCTTCATCACTATCACCAGTGAAATCGACAGCATAGAGCCCAATAATAATCCCAATCATGGTAGCAGCGAGCCCGAGATATAAAGGCGCTGGAATTCTGTTCTCAATTTGAGCTTCTATAGTTTCTGTATGTGTATCAACAACATCTTTAATTATATGAAAATCTATAGAAGCCCCCTTGTTTTTTATTAAGTAAACATTTATGTACTTAACGATTGTTGTTAACACCTTACTTTTAGGTCTATATTTAAGATATACAATATTAATTGTACCCTCTCCTTCATCTTCATATTGAAGTATTTTTTCAACATCTCCAAGTTCTATAATTTCTTTTGAAATGTTTTTTTGGGAAATTAAAGGCAAATCTTCAAAGTTAAAAATATCACGATATATTTTTATTTTTTTAATTAACTGATATGCCAAGCTTAATTGAATTCCTATTATTATTATAATTATTACTTGCTCGATTATTTTAAAATCCATATTATATAAATTTAATACTCACCTTTTTTGTTACAATCCAATCTTGTCCATCAAGTTTTATTTCACCCTTTCCTGTAACTTGAATTCCTTTTGCATTATTAAAGTATTCATTATCATATGAACATGCAGTTTTTAAATAAGAATCTTGTGAGTTTAATGCTCTAGACAAATCAGCATCTACTATAACCGATAATTCACCAGTTTGCGTTTGTCCATTTAATTCAGCTATATATAAAGAGTTTGATTTCTTATCCTCGCTCGATACCTCTTTTGCAAACTTTAAATCTTCAAACGGTGAAGACAAGTAAATTAAACTAGTTTTTTTATGTTCGCGTACATCTAATTCAATAATTTTGGATGGCTCATCATGTATTGGTTTAGGGAGGTTTTCATCTTGATTAATTGCCTTTTCTTTTAACTCATTATTGAGATCGTCATTATCCTTTTTTAATTCTATTTCTTTCCTTTCTAATTCTTTAATTTTGATTTGCCATTCCTTTAAAGAATAATCATAATTATCTTTAGATTTTTTTAATTCTTTATTTAATTTCTCTTTCTTAAGAAATAATAAAATTATTATTATTATTAATGTAATAATTAACAAACCGTAGGACAAAAATGCCAACCAAGAAGTTTTTATCCTTTCATCTTTATTTATCTTTTTATTTGCAGGAGATAGTGGGCTAACTATTTCTGAATCATCCTCAGGACTATTCTTGTTTATTAATTCATTAGACTTCTCAATAATATCTTTCCAAGCCTTTAATCTTGAGAAATTAGTAGTAGGCGCAGAATTCTCTGAGAAAGGAAAAGAAAACTTTTCTTTTTCAAAATTGGTGTAATCATTTGAATTATCTAATTGTTTTTTATAGTTAGAAAATTGTTTTCCTTCAGTTTCCCTCCAATTTCCATTAATTAATATTTCTGAAATTGTGTCTAAATTAATATCTTCTATAAAAGAAGAATATTTATCATATAAAATTTTGTATGTTAAGTACTCTTTGTTAGAACCTGTTTCCCCTTTTTCTTCAGATTTAAATAAATATAAATCCTCCATATAGGCAATAGTCAACTTTACTACTGCCCAATCGCTTAATTGTTCATAAACTTCTTTTTTTTCTGGACTGGTTTGAGCTCTTACAGATGTCATGGACAAAAGAACGACACAAAGTAATAGAATTATTTTATTCATTCCTTATTCTCGTTTATTGTTGTGGCTAACTCGTTAAGTTTTCCAATAAGTGGATAAAAGAAAAGCGTTTCACTCAAAGATTCTTCTTCATTTGAATCTTGGTTCTCAACTTCTAAACCTGCCATTACAAAATTGTCTAAATCGTCTGATTTAATCTCATCAAAAATTCTTAATGAACTAATTGAAACTCCAAATTCATCTTTAAAGTTTAATGACTTATTTAGCTTAAGAAACAGGTCATAAAAATTTTCTACATTCTCTACAACACCTTCTCTAAAAGTTTTATCTATATTATTATTCTTTAAAGCGTCCGCGTGTGCCTGAGTTCTTTTTTGAATTTTTTGATCTCTTAAGTTTCCAACATTAAATTCAACCAAATCATTATGATTATTAATATTTAAATTTGCATCAATATAAAACCCTCCTTTACATGTAATTTGTTTGGGGTTAACACTCGCCTTTAACTTTATTTTAGAAGTAGTATCTTGATAAACTTCATTAAATATGGCCTCAAAAAGCTTCTTTAAAGACCCTAGTTTATTATCACTATCTAAAATACTTAAGGTTTTTGATCCAGTACCACTAAATAAGATATTTCGAGGTGCTTCCATGCCTTTTATCTTCATCATTTCTGCGATATGATAAACAATAGAAGAATAAAAAAGTAAAAATATTATTTTTAAATCATTGTCATCATTTAACATTCTAGAGAAATCTAAATCTATTTTTTTATCGTTTAAAATTTTATTGTTTTTTAATGAAAATAAAAAATTAACTAAATCTACTGAAGAAGCATTTTCATTATATATTTTATCTAAAATTAATTTTTCTGCAAGAAGATCATTTTGACTTAATTGATCTTGAAATCTCTCATAAAACTTCTGTACAAAACCGTTAGTTCTAATATTACCATTAAATCCATCTCCAAAAATTGAATTACCTGCAAACTTGAATGATGTAATTAAATTTGGTTCTCCATCTGAAAAAATCATTACATCACTCGTTCCTCCACCAATATCAATAGATACCGACGGTTTAGCGTGTGTATTAATATTCTCATTTGCTTTATAATAGTAAAAGGGTGCAATACTTTCAGGGTAACATAAAAGTCCATCTGAACCTTTACCAAATGTTTTTTCAAACATTTTGCTCCATATTGACCTAAAACTATTTAATCGATATGTTGTCATTGAGACAGGGTAAAACCAAGTAATTTTAGTGTTTTTTAAATTTCCATTATTCATTAATACCTTGTTTTTACAAAGCACTAACATTTGCTCAATATATTGCTCAACTCTTTTTACATTGTTCTCTTTAACATTTGCCCACTTTAGGTCTGTGAAAATTTTAAGATACCCTCTAATATTCCTTTTTTCATAATCAAAACCAATATTAGTATGTGTAAGTATATTTGTAGGTTGCGCAAAATTTATGTCTGCATTTTGGACAAGACAAGTACGAAAAGGAGCATTGCGTATTTCACCATCTCCAAAATGTCTACTTAATACCTCCTGGGTTAAATGTGTCTCAAGATCAAGAACATCTTGTATTTCGTCTAACCTTAACTGCAACTCATTAGGTGTTGGCATTAAAAAGCTGATTTGTTCATCATTTTTTGTAATATCAAAAGCTTTCTCAGCACCCTGCCCATCAATTTTGTATTCAATATGAGAATTTGTGGTTCCAAAATCAATAGTAAATTCATAGCTATCCCCAGTATTACCTGTATAATCAATCCATATAGGAATAATAATATTTTTAACAGTTCCAACGGTAACTTGGATAATATCAAATCGCTCCTCAATAATAGTTTGCTCTGTTTGTATTGGACTAATAGCTCTTTTTGCCTTGTGTGAAAATGGGATACTTTGAGTACTAACTGAATTATAGAATTTAGTTTCCAATAATTCATTATTATTTGGAATAGACAATTCGGCAATACCAACAGAGTAAGATATTGGTGTTTCACTACTTTTTACACGTGGATAAAGAGATAAAGCAAAAGATTTTTCTATTATAACTCCTTTTTTAGGGTCTTTATTTTGATTTCCAACTGTTTTACGTGGAAAATATATTTTTTTGTACGTTATTCTGTTTCCGTTTTTTATAGGAATATCAAGTCTAACTTCTACACTGCCACCTGCAAGATCTGAAGTTTGAATTAAACCTTTATTAGCGATATCTTCAACACTAAAATATTTAAAAAACTCTTCTTTAATTGGTAATAAGTATTTTTTACTACCAACTGTAATAAAGTTATTACTATCGATCTCATAAGGTAATTTAACAATTGAATCTGTTAAAAAATCATTCATTGTTAAATAAGGGTATTTATCCCCTTGTGCAGGAAGTGTCCTAGTCTCTAACGACCTATTATCTTCAGCAGGAACCTCTGTATTTACATCCCATTGATCTTCTGTATATTTATAACGCAGATTTAATGGCTCTATAGGTAGAACCAGAGGTATGTAACCTGTAATTTGTTTAGTAGTTTTAATTGCAAAATCACTATTAATATCTCCTGGATTTATAACAAATTGTTTTAGGGGTACACCACCTATAACATTAATAGGAGATCCTGTATTATCATTAAATACCACATCGCTTAATGAGGTTAAATAAGCATTACAATCCAAATCCTGTAACTCTTTGTGTTGCTGTACATCATAGCTTCTTAATTTTGAAATTGTTTGAATCAAATAACTATTAAACTCTGGAAAATTTTCATTAAAATTATTGACAGTTTTTGACAAAGAATATAGATATTTAATATACTCCTTATTCCTTCTGTAAAGTGGTAAAAGTTGATCATCAAGCATCATATCTTGCCCAAAAGATATTTGGGTTTCTTCTGGATTTGGCGCAGCAAAAAATAAGGTTCTTGGAGATGTACCGCCAATGATTTTATATTTATACTTTAAAATATAAATTTTATCAAATTGATTAAAATTATATTGAGTGCGATCTTGCTCCAAAAACAGTTGTAAAGTTTTCCCTAAGTGCTTTTGTTTAGCATTGCCATTTAATAATTTTGTTAAACTATCTTTTTTGTCCCAGGCAATTAATTGTAAATCATTCTTATGTTTATCATAATTAAACAAAATCTGTCCAATATCTAATGCATCTGAAACTAACTTATGGTTATCTGTTGCTGTAGCTTTACCATTTCTCTCCAAGCCTTCCAAATCACCATCGGCTACTTTTAAAAATGCAGTTCTAACTAAATCAATTCTAGCAAATGGACTAGGAATAGAAGTTGGTAGTTTTTTTCCATCACCGCTATCAGTTGGAATACTATCAATAAGATTACTATTTATTTCTGTAGATGAAAACCAATCATGGTTTAAAGCACCTTCATTATGAATTCTAAATACTTTTTTCGTCATAATTATTAATTTAATATCTTATTAATTTCCTTTTCCAATACTGTGTCAAATATTTTAAGAAATTGAGCTGCTGTTTCTTCGTTATCAAATACTCCAGAATGAGCTTCTTTATCTAATCCTTTAATTATTATATCTCCTTTTGCTTTGTTAGAAAATATATTACTAGTTGGTTCTCTTCCGATGATAAAATTCATAATCTTATCGTGATCTTGATTATTATGAAATGGCGCAAATGAAATATCATTATTTTCCATTTCATTTAACCATTCATTAAAATAGTTCATGAATTTAGAAAAATTATCTTCGTAAAAGTCTTGTTTGTAAAATTTTTCCGTTATTATTTTTCTAGTAAAATTACCTCTAGAATTTAATAGAGGGTTCATAGATTTTTCCAGAAACCTTTGTAATAGACTTAATTTTGAAAGTGGTCTACTAATTTTTTGTTTAGTATTAGCTCCAAGATTATCAAATCTAAGTATTTTATGATATTCTTCTATTCCAAATTCTTTGATAGAATAGTCCCCTTTATTTATGGAATCAACAAAATCAAAAATTGCTAAAGCACCTGCCATTTCGAGAAAATGAGCATTATTTTTTTGTTCACCTTTCCCTTCAGCATATGGCATATTGTTATCTGAATTATCTCCTAAGTGATAAAATGCATCTATAGACTTATTTTCAAATATTGCATGCTCATAATAACTTAATGCTGCTTTGGCCTTACTGAAAAACGTAGAAGAATCAATTGTTCTTTCACCTTCATGTTGTTCAGAAACTTTAAAATAAGGTAAATAAGAAACCGCGCCAATATTCGATTCACTTATAATATTAGAATTAATAACATTGGGGTCTACTTGCCTTAAGTTTTTAAGAAGTAAAGGGAAACCAGAGGCACCCGTACCCCCAAATATTGAACTAATTATAAAAATAGCATCTCCTTCATTAAAAGAATTTGTAAATTCTCTATACTCACCTGAATCAACAATTTTGTTTAATACAATACTACCAATATTTGGGTTTCCTTTAAACCCTACTGTCATATCAGCGTCCAAATTTTCTTTTGAAAATAATAAATCTATCAAAGCCTTATTTTCATCATCCAACCCATTATAATCAATAGATTCTCCAAATTTTTGACCAGAACCATCCACATTAAACTTAAAGTTATTGCTAATGTTAGAAACATTATTATCTGTTAATTGACAGAGAGTACTAATTTTTGTACCAAAAAAGCTATTATCTGTTCCTACATCATTATATATATTTTGATATTTAAATAAAATATCTGCTGTTTTATTGAGATCACCATTTGCCGTATCTGGATCGATTATTATTGGCACTATGGTATCAAATCCATTACTAAGTTTAACACCAGAAGCTAGTAACATTGTAAGTGCTTTTATTACTCGAGAACCTGTGCCCCCGATACCGAATACATATAGTTTTGCCATAGTTTAAAAAGGATTATGTGAGTTGTGTGTGCTAAATGATTTAATTATTAAAGTGAATATTAATGATAAAATTAAAGAGTAAAGTGATGTAATCATACTCATCTGAAATATAAAACCCTTTGGATCAGGATTATTATCACCGGGTTGATAAGAACCTAATAAATTAAGAATACAAGTATTACTATACAGAATTTCTCTAGTAGAAAAGTAACCAATTATTAAAATTATAATTATGCAAATAAACCACATAAACCTTTGCTTACGAATCGGATCCCAAACTTTATAGAAAAATATTAATAGAATTAGTGGAACTAAAACTAGTATTAATCCAAGTTTGGTATATAAAAAATTATTATAAACACATGCCAACAAATCTTGGTATGTCATCCAGTCAAAAAATAGAGCATTATCAAATAATGGTGTAAATAAATCATTCATATGTCTTATCTTGTTTTAATTGTGGTTAATTATAAAATTGAATTTCTTATAATAACTTTTTTTATCTACCTTGATATAAGCTTTAGATATTCCGGTCATTAAATTTTTAAAAGCAAAGGTTTTTTCTGTATTGTCCTCTATTATACAATCCTCAGGTTGACTGGTGGTTGTTATCCAAGATGGAAGATTATTATCTAATTGAATAATTAATTCCCCTGTAGCGTTAAGTTCGGCATTCACTATGATAATATGAGATAATTTAATGCCTAGCTGAAGCTTCTTGTTTTGTATAAATTTATATGTTTGACTTTCGGGTGATAAATCTTCAATTAATTTTATTTCTTTTATTACGTAGCCAGTACCCCCTATTTTTTTATAATTTTCAGGGTTCTCTAAATAGGTTTTAGGGAGTGAAACATTTGTAAAGTCAACGGCAACTGCAAATTGTAAACTCAGAACTCCCCCTCGAGTTTTTTTGCGCTCAGCCTCTCCAATCTCTTTAATTAACTCATTACCCCCATTATTTGTGGGCCTGAATTTACCATTTATTTCTTCTCCTTTAGTTAAAATTGTATAATCCAATTCAAAATCATTTGACACAAAGAACCTTGCTTGTTTTTTAAATCCAGGTAATTCTTCTATCTGATATTTTTGTAATGCATTATCGATAGTTTCTTTATTTCCAAATAATATAATATAATATGGCCTTTCTTGGTCGATTATTAAAGAATTGGGACCATCACAATCAGATTCTCTGTAGTAACGTCCTTCAAAGTTTGATGACATTTTTATAACAACCGTTTCAATTGCATTTACTTCAAGAGCTTTTACAAAGGACTTTTTAATTTCGATTTCTACTATATCAACATCACCTGTCGGAGTAGAATAAATACCGTCTGTAACTACTATGCTTAAATTATTACTAGTAGCATTATTTATGGCGTTTTCAAAAATAAATTCATGATCGGAACCACCGATCGAGGGTGTACTAATGTTTTTATTATCAATTTTACTTAATAAATCACTTGTTCTAAACTCTCTAGTATTGACAAAGTATGGTATTAAGTCAGGGTCGCTTTCATCAATGATTTCATGCATAGTTTGTTTAAAATTCTTACCTTCTAAATACCCTTTCATAGAGGCAGAGTTTTCAAAATAAAAATTTATTAGGCTACTAGAATCAATAGGATCAATAGGATTAACCTCGGGGATAACGATGGAACTTTTATCGGTTTTGGTTACTTTTGGCACTCTGCTGCCTCTATCTGAATCACGTGCACATGTGTATAAAAAAAGCATCATTAGTGAAATCAAAAAAAAGCTTAATGTAGTTTTATATGGAATTTTTATCATTATATAATATCGTTATTATCTTAATAATTTATTGAACTAATTTACTAAAATACAAAATATTTTGAAATATGTCAATAACATAGCTTTTGGTATTGTATTCGTCTAAATATAAGAAATATTATAAAACTTAATAATATCATTAGTATGATATTATAAGCAAAGCTTTTAGGGTTTAAAATAGCTGAATTAAAAGTAGTAGATATGCCTTTAATTAATTTTAATTATATTAGTAATTATTAACTTAAACTAAAAAAAATGTTAAAATTAAAAGCTTTTGTTATTTTCTTTTTGATGTGCTTTAACCTTGCTTTTGCACAACAATTATTAGATCCAGTAAAAATTTCTGATTCTGCTATTGAATTGACTAAAAAAAATGTTACATATGATGGAGCTTACTATAAAATTCCTTATCCAAATGGAGATGTTCCAGATACTATTGGGGTTTGTACTGATGTGGTTATTAGAACATACAGAGCTATTGGATTAGATCTTCAAAAAGAAGTATACGAAGATATTAAAGCTAATTTTGAATTATATCCACAATTTTGGGGACAAAAAAAGCCAGATACAAATATTGATCATCGAAGAGTTCCTAACCTTATGAAATATTTTGAAAGGCAAGGTGCTGAAGTCTCTATAACAAATAATGGTAAAGATTATCTTCCAGGAGATGTTGTTTCTTGGAGCTTACAAGGTGGGTTAACTCATATAGGTATTATTGTAAATAAAAAATCTAATGACAATAAAAGATTTATGGTTGTGCACAATATTGGAAGAGGACAAGTTTTAGAAGATTGTCTTTTTGACTTCAAAATAACAGGACATTACAGGTTTTTAGAAAAAAAATCAGTTAATTAAAATACATTTTTTGTGACAATACTTAATAAAAAATACTGTAATTTTCTTTTTCTTTCTTCAGTACTTTTAGTGCTATTTATTAGTTTTGGATGTAACAATACGAATCAAAAGAAATCCTATACTGTTCAAGAATTTTCTTATTCAACAAAAAATGATAGTGCAAAAATCCAATCTATTACTGAAGCAGACACATTAGGAGAATATACCTTTAAGAATGTTATTCTGGAACCGAAAGGAAGACCTACTCAAGGAGGATTAATTGTATCTAAAGGGGAATTAAAAGACACTATTTATGATTGTACTTATAGTAGAGTACCAGACTATAAAATACTATATGACGGTTCCAAGGAATATCTATTTACATCTTGCTTAATGAATGGAGGTGGACAGAATAGACAATCATTTTACTTGTGGTCTTTAAATGAAAAAAACTTTATGAAACAACTTTTTTTTAAAGAATTATATACTGGTAAAGAAGGTGTTTACAATTCTAAAACAGGAGATTTAATTAATGCAGATAATGTAAACATTCATCCATTAACTGATGAGATTCAAAACTGGATAGGAGATTCTTTTAATGAAGAAATCTATTGGCTAATGATAAAAGATTATAATTTTAGTATGGAGAATAATAAAGCTATACTTGTTTTAGATTCTATTTATATGTTGCTAAAAATGTCAGATGAGTTACCTCCTCTAGAAATATTAAGTGGAACAAAACAATATGAATTTGAATTAAATGAAAGATAGTCAACAATATTTATTATTTAATTCTCTAGGATTAAGGTATTCTCCATGGTTAGAAAAAATAGATGAACCTAACAGATTAGAGAATGGTACTCATAGGAGTTTTATAATTGAGTTTGACCCTAACTTTAAAAAGCTATTAATGCTTATTCATTTTAAGCACCTCAGAATTCTGAAACTCACCCTATATTACAGAAAAAAAAGTGATAAAAACAGTAGGCTAAAAAAGAAATACCCTCAACACAAAATGAGATTATGTTTTGAAACTACTCTTGAATTACTTACCTACTTGTCCAGTAAAAACTATGAAGTAGATTGGCTTGTGATTAGATTTAAAAATGGATGGGCAATTAAAAAATGTATGACTTTAAATGAATTGGAATTTATAACAAATAATACTCATGAAAGAAACCTACTATTAGAGAAGTTTATATCTTTTAGTGGTCAAGGTCCAATAAATATTAATTCATTAGAAATAAATAAAACTTACACACTTTGCACGGATGGTAAAGTGAAGCTAAAGACTATGATTTAATTAAAGATTCTTATTACTATTTAAATAAAAATTATGACTAGACAAACAAAAATTATAATATTCTCTGTTATTATAATATTCTCTATTATTTTATCAAAAGAACAAACGAAAGAAGATTCGGTAGTGAAAACTAATGCAATCAAACTAAAAATGACTAATTTAAATAGGGATAAAAAGAATAATCCTATTAAAGTAGTAAACAAAAAAAAGCCAGGTAAATACGATTTATTAAATATTGGATTAACTGATATACCGGAGGGTTTCAAAGTAAAAGTGGTGACTTATCCACAACCAAAAAACGGATTTTCACCATATGATAGCTATTTTGGTAAGGGAACTTATAATAATAAATCAGGAAATATTTTTGTGATCGACAATTCAAACAAAACAGATGCTGTCGTTTTGTTAGTAAATGCCTATTCAGGTAGAAAAGTTAGAAATGAATATGTTCGCAAAGGAGCTAATTTTAAGATGACTGGAATACCGAATGGCACTTATTATTTAGAATGGTTTTCAGGAAACGATTGGTCTCCAAATCTAAAAGTAGGATCAAGGTTTAAAGGAGGCTTTCAAAGTAAAGCAAGTTTTACTAAAACTAAAGATAGAAATGACTGGATGAGTGTTGATGGTTATAAGCAATGGACATTGACCCTCTATAGTGTTGCTGGTGGAGATGTAGAGTCAGAAAAAATTAATGCCGATGAATTTTTTAATTAATAATTTACATCTTCTATTTCTGCAATTTAAGGCCCTTGGTTATTCTAAAATAAAAGTATGAATCTTTTTCTTCCAAGAAGTACTAATAACCTATCGAGTTGGAGTTGAAATTTGTAAATTTTAACTTATTTACAAGGTTTAGAAGTAGCTGAATTAACTGAAAGTAATATGCCTATGGTTATACTTCTAAAGTGTCAGTTTTAATATCTTTTGTCGGCTCTGTGTGCTTTATAATTTTAAATTGCAACTAAAAATAAATATTAAAAATTTTAATAGTATTCTAATTCAAATTTTTGCATAATCATTATATCAGAGTTTTCGTAACTAGTTTTCTTAATCATATTTCCAATAGTATCATATTTTATTACAGACGACCACACAGTTCTTCCGTGTTCGTCTTCAGAAATACACTCAAACTCAGAACCTAATTTTGTGATTAATTCAATATCTTTTTTTTCTATATTTTTCCGTAAACTTTTATAAATTTTCTCGTCCTCCTTATACCTTTCTGAGCTGAATAAACTTCCTTTTTTATCATAATTATATTCTGTGGTATAATATGAATCATCATGAGTTTGTTTGTCTCTTATTAATTGGCCTAAATCATTATAATAATTTTCACTTACAGAAGTTATATTATCAGATTCATCAAAATTAGATTCTTTAATAATTCTATTACTATCGTCATATTCATAAAGAGTGTAGCAAGATTCTTTATTAGAAACTTTACTTTCAATATGAGGGATTGAGTAATTATTTTGCTCTCTCTTTTCTATATTATTTAATGAGTTGTAAT
>Ga0209482_1001553_pt1 | contig 15516 bp, 20 predicted proteins | sample CoawatmetaG10DNA_FD_187512 | JGI IMG/M metagenome (GOLD analysis project Ga0209482, IMG submission 187512) | Marine microbial communities from the West Antarctic Peninsula - Coastal water metaG104-DNA (SPAdes) (version 2) | ecosystem: Environmental > Aquatic > Marine > Coastal ...
GTATTACACCTACAAACAATTAGCTAAAGTTTGCAATATGTGCGTGAAGACCATGCAACATAGGGTTTGGGGTGACAGTGTTGGCCTTAACAGATACGCTAATGACAATACTATTCGACCTTTGTTTACTAAATCGGATGGGGTTCCGCTTGGAGGAGGTAACGAAGAGCTAAAGAATCACACACTATCTGAAAAATGTAAGCATGAAGCGCAAAATGTATCGACCAGGTGGTTAAACATTAAACTAACAACCATCGACCCTAACTACATTAACAGGCAGTGGAGGTAATTATGCGATTCAGCGGAGATGCTCAGACAGTAAACAGCAAAGAATCTCTGGATAAGTGGATACGATTCTCGACTGAGATATTCCATGAGAAGCACTACGTCACGTTTAAGTATTCATTGGGCAAACCTAGAACCATTAAGCAGAATAGTGCTATGTGGGTATTCTGCCGGGACATAGCAGACCGCTGTAATTCTGCTGGTTATGAGATGCAGACTACCAGCCCAGTGTTGTCTAAACCTATTGAGACTCCGTGGACAGACAGGAGTGTCATGGATAACATCTGGATGACCGTTCAGACTGCTATGTTCCCTGAGAAAACTGATAGCAGTGATGAGCTAGACACTAAAGAAGTGGCTCCAGTTGCTGAGACAATCATTAGGCACTTAGGCAATACCTATGGCATACACGTTCTATTCCCCACTAAGGCTTTTAAAGATGGCAATTAAGAGAGATGCAGCAGACAAGTGGTTCTCCGATGTAGTTAGGAAGAACGCTGGCTATGTTTGTGAACACTGTCAAAAGGTAGACGCTAGGATGGAATGCGCCCATATCTATGGTCGTGCAGCTAAGTCTGTACGCTGGTCATTGGACAACGCTCTGTGCCTCTGTCATTACTGCCACAGGACGTTCACTGCTAACCCTATAGCTTTTAACGACTGGTGCTTAGAACTGCTGGGAGAGGGCCATATGGAGCTTCTAAGGGAGAAGTGGAACGTATTGATGCCTACCACTAAATTATTACGAGCAGAGATAGCCAAACACTACAGAGAAGAGTTCAAGAAAATGGATTATCACTCTGAATATCAACCAATAAGTTACAACTGAGGTGTGTTATGACAAAAGAAATTGAAAGTGAACAGTTAAAAATGATGCTGGATATGATTGAAGATTTGGGTATGGAAGACAAGTACAAGGATAGATTCATTGAAATCCTAGGGGCTGCTGTCGCTAATCATTCTGGGTTTGCTCGAAAAGAATTGGGTGTACTCTTAGGTGAGTTGAATAATGAGTACGAAACATTAAAGCTACATCAAGAGTTGGAAAAAGAACCACCTGATGAAGAACAATTAGGGTTGCTAAATCCTACCTTTGATGTAGACTAGCTGTGTGATTTATCACATTCTCGTTCGACCCGCCTAACTCGCGGTAGCTTACCCAAGCTTTTAGCCTCACTATGTGGGGCTTTTTTTTGCTATAATGTAAGCAACTGGGAGAGACAAATGAAAGGTTTATACGCCAACATACACGCTAAACGTAAGCGCATTGCAGCAGGTTCTAAAGAGAAGATGCGTAAGCCTGGAACCACAGGCGCACCTACAGCCAAGGCATTCAAACGATCTAAGAAGACAAGCTTACTAAGTTAGTAACACCACGCTACTGGTACGCTTTCCCTAGTATCTAGATGTACAAAATTCTTATGCAGCCCTATACCAGTAAATCCCATCGCTGGTGCTTTCTCAATGATGGCAAAGGCTTCTGCTCCGTTGTTAACCTTGATGTCACAGGCAATACCTTGGGCATGAGTTCCAGGATTTTTTTTGGCCGCTTCAATGCTATGGGTCTTATCCCTATAACCACTGGTGATAATGAACGGGAAGCCACAGACATGCCTAAGTTCGTCAAGCCGCCACAGGAATACATCTGACATTTCATTGTTCCCAGTCTCCTGGCAGTCAAAGTCTGATAGTTTAAAGTATCTCATTTCTCTCTCTGTACACCTTTGGTCTTCTCAACTGTACGCATAGCACCTAAGCCTAGCATACCCATCAGCACAGTAGTCAGCAGGGAGCTATCGACAGGAGGTACGGTGTACCATATGCCAAGAATAGGGGATAGGATAGTAGAATACATCAAGGCAAATCCACATATCCAGCCTATAGCAGGTCGCCAGCCAGCAACAAACATGTTCTTGTGTGCAGCCTCAACCTTGTTAACTTCCAACTGGCCCTTGGCTAACTCTTGAGCATGGCGTTCTGCCATTGTACTGATCTCGTGAGACAACTTAGCCTTAACATCTTTGTCTAATATAAACTTGTCTAGCAGGTTAGAAACTGGGCCTATCAATGCTTGCAACATATTATTGTATCCACTTTGAGACAGCAAATATAGAAATGATCATGGGGTACATCATCCATAACATGCGCTCTAGTTTATTAAACCTTTGTGTGCCATCATCAAGCCTACGTTCGATGTTGGAGTAGCGTTCAGCACATAGGGTTTCATGCGCTTCCATGCGGGTGATAGTATCTTCGGCCATATTAGAATCCATAGTAGTAGGCTGCGGCAAACGCTGCTAACAAGAGCAGGCCACCGCATATGTTTTTAACAATATCTTCATGCTTAGATTGAAGTCTAAGTTTAGCTAGGCGTTGTTTCTCTAGCTTATCCTTATGATCAATAAGAGAGCGATGCTGTATGGCAAGCATGTCACGCCAGACCTCACGGGGTGTGATCTTTTTTAACGCCTTCTCTTCTTCACGAATAGCACTCTTAGCCCATGCCAACTCAAGAGCCTCGCCCTGAGTCAGTATATGATCACCAGTTTTAGCAGCTTGCTCGATAGTTTCTACTGCTGCTTTAGATTCAGTCAGCGTAGAGAAGATACCAGCAATGTCAGACAGGTGACTACCAGATTCCTTAACAGTTTTAATACCTGCGTTAAGAGTCTTTAAGGCACCTACTACTAAACTGATCTCTGCAATCATTCAGATTCTACCCACAAACAAGTGTCTTCATTTAACGTCCACGTTCCCTCGCTAGGTTGTGGAGCGTAAAAGGCATCACGACTTGCATCGTAGACGCTACCGGGGCCAGCATAATTTTTACGCAATGGGGTCTTGCCAGTAGAGTGTACGCCGCCACAGGTGTTATATGAAGTCTGCACCCATGTGCCTTCTTGAGTATCTATAAAGTCTTGTTCAGCAACAAGCACTATTTCAACTATACCGTCTACAACTTTAGCAAAATGACTCATGCTGCAAATGTCCCTGAAGAATTAAATGTATGGTAAGTGTAACCACCAGCAGATGTTACTGTGCCTCCTGTGCCTACTTGACCGCCCGCGTATCTAATAATAACAACTCCAGAACCGCCGTTAGAATGTTTATCAGCCTTGCCCTCACCACCACCACCAGAGCCTGTATTAGCTGCACCCGCACCACTAAATGAGCTAGTGCTTCCATTTCCTCCTATTCCCCCTCCTCCAGAACCGCCAGAACCGGGGGCGCTTCCGCCATTAACAACTGAACCACCGCCGCCGCCAGCGCGAGTAACTCCATCTAGCCATGTTGCACCAGCGCCACCGTTACCACCTACTGTTGTACTGGGAGCATTTTGACCTGCTGCGCCTGCACCACCACCACCACCAGAAGAAAAGGCACCACTGCCATTGCCTCCATTAAATCCTTGCCCACCATCTGTGTAGCCTATTCCACCGCTAGTCTGTCCAGTTCTGCTACCGCCACCGCCAGACCCAAAGAACGGGAAAGAGCCTGTTCCATTAGCTGCTGCGCTTCCTGAAGCCCCTCTACCACCTGCAAATGTGTAAGACAAACCGCCTGTATTTCCGGGATTACCAGTATTATCAGGGAAATTAGCATCAGAAGGATTGCCGTTGTTCATAACAGAACCAAATGCGTTTGACCCTGCGCCGCCAGCGCCTACAGTTATGGTGTATGATGTTCCAGCAGTAATTGGTGTAAACGCTTGTGAACCAGGGCCTCTGGCGTTGTATCCACCGGCACCACCGCCACCACCAGCAACTACCCCGCCAGTAGCACCACCAGCAATTACTAAGTATTCATAAGTAAGATAAGGGTCTGCGCCACCGCCACGACCAACAGCTTTACCTATAGAAAAGACACTTACATTAGCACTAATCATTTACAGCACCATTGCGTGAATGCCAGATGCAGCAGTGCCTGTACTAAGAACTCGTTTAACAGAGCAGATTAAATAAAAGTTATCAGGAACAGTAACTGTGCGAGACACGCCATACATATTATGGAATGTAACAGCACCACCTGTTGTAATGTACAGGCCAATAGCAATGTTATCAGTGCCTACGTTGTCAGCATTATCATTAGGAGTTACTGGAACCATGTCATACACGCTACCATTTAACTGCCCGCTTACACCTTGGAATGGATCACTCATTTTGAAACCTCACAATATAAATTAATTAGTTAATTGGCTACGCAAGTATGCACACTCAAGAGCAAGTGCTTCTTCATAACGTACACCATAACGGCTTACAGTCGGATACTCTTCTCCATCAGCTAATGCAATAGACTCGTCATCCCATTCATCATAGCAAAGCAGACCGTAAGCAAATGCGTCTAGACCTTCAGCTTCAAAAGCAGCTTTAACCTGTTGTGCAATTAAACCAAAGTGCCAGCGAGCGTCATCACCTTTAATCTCTACAGCGTCATTCCACTTGTACTGTACAAAATTAACATTGGCCCATGCTCTTAGTACCGCAGCATCAATGGTTCCTATCTGTTGCTTCTCTCGCTCATCAGATGTATTGATAGTAGCGTTTCCAGCAAAGATTTCTGACCATCTATAAGTGGCATTGCCACATTTAACAGCATTGTCGTGAGTAGCGCGGAAGGAATTAGTTTCAATAATAATTCCCTGTACTGCTTGCTGGTTCCAAAGGTTTAACTTGCCTTCTAATTGACTAACAGTATTCTCTAGCCAATCTGTACCCCAGTCTTTAATAATAATTTGTGCCATAATAATTCCTAGTAAGTCTGGATTGAATGCTCAACGATTTTGTATTTAAACTTTACAATTGAGCCGGGTTTAATTGTAAAATTGCCAAGACCAGCAGCAACAAGGTTGTGCAAATAAACATTAAACGTACCACTTTGATTTCCACCACTAGTATTAGTAGCAATTATTTGCCTAAAGTTCATAAGACCTGTGCTGTCTAACACTGTGCTAAAATTAGAATCCAGTCTTAACACTAATCCTTGAACGCCTACGCCTGTACCACCTGTAGGAAACTCTACTTCATATACAATTAACTGCTGACCTGCTTTATTTCCTGCCGAATCAGTGCTTCCATTTAAAAAATAAGGAATGCTAACAGCTAAATTAACATTACCGCCTTGAGCTATGACGCTAGGGAAAGTGAGACACTGCACATACTCTGTAACGCCACGCTGCACTAACGTACCAGTGCGACCAGTAATAATGTTGTCTGTAGTAATAACACCAGAAACAGCCTTAGATGTGCCAAAACTTGCAGCGGCAATAGCCACTACACCTACACAAGTAATGTTACAGTCAACATTAATAGACTCGTTATCGTAGGCAATTAATCCTGTGCGGCTTCCCTTGGTGTAGCCAGGAGACATAATGTTAGTAGCAAAGTCTACAAAACGGTTGCCGTATACTTGAGCGCCATCGCCTAAACATCTTTCAATCATGCCACCACTAACGCTAACTGTTTCAGAATTGTAAATTAATAGACCAGTCTGCACAGTGTTAGTAACTAATCCAGCACGAACAAAGTCGCAGCCAGTAATAGTTAACTGAGAAATGCTGTGGAAATAGCAGAGAGTAGAACCTGACTCAAAGAAGTGGCTGTTAGATATGTTGATAAAGTTACTAATCTGATTTGAACCACCGCCTACGTCATACATAGCAGACACATAGCTACGATAGATAATAGCGTTGTTCATTACTAGACCGTCTAGGCTAGTAGTGTGTATACCGTAGTTCATCTTAATCAAAGATATGTTTGATACAGTATAGTCAGCAGCAGCATCTTCAGCTTTAATAAAGTAGTTACAATCTTTAGCAGTAAGGTTCTGCATAAAAGGTTTAACAGCAAGAATACCTGTAGTATTAAAGATACACTTGTCTAAATTCATAAAGTCTAAGCGATCTAATACAAGTTCTGCTGTTTGATTCATGTTGATCGCATGAGTGTTAGCAGGGAATACAGGAGGAGCGTTGTATGCAGCATTAGAGATATTGCTAGATGCAAATGACATCTCTTCAATAGAGCAACCAAACGCTGTTACGTTAGTACCCTTGTTGAATGAGAACGCTGTAACTCCATTGCTTACTCGTATCAGAGTAGCACCTGACCCAACCTGACTTGCTGAAGTAGTGTAACCGTTAAAGTTGTATCGTCCTGCACCTAACAAGCGAACCCCTTTAGTAATTAAAACACCAGTAGTAATTCTAAAGGTGCCTTCGGGAATAAGAACAGTACCACCATTAGGGATGCTGTTAATTGCCCGTTGTATTGCTGGGCCATCATCGGTAACTCCGTCACCCACTAGTCCAAAGTCTGAAGCACTTACGTTAGCCCCAGCTATCATTCTGTTTGTTGCTTTAGTTAACGCCATTTTATTCTCCTAGAATGGGCTTTGTTGCTGGGAACGAATCTGTGGAGGGCCATGCTCTCAGGCTCTCTCTATACAATATGTAAGCTGCACGTTGCGGGTGGTCTGACAATGGTACGATGTAGTCTGAAGATGACAGTTCCATATCACGCCACATACGGCCAGCTTCTGCTGTTGTTGGCTCTGGTGCTGTAGGCTCTACCCAAAGCTCATAATGCTCAAAGTTAGCTTCAACAAACTCAGCGTCTGCTTTAATAGTATTGATAATGTTGCCTTCAGCATCTTTGATGTTGTACTTCATTTTCTTCTCCTTACGATACTGTTAGGTATTGAACAATTACGATGCCATCACCGCCATCACCGCTAGTTCGCAGACCAGTGTTTGAGTGATAAGCTCCGCCACCACCACCGCCAATCCCACCTTTACCTCCAGTAGCAAGAGTGTTGTTATCCGTACTGTAACCAGTCCCGCCGCCACACAAAAAACCTCCTTTTTCACCGTTAACGCCACTTGCACCACCTGTGCCGCCTATTAACTGACCTAAACCCAGCACAACAAACGACTCAGCCCCGCCACTTGCGTCAGTGGTTTGGCCGCCAGAGTAGTTTATGCCGTATAGCCCTTCAGCAAACACTCCAACTGCTCCTCCACCGCCATATACAGAGCCTGAGCTAGTTGAACCACCACCGCCGCCACGGAAATTAACATCGCCACCACTTGCAGTACCGCCTGTAACGCCTGCTGTTCCACCATTAGCTGTGAGGCTAGAAGAGCCGTCTGCTGCTGTTGAGCTTCCAGCAGCGGCATAATTTTGATTCGTTCCACCGCCGCCACCAGCGCCAACAGTAATTGTCCAATTAGTGCCTGTTGCAAAAGTAACAGCTTTGCGCGAATAACCACCAGCGCCTCCACCATTATTACCACCATTTGAATTACCGCTTGCGCCTCCACCAATTACATGGATAACACCTGTGCCGTTTACTGGAGGTGTCCACGTTTGCGATTTAGTTAGTACAACTGTTTCAAGCGTATCGCCACCACCGCCGCCTATAAAATCTGTAAAGTTGCTCACGACATCACCCACCCTTGAACTGCGTCCGTAAATATAAATTGTATGGAGAGATAAGCTGCATCCATAGTAAAGTTAGCGTCTAAGCTCATAATCTTTGATCCGTTTCTGGCTACTACTGTGTTAGTAAAATTACCTACAGAAATAATAACTCTTTGCCCTATTGATGGAGAGGCAGGTAGCGTAATCGTTTTAGCAGCAGCACTAACATAAACAGCAGTATTTACTGTAGCCGTTAATGATGAAGCTGTAACAACTGTTGTTATGCCTACTGCAATAGGTACTGAAGCTATAGCTGCTGCCCCTACTGCATCGTCAACAATCTCGGCTGCACCAACAGAGTCATCAGCCATCTTAGCTAGTGTTACTGCATTGTCTGCTATTTTACCCGTAGTCACTGATAGGTTTGCTATCTTACCCGTAGTCACTGCTAGGTTTTGCAAAGAAGCTGTAGACACACTGTTGTCAGGGATAGTCCCTACGCTGGTAACTACAAACGCAGCTAATACCATCTCAATAGCAGAGTTGTTTGGGGGTGCAGAACTAAATGTAACTGTAGTGCCTGATACGTTATAGCCTGATTTAGACTGATAGACCCCATCTATGTAGATAAACAGGTTATTCTCAATAGCAGCTTCTGGCAGCGTAAACTCTAGGGTAACGCCATTGCCTGTAAAGTCATATACGTTCAGGTCTGTGCTGTCTACTGTAACTACTTCACCTTTATACAACACTCTGATTTCAATTGATGCGTTCTTAGGTGGTGCTTCTGACAGGGTAACTAAGCTGCCTGATACTGTATACGTTGTGATCTGCTGGATAATGCCGTCAATGTTAACCTGAATCATTGAGACACTAGTCGATGGGCCACTGATAGAAAAAGCAGTAGTAGTGCCATCACCTGTAAAAGCATCTACGTTTAAAGTCTGTAAAGCACCATCAACATAGTCCTTCATTAGCACAGCGCCACTACCGTCAAATGTAAGCAGCTTATTAGAGCGGTTAGCTACGGCAGGCAGTTGCATGTTAATAGTGCCAGGCTCGTTTAGAGGCCGTCTAATGGCCCTGTCAAAGTCTGTTTCAGTCTGCTGTAGGGCAATCCATAACTTGTTGAAATCGCCGTTAACATCAAGAGCTAGGAAGTCACCGCTATTCTGGTAGTTAGTAGTCCTAGATAAAGGCATGTCTAGGTAGACAGATATCTTATCGTTAAGCGCAGCCCCAGTAGTCAGGGTTACATTGCCCCCATAGGTAGGCACTCCACTAATAGCAAAGTCAACGCCTAGGGATATAGCTACCCCGTTCTTCAATACCTTTATGTCGGAATCAGCTAAAGCCGTAAACGTGTACGGGAATACTGTCTGCCCACTTGTAGCAGTATAATCATTCCTAGTTGTTGCTGCTGTTACTGTCATTTCTGCACCCCAATAATTGTGCTAATTATACTACATTCGAGTTTATAGATCAGCCGCTGAGTTTTGTATTGCATCAAACCCCCTTCGGAGATAAAACAAATTTTGCAATGGCAATAGCCGCCGCAGTGTTCTTACATCAGATTCTGTCATTGGCCCTTCAGAAGTTATGACGTTACTAGCCGCTACTGTAGTGCTTAACAAACTGCCAAATGTCGGCCCTAGCATAGACTCTGCTACGCTTCTGGATACAAACCTAGACGCAGGGGCATCAATACCTAGTAAGGCTCTAGCTCCTGCATTATTACCTGATATTTTTTCTATAGTGTTGTTAATTTCACCTATTATTCCAGCAACTCCAGACCGATCTATGCCTTCCATAGCCCATACTGCTGGGTCATCACTGATTTCTCGACCTGCTATTTTTTGCTTTAGGTAGTATGAAAACATACCCATAGACGTAAGGGCCGCAAAACCACCTACTGCGTTGTGATCCTGATTTTGAAGCCCAGCAATTAATACTCTCTGGGTAGCCGATAAAGTAAACGATCTAAACTGGCCTATAGTCTTGCCCATTTCCCTAGACATAAACAAAGGCTTCTCTTGACCGGGAATAATGATTACTCGATCACTTTCCTTTCTAACCGCAGCGCCCCACATTCTTTCTAACTCTGGAACGTCCCAGTTCTTAGCGTTAGTAATCCAGACCCCATCAGTTTTTGTTCCATGCTTATCTACTTGTAGCCACATGTTTCTAGCATCTGCTTCAGATATGCCTAACCGCGCTAATCGTTTGTCGTATTTTCCTTTAGATAGGCCATCAAAAATAGACGTTTGCATAGTTACTGCATGAAGCTGCTTTATGCCTGAAGTCCAGTAATCAAGAAGGTTAATCTTGCCAAACTTACTAACAGCAGATCGCAACCCTCGCTCTGCTATTGTGCCGCCTTGGGTGTAATCGTTTACGTCAGCAATTACATCTGATCGCCCTGACTTAATTACGTCATCTCCAACGCCATATCGTTTTGCTTCTGCCGCAGCTATTTTAAATGTTTTGGTATTAGCGATTAAAGGAGCAAGACCTACGCTAAATGTTTTCACGAAACCTTCAGCCATAAATACTCTAGCAACATCAGGCAAGCTGGATACGGTTACTCCACCCAGCAATCTAAGGTAGTTTAAGTCTCTTGAAGATCGAGCCATTCGCGTCCAAATGTTGTCTTCAGAGAATCCATAAACTCCACGAATCCTGTCGCGCATTCCTGAAATATCTCTAATATTTCCAGCCAACTTAGCTTGTATTTTTATTCCTTCTGGAGTGCCTTTACCAGCGGCTTGCAAGTCTGCTTGATACGATCTGGTAATTTCTGAAAGTTGAGCGGTCATATTAACATCGCCAAACTTTCTGGTTAACTCAATGTCTCCAGCAACATTCTGCAAATACCTAGCGCCCAATGTTTCAATATCGTTTTCTAAAAACTCTTCAACAAGCTCATCATCAATTTGAAATACTCTGTTTCTAAGAGGGCCGCGTAAAGCTGTTCCAGAAATTCCTTTGTTGTTTACGCCTCCACCAGGCGATCCTTTACCCAATGTCCAATCGTAAGGTAATCTGCCATCAGGGGAACCAATAATTCTTTGGGCAATTTCTTCAGCTATAGAATCGTAGTCTTGAGTTTCTAAATCTTTGCCTTGTTTAAATTCAGCTTTATCAATCAAAGCTTGAAGTTCCTTTTGCTCTTTCCCTGTAGCAGACCCTACCTTTTTTGATGCAGCAGCAGCTTTGGCATACAAATTAACATCCTTATCTGCAAGCCATTTAGATACTGTGTTAGTAAAACCTGAATAGTTTGAAAGAATCTTGTTTTTATTCCAGACTCTATTAAGATAATTAGCAGCAGTTTTAACCTCAACATCTTTAGGAAGAAGACCTAGTTCTACCATGTCATCTTTAAGGGGAGTGTATAATTCTGCATTCCAAGTATCGGCAGATTGTTTAATCTGTGGTACGTCACTATCTCCAGTGCGTATAGCCCTAGCAACTGCTACGTTAAACTCTTTGCGAGTTAATGAGCCATCAGTTTTCTTATACTCTGCAAACAAATCTGCGTTTCTTTGCAATGCAACTCCAAGTTTCCCCGAATGAGCTTTTGCTAATGATTCTGCTGCTTGCACTACCTGGCCATCCATCATAGTAGGGTTTTCAGCCATCATTGAAGTAATAACGCGAACAATATTCTTATCCGCAGTTATTGATCTTGATAAAGGGTCAAAAGCTAAAAGCTTGGTTAATGCTCTAGGAACTTTTCCTGAAACTTGCGTAGAACCAAAAGCGCGCATTGCACCTACACTATCTTGCCCTTCAGTGGGAGCATTGGTAGTAGGGTTAATTCCATTGTTAATCTTTGGCTCAACTTCCATTACATCAGCATATTCATCAATAAACTTTTGATCTACTCCGTACCCCGACAGCTTTTGCGCGGTAGCACCTAATACGCCACCTAGTAAAGTAGCAGCACTAATATTAATAGCAGACTCACCAAAGGTTCTAGTTAATTGCTGTGTATGCAATACAGCTTCTTGTGCCGCAGTTTCAACACCTACAACAGAGCCTGTAACAGCAGCAGCACTTAGGATTCCTTTACCTGCCCTATAAGTATTTGCTACAGCACCGCCAATAGACAATAGAGAGATAGGGTCAGCCAGCATAACGGGAAGACCAACAACAAATGATGTTGCACCGCCTTCAGCCATTGTTTGCTTATCAGCTCTTTCTCTTTCCATCTGCTTGCGAACTGCAATAATTTCATCTTCATTGTCAGCGTACATAGCGTTAATTACAAACCCCTTGTCTAACCTCTCGTCTGGAGTAAAGAAAGAGTAAGCATCAAAGTTAGGGTCATCCTTGGTCTTAGGAAGGCCAACTTCTTGGTTAAGCATTGAACCTATAATGTTCTCTTGCCGCCAAAAAGCTCCCGCAATATCGCCTACACTTGGGCCATCATTGTCTTGAGCAGGATCAAATTGAACCTTATCACCGTAAAGAGGAACTTCAGGAGTGGCTACAAATCCCATTTATTTACCCTTATTCTCTTTAACTTTAGAAATGTAAGCATCACTAGCTTCTGTTGCTGCCGTCAGCATATCTTCCATTGCTTCACCTAGGCTGTATACATAAGGGTCTGCCGCTGAGACTAAGGTGTCTATACTTTCGCCAATACCCATAGTTCTAAATCGAGCATCTAACTCTGCTGAACCTCCTTCAAATCTACGGTAGCCTGTAGTTGGTTCTTTTGTATCAAACCCAAAAAGTGATTGTGCATATTCAGACTTATATGATTCTGTCTTTTCAATGTCAGCTTCACTGGCTATGAGGTTTTCAGCTGCAACTACTTTAACTTGTGCTGCCTTTTCTTCTACGGGCTGATAGCGGTTTAATACTTTGCCATTCTCACCCATAAAAGAAGGAGAGCCTAAAGTGCCATCACTTAGACGAACAAACACCTGATAACTAGGCTGCCCACTGTTAGCTTCTCTTGCTGTAATGCTGTCAGACTTTAAGAAAATATCTTCTTTATCAAAAGTTAAACCTTGGCTTGTATAAGACTCTTCTAAAATATTGTAAAGATCATCTTTTAAATAAGACACATCTTTTAAATAAGACACATCTCTATCAACACCATAGTAATCTTCTGGCCTGTACTTCATAAAACCAAAACTGCTTTCGTTCCAGTTGGCCTTTATTTGAGCCATTGCTTTTAGTTTTGAGCCTTCTAGCGTAGTACCCGCTTTATAATTGGCTTCTACTAATTTGCCGTAATCAGCAATCATGTCATTTTTGTTAATGTCGTTTGCTGTTAAATCAGACCACATTCTTGTAAACGCGGATTCCACTTCTGAATAATAAGATTCTGAAAACTTCTTTTTGTTGTCTTTAATAAATAATTCACGAGCATCAATGTCTGCTTTGTTTGTTGGGTCAGTGTTTCTTCTAGCCATTTCAATGGCCTTTTCGCCATCCATGTATTCCATGTTTAAGCCAACCTGCTCTGCAAAAGCGGTTTCTTGGTCAGTAAAGGCTGCTGCTTGGCCAGGAATCTCTAAAATTCTATCCATTGTGTCTGCTGCCGCGCTAACTTTATTAAAGTCTCCAGAAAGCAAATCATTTCGTAACTCTTGTTTTAGCATAGTAGGAACATACCTAGTCTGCTGAACAATCATAGTTTGCTGAACAGTACGCGCAAGAGGTTCATTGCTTAACCCAGAAATCATCTGCTCATAGAAATCATCTACAGAAGCTTGAGTTATAGGCTCGTCAGTAATAGGGGAATCACCAGCAATTGCAGCGCCTACGTTAGCCATTCCTCTTTGTTTCTTTTGTTGAGCAACAGACACTGACCTAACTTTGTTCACAAGAGTAGCAAATTGAGATGGTGTTTTAATTACGCCGTCTTCACGAAGTTTATAAATTTGTGCAAGAGCATCTTCATCAGAAATGTCATTGTTTGTTATGGCTACGTCTAAATCACCTAATACTTTTATTTCATCAGCAGATAATTTATTTTGTTCTTTAAGGTAATTAGTTTCAACTTGAGATATTTCCGCTTCTATTTTATCAATTAGCTGGGCTTTTTGAGTAGCATCTAAGTCTGCTAGTTCTGTTGTACGCAAAGTTTCAACAAGTGTTTTGCCGTTAATAATTCTTTCGGCTACGGGCAGGTCTTCATTAAGCAATGTTCTATCAATTTTGCCTAATTCTTGCTGAATAACAATGTCATCTTTTACTGAGTTTAAGAAGCTGATTGTTTTAACTGGGTCTAACACTCCAGCGTCAATGCCTTCTTGCATATCTAATTCAAGTTGAGCAAGACTTTCAGTAACTTGGTCAGGCATGCCTTCGCGGGATAAATTAGAAATGTTTGTTCTTTGCGTTTCTGCGCCAACCAAAAGATCAGCGCCAATCTTGTTGTCAGCTTTAATTTTTGCAGCTTTGTTAACTGCTCTAACAGCCGTTCCATTAGCTTGCTCATAATAGCGACCTGCTTTGGCTTTAACTATCTCTGGGGCATTTTTAAGCAATCCAGAAATTTTAGCATCTACTTCAGTTTGGTAAGCAACAAGGTCATCAGGGTTATTTGCTTTAGAATCAAGAATGGCATTTTCCATATCGGAAGTAATGACCGAATAATAAGCACCAACTGCCGCGTTGTTATACGTTGTGCCACCCCAAGATAATGCGCTCCTTTTCTCTAACTCTGTGCCTTCTTCCCTAGCTTTAGCGACTGCTTGTTCTGCCTGTTCAGGGGCTGCTGCTTCGGCTTTAGCTTTACCTATGCCCACAGCAAGCTGGCCTACCTCTGAAGATAAACCTGCTAATGCTTTAAATCTATCGCCAACAGTATTGTCTATGCTAGTAGGGGTAAACTTACCGTAAAAGCCAATTGGTTTTTGTGCCATCTTTAATGCCTTTTAGGTAATTTTTGAAGCTTGATAAGTTGCATTTGCTTGACCAATTTGTGCAGCGCCAGAAAGCAATGTACTAGCAGCAGAAAGATTACCTGCACTTCTTGCAGTTGAGCCTTGGCGTTTAAACTGAGCTTGCTTTAAACGAGAGCTAAGACCAGCCATGCCTTCACTAAGACTAGCTTGTTCAGCAGAACCTAAGGCAATACTAGCAGGAGTACCTTCCATTCCTATGTTGCCAGCAGCTAATGCAGCATTGTTAGCAGCTAAGACTTTATTCAACTCTTGCCTACGCTGTAGTTCCAACGATTCAGCAGCAAGCTTTTCTTCTTCTGCGGCTCGATTCATTTCTATTTGCTGTGCTTTACCAGCGTTTATTTGGCCTACTGCGGATACAACGGTAGATGCAGCCATAACACCAGCTATAACGACAAATGACATTATATAACCTCCAGCTCAACAAGAGCCTTTTCTATTTCTTCAATATTAGTTAATTGAGTTGGATGGTATGTTATCCAAATACAGTCTGTGTGCGCGTAAATAATTCGTTTAGTTCCCGGCAATGTTTCACCTAAAAACGGGGCTTTAATATCTTCTCGTTCGTGTACAGTTACTACAGAGCATTCGCCTTTAACAACACTGTAGAAATGACGAGTTTTATGTTTAGCGCCTACTACACAAGTATTAGCTGGCATAAACATTTCACGCGCATACATACCGTCTGAAAAATGATGGCGATTTACAACATCTGCTTTAGGATATTCTTTTAAAACATCCTGAAACTTATAGATGCTGTCTTGAACTGCTAGATTCACGATGATTCTACCTCGTATTCAATAGCCTGTAGGTGTAATGGTGCTGGGTCAGGTATGGTAATTGTCGGAACTACGTCTATACCCCAGCCGTTACCACCATTGTTA
>Ga0209482_1001554_pt1 | contig 15504 bp, 6 predicted proteins | sample CoawatmetaG10DNA_FD_187512 | JGI IMG/M metagenome (GOLD analysis project Ga0209482, IMG submission 187512) | Marine microbial communities from the West Antarctic Peninsula - Coastal water metaG104-DNA (SPAdes) (version 2) | ecosystem: Environmental > Aquatic > Marine > Coastal ...
AAAAGATTTTATAGTTAGAAATTTATTAAACCCGGAAAAAATCAGTATTTCAGAACATCCACCTTACAAATGATGTCGTTTTTGAATTATAAAAAAAATAATGTGGAAGTAAATGTTAATATGGAAGTTTCGAAATCGGTTGCACTAGGAAAATAAATTGTAATTTCTGTTTTTATTACCGTTTTCTCTCGAAATTCAACGGAACTTATCCTTTTAAGCATTCGTGAAATATCCTTGTATTAATCAATATTTTTTTTGAAAAAATATTGATTACCGTAAATACTTAAAACATCATCGTTTCTAACCACTATAAAAGCCCTCTTTTCGGCAATCATGATGGGTTCCATTTGAACTATTTGTCCTTCTAAATAAAGACCCATCGCCATCGAAGAGGCTACTTCCCAACCTTCACTGGTATTTAGTAATACCGTCCCATAATCTTCACTATAACGCCCCTCAGCGATTGAGGATCCAAAAAAATTACCTGCCGTAAGTGCATCTATCCTCCCATCATCATTGATATCTACCAACAGCATATCTCTTATCATACTCACTTGGGCCTTCAGATCAAATGCCTTGAATGTAAATTGACCTTCATTATTTTCAAATACGCCTGACCTCAATTCATTAGCCACTAAAACTTCCCCTCCATTCAATAGATCTTTACTGAACAGTTGCTCCATAGGGGCTTCTGCGTACGTCTTGTAATCCAAAAATTCCTTTTTTATCCCCGGTAGTTGTTTGCTTAGATCTTTTTTAGATACAAAAATGGATTCAACTCCTCCCTTATGGTAAGTTAAAATAGGGTCTTGCTGACCGTTATCATCAAAATCATTTAGATACATCCTCAAGGGAGCCTCATGCGTAGCTTGCAACTTGGAATTTAGTCCCAAATTTCCCGCCAATAAATCTAAGTCTCCATCTTGATCATAATCCAGTGCTTCGACCGTTTGCCACCATCCTTGATCCTCAGATATACTCACCGGTGAAGCCAACAATCCCCCTGTTGAGAAACAAATTTTTATAGGCTGCCACATGGCAGCAAGGATCAAATCTTTTTCTCCATTGTTATCAATATCAGCCCAAAGTGCATCTTTAATCATGCCCCCTTCTAAAAAATTAGCATCTCCTATTTTAGTGACCTCAAATTTTTGGCCTGCTTTATTTAATAGCAAATGACTTTTTGGACTCCTTCCATAATGCCATGGAACCGCTACTCTACCTATAAAAATATCTAAAAATCCATCATTATTTACATCATGAACGGCCACAACGGAGCCGGTCTCATACAGATTTGGCAACATACCATTCGCCTTCTCAAAAGAACCTTTGCCATCATTTAAATAAATCCTTGATAATTCATTGGGGGAATTTTTATCAAACTCATTTCCCCCAGTAACCACCAAAAGATCGAGGTCACCATCGTTTTCTACATCAAAAAAGGCAGCATCTACATCCTCCAATATTTTGTCCTCCTCAAATGTTATCGCCAATTTAAATCCCGACGCTCGCTGCAGATACAAATGGGCAGGCTGACCTCTTGCTCCACCAATAAAAAAATCGTCTTGTCCATCCCCATTGACATCTCCAACACAAATCGCAGGGCCTTCTTGACTGTTCATGTGTGGAATTAATGGCTCTCGATTGAATTCAACAAATCTGTTTTCCTGATGTTTATAATCTATACCCAATGAAGTTGTCACTTCTTGAAATATCTTTTTCTTCACATGAGGCTTTGACTGTTTTTTTTCGGGCTGCTTTTTTGCGGGCATCCATAACTTCAAAAATTGATTTGCTTGGATGGCCCCTTGTCGCTCCACAGACCCATTGGGCCATTCAATCAGCAAAGAATCAATCTGATTGGAAACTCCCAATCCCATGATGATCTCATTGGTTGTGCTTGACTGAAAACCTCGAACAGAAAACAATTCATACATTTGGATCTGCTCACCCACAAAGGCAGTCACCCGCGTACCAAATACAGGGGCTCCCTCTGCACCAAAAAATCGAAGTTTGAGGAAATTCGAGCCCTCATGATCCACGCCTGCACGAAGGCTTAGATTTTCTAATATATCGGCTTCCTCATTCAGATTATTCAATACCAAATCAAGATCCCCATCATTATCTAAATCCGCATAAGCAGCTCCATTGGTGATTTGAGCGTCCGCATTTGACCAACTTTCTGTTACATTTTCGAAGGTTAAATCTTGATTATTTGAAAAAAAATAATTTTTTACCTTTCCAAGCGGCATTTCTGAAACGAAAGCAGCATCAGATAAATTTGGATTATTTCGCACCTTATCACCTGAAATAAAATCAATATAATCTAAGTCATTGGGCCTTCTGGCGATTCCGTTTGATATGAAAATATCTTTCCATCCGTCATTATTGAAATCTGCAAATAATGGACCCCAACTCCAATCAGTTGCGTAAATGCCTGCAAGCATGGCTACATCAGAAAATTTTCCCCCTCTATTGAGCATCAACGTATTTCGACTGTATTGATTCATATAACCAAATTGTAATTTCATACGAAATATCTCATAGGGATCTTCCCCGACAGAACGTTTCCGAACTACCTCATCTTCTGGAAGCATGTCCAATGTAATGATATCTACCCAACCATCATTGTTATAATCGGCAATGTCATTACCCATAGAAAAGCGACTGCTATGATGTGCCATATCAGTAAGCCGCTCCGTAAACGTTTTATCTCCGTTATTTATATAGAGGTAATCATTTTCGCTAAAATCATTTGAAATATAAAGATCTGTAAATCCATCTTCATTAAAATCTGAAAGTCCAATACCCAATCCATAACCTATTTGTGAAGAATAAATACCGGTGGTACTTGTGATGTCTTCAAAATACCCTCCGATGTTTTCAAATATTCGATCTCCAGACAGCTGATCCACATCAAGCCTCAGATCTGCACGTCCATGACTCTTTTGTGTATGGACCGCATGATTCAATAAATAAAGATCTAAATCTCCATCTTTATCCATATCAAAAAAAGAAGATTGGGTAGAAAACCCACTAAAATCTAATCCATACTTCACCGAACTTTCGGTAAAAGTCAAATCTCCGTTATTTAGGTACAACTCATTATGCCCCTCGAGTTCCTTATATCCACTGACCCGGCATACGTAAAGGTCGAGCAGGTTGTCCCCATTAACATCGACCATGTTGATTCCAGTCTTCCATTTACCCAGACTAGCGACGCCCGCACTTTCAGTGATGTCTTCAAATGAAAAAGACCCTTTATTCAGGTATAACTTATTAGACCCCTCATTTGAGCTGAAATAAATATCAAATAAGCCATCATTGTTGATGTCTCCGATGGAGACCCCACCCCCATTATAATAGTAGAGATAATCAATGATATTAAAGTCTTCTTGATGCTCAAGTTTATTGACAAACGAAATATGGGACTGTGCCGAGGGCACTTCTAAAAACTTATAATCCCCCTCTTTTTTCTTCATGCATGAAGCAAGAAGTACAAGTATTGAACATCCTATAGATGCGATCTGTTTCAATCCTTTTTGATTTGAACTTGGGGTTGGTAGGCCTGTATTTGAGCGTTGTTGTTCGCTACCAGTAGCATTTTCCCCTTCTGAGTGTCAATAAAAGATAAGTTTCTAACGCTTCCATCAAGTATGATTCCAGATGCCGCTTGTCCTTTAATCACAAATTGTCCCGCACCGTCTCCAATCAACAACGTCCCATAGCTTGCGTCATACTGACCCATTTCTGGTTTAACGTCGTACAAATTCCCTCCAAATAAAATATCTGAATAACCATCAAAATTAAAATCAGCCACCTCAACTGTATAGACACATGAATATTGTACTTCATCAGGTAGATCCATTTTTTCAAATTCCATCAACCCTCTATTCAGGAATATGGTGGAAGCCAGATGGCTCGCAGTCAAATCCAACGCTCCATTTAATCCTTTAGGACCGAATATATCTGTGATTTCCTGATCTTTATAACTATCGTATTTTAAATATTTCTTCTTAATACCAGGGATTTGCATGGATAAGTCGTGTCGAAGTGACAAGGGAAATAATTTATCTCCCTCATATTGACATATAATTTGTTCAATGGTACCATTGCGATCAAAGTCTTTTACCAGCATGTGCAGGGGCCTTTCTTCTGATGCTTTGAAGCGTGAATTCAATCCATGATTTCCCAATATTAAATCTAACCTTCCATCTCCATTGAGATCTTCTATCTCCAAGACATTCCACCATCCATTGGATTGGGGCATCAAATCTATCCTGTTGTATCTACCTTGGTCGTTGATGAAAAAAGCAATAGGCATCCATTCTCCGACCACAATCAAATCAAGATCTTTGTCATTGTCAATGTCTGCCCATTTGGCATCTGTGATCATGCCTATTTCTTTCAAGTCAGGTGCTATGTCATTGGATACATTGGTATAATTCCCTTTACCATCATTATTTAAAATATAGCCATTACGCGGGAATCCGTAGGCCTCAGGTTGCAAACGACCTCCAACAAACAAATCTATATCTCCATCCTCATCATAATCCGCTGGAATCACTACAGAGGTGCTTTCGAACTTATTTATAGGTAATATTTGCTTTGCTTTGGTAAAATTAAAATCATGATCTGAAAAATACAGTCGATCTCCTAACTGTGGTGCCCCCAACTGAAAGTCACTGCCTCCACTAACTACGTAAAGATCCATAGAACCATCTCCATTGGCATCGAAAAAGGCACAATCAACATCTTCTGAACTCTTATCCTTAGCAAAAGTATCCAGAGCAATACGATCAAATGTTCCTGAAATATTTTGTAGGGCTAAATATCCTATTTGATCTTTCGCTCCCCCAATATATACATCATCCAGCCCATCATTGTTAATATCTGCAGTACACAAACAAGGACCTTGAGTAGAAATCATTTGAAACGTTAATCGATCACGATCAAAATCTACAAAAGTGTTTTCAGTATGCTTATAATCAGCTAATACTTTAGGATTTTGCACAAAATCAGGCGTTCGTTTTTTATTTTTTTCTAGCTTGGATACTGCTGTAGATGCTGATATCCAAAGGTCTTGATCTACCTCGGTACTTCCCAGTAGGCTGGTCTTGCCCAAAGGCCAATTAATCCTAATAGAATCTACTTGGGTCACATTGCCTAAACCAATTAAAGGTCGATGGTCAACCGTAGACTCAAAACCACGTGTAGGAAGATGCTCCAAATAATATTTATTTTTTCCCTCATAAACTGTAATATTAGTCCCCAAAGCTTGGGTATTTTTTCCTTCCCCTTGTAAGTTAAACCGCAAGTAATGGTGGTCAGGATACATCAGATTTGATTGATTTTCGTACAAAAAGAAAGGCATATTGGTATTGTTGACCACTAGGTCTAAATCTCCATCATTGTCTAAATCTCCATAAGCTGAGCCACTTGAAAAACTGGGGGTTGCCAAACCGAGTTCAGAAGCGTGATTTTCAAAAGTTAAATTCTTGTTGTTGAGATAGGCATGATTGGAAATCGGTACGCTTGGAATGTAATCAATAAGCATTTTATAGTCCACTTTGCCACTCGAGGTTATTTTCTTTGAAACTTCGTCTTCAGTAATGTACCTCAAAAAATCTTGATTGGTCAAATCTTGATAAATCCCATTGGCAATAAAAATATCTTTGAATCCATCATTTTGAAAATCAAAAATAAGTGCGCCCCAACTCCAATCTGAAGCTTCCACCCCTGCGTATCTTCCAATTTCACTGAAAGATCCATCTCCTTTATTTAATTGCAATGTATTCCTGGTAAACTGATGGCCGTAACCATTTTGTAATGAATATTGAAATCGATCCCAACTGTCGAAAGTAGTTACTGTTTTGATACGTTCGTTGTTGTCTGGAAGCATATCCGTCACAAATACTTCCGGATAACCATCGTTGTTTAAGTCTGCTAAATCTGCTCCCATTGATGCCGCACTGGTACTCTTAATCCTATCCTCAAGTACTTCTTTGAATGTTCCGTTTCGATTATTGATATAAAGGTAATCTCGCTCAAAAAAATCATTGGAAACATAAATATCTAACCAGCCATCTCGATCCACGTCACCCACAGTAACTCCTAATCCAAAGCCGATAAGACTCCCATAGATATTGGCCTCTTCGCTGACATCTGTGAAATGATTCTCCTCATTTCTATATAATTTATCTCCACCCACTTGATCTCGATTTGGTCGTTCGTTGCGCATCAGATTAAAACTCCCGATCGCCTGATAAGAATTATTAAGTAAGTACATGTCAACATCCCCATCTTGATCGTAATCAAAAAAAGCTGCATGCGTCGAAAACCCTTTATCATCTAATCCAAAGCCTGCTGCATTTTCGGAAAAGGTTCCGTCTCTATTATTAATGAATAGTTCGTTTTGCTTGTTGTCCCCTTTAATATCACCGGAATTGCATACATAGATATCAAGCCATCCATCCCCGTCGATGTCTACGACACTTACCCCTGTACTCCAAGCACGTGTGCCTGCGACTCCAGCGGTTTTGGTAATGTCTGTGAAATTTAAATTTCCATTGTTTTGATAGAGCCGATTGCTCGACAGATTTGATATTAAATAAATATCACTCAAGCTGTCGTTATTGAAATCCGCAATGGCTACACCTCCTCCGTTGTAGAAATTACGGTATCTAAAAATATTAAATTCCTGATCAAAGATTAAATCATTAGAAAAGTCTATTCCGGAAACATTTGCTGGGACTATCTTAAAAACATGGTTCTTTTTATCCGTTGAACATCCAAAAATGAGAACCATCAGGGCAAAAATAAAAAGTTGATTTAGCCTCATCAAATATCAAAATTTAAAGGATACTTTGTCAAGTCAGTGAAATATGCCGCTATTAACCTATCATCTTTAATATGTAGATCTATTTGACGATTTCCATCAATTTTATAGTAATGTATTCCTTTTGACCCTTTTACCTTTATAAATGAATTTCCACCATACCATCTTTCAAGAATCGTCGGTAATACTTTAATAAGATCATCCGACTGCAAATCTTTATTCCAAGGTGCCCAAGCATAATAACCAAATGAACATTTATATTTATTGGTCTTATTATTTTGAAATTCTGGATAAAAATTAAATGCAATTTTTTTATTTGATCCGTCCTCAAACACATACATTACAGACATATTTTCCGTACCATGGGTGACAATTCCTTGTCGATTAATCTTCCAACAATGATCAAAAAATTCTTTTCGCTCCATACCAAATCTCAGACCGAGAAACAACGAATCATTGATGACTCCGCTCTTCAATTCACGTTGTGCTAGAGCTACTAAATCAGTATCTGACTTGCATCCTAAAAGGGCAATCAATATTATCAATATAATACAATTAATTAGCTTCATTTTTTAAAAAAAATTTTATTTTTCCCATTATTAATTCCAAAAACGAGGGCTTGTTTATCTTTAATATATAAACTTTCAATACTGCGCACCTCTTCCGAAATACTTATTCCAGTTTTACTATTCATCACAAACTTAAATGAGTCTGATCCATTCCCCATACCCAAAGCCGTATGTCCCCCCATATTACTGCCAATTTCTGGTTTTGAACGTAAAAAATTCCCCACAGCAATTACATCTAAATGTTGATCAGAATTAAAATCATCCACAAGAAAATCATAAATGGGGAATAACTGAAAGTTAAAAGGTAAATCAACCCTAACATATTCTTGATCGGGATCATTCATCCAAAGAAAAGATTTCAACTCATTAACTTTAAGATGGTATCCCCCTCTAGTTATTTTTTCTCCAAAAATTTCTTGCAAAGTAGCCTCCTTAAAGTCAAAAAATTTCAAATACCTTTTCTTAATGTAAGGTAACTGCATTGTTAAATCTTTTAATTGAACAAACGGATATTCCTCTCCATCTTGAAACATAGATGCAATCAAATCAATAGACCCATTTTGATCAAAATCATTTACTAATAGACCTAAAGGTTGAGCATTCGAAGCATGAAATCTTGTATTAGTCCCATGATTTCCAAAAATTAAATCAGGATAACCATCCTCATTGAAATCTCCTTTAGCAACTGTATTGTATAAACCTGTCAAATTATCAAGTTCGAATTTTTCGGTAATCTCCTCAAATAATCTACCATCATATCTAAAGACTTTGGGTGTCATCCAATGACCTACTACAATGAGTTCCTCACTCCCATTTTGATCTAAATCTGCACTGATAGCATCAGTTATCATACCTAATTTTAAGAAACTCGGGGCCACTTCTCTAGTAATATTCACATAATTCCCAAAGCCATCATTTTTTAGAATATATGAGTTTGTGGGAACGCCATAGTAACCTGGTCGTTGGCGACCGCCAACGAATAAGTCAAAATCTCCATCTTCATCAAAATCCATTGGAAGGACTACACTGTTAGATTCAAAGCCTTTATTTGGTAATTTTTGATAACTATCTTTAAAAGCTCCGCGACCATCTCCAAAGAACAAATGATCCAGTAAACCCAGTGCATACACATCAAACTCACTACTCCCTGAAGCGACGTATAGATCCAAATGACCATCTCCATTGGCATCAAAAAAAGCACAAGAGAGGTCCTCTGAAGATATCGCTTGATCAAAAGGTTTATTTATTTTTTGAAAACCCGCTTCATCTTGAATAAATAAGGCACCTGATTGACCTGAAGCCCCCCCCACATAGAGGTCATCCCTACCGTCATGATTGACATCTGCTTTGCATTGGCACGGACCCTCACTTGAATTCATTTGAAATAACAAACGATCTTTGTCAAAATCAACATAAGGCTGTTCTTTGTGCGTAAAACTCAATAGGTCTGTCTGCTCTTTGAAAATTGTACTTTTTGTATCCTTGCACTCAGTCATCTTTTGTCCTTCTTTCTGATCGAAGGATAGCCTTTCGTTGACGGGAACATCATAAAGAAGGGTTGAATACCCATCTGGCCAAATTATTTCGAGGGAATCTGGCTTGTCGGTCCCTAATCCAAATAAAATTTTGGTATCCACCGTAGATTCAAAACCTCGAAAGGGATTTAATTCCTGGTAAAAAATCTGTCCTCCCGCATATACTTTGATTTTTGAACCTATCGCTTGTGAATTTTGGCCCACTCCCTTGAGTTGAATCGTGAGATGGTTTTGGAGATTGTCCAGCTCTTGAGAGTTGTTTTGATAAATCCAGGAAGGCATGTTTACATTGTTGACCACCAAATCTAAATCGCCATCATTATCTAAGTCACCATAAGCTGCGCCACTTGAAAAAGTGAGATCGGTAAGTCCCCACGCTCCTGCCTTATTTTCAAAAGTATTTTCTCCCCCATTATGAAATGCATAATTGGCCAAAGGCTCAGAGGGCATTAAATCAATCATGCTCTTGATGGCATCTTTTTCATTTTTAATGATGTTTTTTATTTGACCGGGTTGAGACATGAAATTGACGTAATCTAGATCCAAAAGGTCCTTGTAAATACCATTGGCGACAAAAATGTCTTTATATCCATCATTGTCCATATCAAAAATCAGCGCGCCCCAACTCCAATCAGTTGCTTCTACTCCTGCATATCTACCAATTTCAGAAAAGGTATTATTGCCATTGTTTAGTTGGAGAACATTTCTTCCAAATTGGTTGGCATATCCATTTTCCACCATAAGCTGATGCTTGTCCCAACTTTGAAAAATAGCTTTTGAAACTAATCTTTCATGCTGTTCGGGCAGCATCTCAGTAACAAAAATTTCACTTAAGCCATCGTTATTTATATCAGCAAAATCTGCTCCCATAGAACCCAAGGACATTTCTTGAATATATTGCTCTATTGATTCAGTGAACCCTCCTTTTTGATCATTGATATATAAGTAATCTCTTTCAAAAAAGTCATTAGACACATAAATGTCTGGCCAATGGTCTCTATTAATGTCCCCGATAGTCACTCCGAGACCAAATCCTATATCACTGGCATATATACCCGCTTCAGTCGTAACATCAGAGAAGTAACCTGAATCATTCCGTAACAACTTATTTCCTCCCAAGGAGTCCGGTAGATTCCGCTGATCTTTAATCATATCATATCCTCCGACAGATTTAATTGAATTGTTCAATAAATAACAATCCAAATCCCCATCCTTATCAAAATCGAAAAAGGCAGCGTGACTGGAAAGCCCCTCATTATCTAATCCATATTGAACAGATTGCTCTTTAAAGGTCATATCTCCGTTATTGATAAACAGCTCATTATGCCGCTTATCCCCTCCTGGGGGTCCTGATTTACAAACATAAATATCGAGAAGTCCATCTCCGTTGATGTCTACCATGCTGACTCCTGCACTCCATACATTTATACTTTGTAATCCTGCCTTTTCAGTAATATCCTCAAACTTCATACCGCCTCTATTAAGATATAATTTGTTAGAGACCATATTGCCGCAAAAGAAGATATCTGCAAGCCCATCATTATTAATATCTCCGATACCTACCCCTCCTCCATTAAAAAAATTTTTATACGTATAAGGATTTAGCTGTTCAGTATAGAACAGTTCATTATTAAAATCTATACCAGATTCAACCGAAGACAATAACTGAAATCTTGATTTCAAAGGTTTTGAACATGCCAAAGTAAATGCTAATAGAACGAGGCCAGTAATTCGCATGTAATATTTGGGATAAAAACACGATAAAAATAAAAAAGCAAGTGATTAGAAACACTTGCTTTTTTATAAAATTTAAATTTAACTATTAGTACCCAGGATTCTGAGTCAAGCTAGAGTTAACATCAATTTGAGGCTGTGGGATAGGAAATACATTATATTTAGCATCAGATGACTCTTTGGCCCACCAGGCTGCACCCTCTGTAAACTTGCCAAAACGAATCAAATCTTGTCTTCTGCTCAATTCAGCAAACATTTCACGACCCCTTTCTGCCAATAAATTCTCATCAGTAAGTACAGTGAACGCTGTAACTCCGGCACGAGCTCTTATCTCATTGACTTCAGCCAATGCTGCTGCTGAATTACCGAGTCTATGGTTGGCTTCTGCCCTTACTAACTTCATATCTCCCCAACGGAAAACTACGAAATCATTAGACATATTGGCCGTACCTCCCTGCTCATATGCATACTTACCAATCCTAGCACCGGCTTGTCGGTGACCATTGGGCTGAATTTCATTGATCGCTGGAGTAAAGTTGAGTCCTGTACCATCTGGATCATCCGCATCAAATGCTGGATCTTCAGCAATTGTACCGGCAGGTGTTAATTGTGGCCCTACCAAGAAATTGCTTATCCTTAAATCATTGGTTCCTCGACCGTTTGGAGTTTTTAGGTCTCCGGCAGGGTCAAACTCTGCAAGTCCGCGCCATTGAGCAACGACAGGTCCTGGATTATTTACAGTATCAATATAAGAATTGTAAAACTCCTCTACTGTAGAATAGCCATTCCATGGCTGTTCTGTTAATTCAAAGACATTAGCACTTGGATAAGCCAAGGTCATCATGACCCAATTAAATCCTCCTGCAAAAACCTTATCATAAGGCACGACAAATATATTTTCTGTCGACCCTGAATTTTCTATTGAAAAATTACTTTTGTAATCTCCTGCCAATGAATAAGAACCGAAGGCCTCTATTGCATCAACAGCGGCTTTTGCCTCAGTCCACTTGGGTGTCCCCGTATAAACTTCTGCATTCAGATACAATTTTGCTAAAGCGGCATAGGCCGTTGCTTGATTTACTCTGGCATAGGCATTTCCTCCTACTTGAGCATCTAAAGTTGTAACAACTTCAGTCAATTCGCTGGCAACAAAATTATAAACAGCCGTACGACCTGTTTGAAAGTTTGCATCATTCTTAGGCACATCATCTGAAAATCCGACAACCAAAGGTATATTACCAAAGGCATCCATAGCCCACATATAGAATATAGCACGTATAGCACGTAGTTCGTTAACATATGCTGCCGAATTTTCGCTTTCTAGCGCCCCAAATTGAGCAATCAACCTATTACAAGTATTGATACCTCCATACAAGAATCCCCAAGTATTGTTAAAGAATCCATTATCCGGCGTCCAAGTGTGATCATGTAATGCAAGTAGAATACCTCCATCGTACCAGTCACCTCCTTTATGGGTAACTACAAGTTCATCAGATGAAAGCTCATTTGATGACCACAAATTTGAGTGATTTCCTATGCCATAAAATGACGAATAGGCACCTCCTAAGGCTGAAATAAATTCATCATCCGTCTGGAAGAAGTTCTCATCAGTTACATCACTATATAATTCTTCCTCTAAATCTGTACATGCTGGGGCGAAGAAAAGCAACCCTAATAGCATTACGTAAAACTTTTTATCTAATATATTTTTCATGTTTCTATTCATGTTTCAATTAAAAACCAATATTAATACCTGCCGAAACAGTTCGTGTTGTGAAGTAGGTATTTCTTCTTTCTATACCTGGCGCAAGCGCATTGTTACCCTCAATATCAATGTAACGAACTTCCGGATCAATCCCTGAGTATCCAGTCAAAACGAAAGCATTTTGAATAGACAAGAAAATTCTCATATTTCTGAATCCAACATTATTATCTCCAATCGGCAAGGTATAACCCAGCGTGGCATTGTCCAACTTAATGAAATCTCCGGCTTCAACATGCGTATCATTGACAAGAGCACCCTTAAGTTCAGGATCTAAGCCAGGACCTTTAACAATATTCCAATTCGCAATTTCTGTACCCCCATAATTTTCGTAGAATCCTCTGTAAGAGTTAAGAATATCATGTCCAAAAGCTCCTCTAAAAAAGATGTTCAAATCAAAATTGCCAAAACTTAGACTATTGTTCCAACCCACAGTAAAATCAGGTAGACCATTACCTGCCAATGCTCTATCCTCATTACAAGCACAATCCACACCGTCTCCATTGAGATCTTTCATTAGCGGCGAGCCGGTGGCCGGATCAGGTTTGTCGTAGACGGGCAACCAAATCTGTCCTAACTCTTCACCAACAACTACTCTAGACAATCGCGTGGCACTTTGTCCCGGTGCTCCCATGGCTCCTTGATACAATGGAGAAACTTCCAACTTATCTATAATAGTTTTGAAAGTCGCAAAGTTCAATCCAGTACTGTATGAGAAAGTACCATTGTTGACTACATCATAATTTAGAGTAATCTCGATACCTGTGTTGGTCATCTCTCCCACATTCTTCCATGTTTGACTGTATAAATTTGGAGGAACGGGAACATCAATTAAAAAAAGTAAATCCGAAGTAGTTCGTTTGTACCAATCAAAGCTACCTGATAACTTACCGTTCATTACAGAAAAATCAACCCCAAAGTCAATCTCTGCCTTTTCCTCCCATTTTAGATCAGGATTGGGATTACTCTGTGGACCATAACTAGGAACATAAGCCCCGCCATAATAAAAACTACCGCTAGGACCGTATCGTCTAAGTGACAAATAGCTTTCTCCTGGCTGTGCTCCTGTTATACCAAAACTAGCTCTTAGCTTTAATTGGTCTACACCACTTATATTCAAGATATTGTCCAGGTTAACTCCTGCACTCACCGCAGGGAACATACCCCATTTATTATCTGCTCCAAATCGCGATGAACCTTCTTGACGGACACTAGCCGATACGAAGTAATTATCAGAAAAATTTAAGTTTACCCTCCCAAAGAAAGCGATCAACTTATTAGAGTTAGCATAACTAGACACACTCCCGAGACCGTTAGGGAAGTCAAGCGATGCCCCCATATTGTTGTAGGTGAAAGCATCGGTAAGAAAATCAGATCCTGACATACTAAACCCTTCATTAAAAAATTCTTGATAAGAATATCCCGCTAAAAATGTCAAATCAGTACCTCCAATAACTTTATTGTAATTAAAGGTCGTCTCAAAAAGTTTATTTTCTTGTCCTTGAAAACTTCTACCACCATTCCCATTTGGTCCTGCTCCAACAAATTTGGATGTCTTCGCATAATATTGTCCTCTTTCATCTGTCTGACGTTGTTCCGAGAAAAAAACAGCCGCACTTAGACCATCTACGAAATCACTAAAGTCATAATCAATCTTTGCACTTCCCAACAATCTCAAGTCCGTTCCGTTATTGATGTTTTGTTCAGAAATAGATACAGGATTATAAAAATCATAAATATCTCTTTCAGCATATCCCCCAGTCTCAGGTCCTGCAGTCACACCATTTGCATTAGCATCCTGACGAACAGGCAATGTTGGATTTCCCGCAATGGCATATCTGAATGACTCCTTAAAACCGTATTCAGAATCTTTAGAGGTTAGCGAAAGGTTTACATTAATCTTCATCCTATCGTTCAGAGCTTTCTGAGTTAAGTTCAATCTGGTATTGATCTGATCATATCCTGAATTGATACCTACACCCGTAACATCTCTAACGTTGACAGAAGCCCTATAAGTAGTGCTTTCGGTACCTCCAGAGAGAGAAACATTGTGAATTTGAGAAACTCCTGTATCAGTCACTTCATCCAACCAATCTGTAGTACTTCCTAAATCAACCGCTCCAGGAAGGGCTCTATACTCAGCTGCATCCATGAATTCAATACTGTTGGCGACATTTTCAAAAGCAATAGATCCATTGTATTCAACAGTTGCTTTTCCAATTTTACCTGTTTTAGTAGTAATAATGATTACTCCAGCAGATCCACGAGAACCATAAATTGCTGCAGCTGAACCATCTTTCAACACATCCATAGAAGCAATATCGTTTGGATCAACAGTATTTAAAGAACCGCCAATCACTCCATCAATTACAATTAAGGGAGATGCATTGGCCCCAAAAGTAGAAACTCCTCTTAATCTCAGCGTATAGTTCCCATTGGGGTCACCCCCTGGTTTAACGACCGTCAATCCACCTACTTTACCCTGAATAAGTTGAACAGGATTGTTCACCATGCCCCTGTTAAAGTCTTTGGCCTTAACACTCGTCACCGCACTGGTTACCTCTTTCTTTTCTTGAGTTCCATAACCCGTCACGACGATCTCGTCTAGTTCTGCCAAATCAGAATCCATACTCACGTCTATTATTGACCGAGAACCGATAACCGTTTGTTGAGAAAGTAGACCAATAAAAGTGAAAACTAATGTTCCACCTGCTTCAGGTACCTCTAATCGATAATTACCATCAAAATCAGTGATTGTTCCGGAAGTAGTTCCTTTAAGGACCACATTGACCCCTGGAATTGCTGACCCGTCATCACTCGAAGTCACTTGGCCTGTCACTGTTCTTTGAGCCCATGCGGACAGCATTAGGAACAACAAGGAAGTGCTTAAAAGCAAAATTTTCTTCTTCATGTTTATCTAATTTAAGTTTAATTAACAGCACAAGTCGAGCAATATCAACTTCCGCAATTGTATTTTAAGCAATTTTTGTCCAACAAAAAAGGATTTAATTATTAATATTTTTAAACAAACGATTGTATTTTGATTTTCTTTCATGAATACCTCTT
>Ga0209482_1001556_pt1 | contig 15479 bp, 26 predicted proteins | sample CoawatmetaG10DNA_FD_187512 | JGI IMG/M metagenome (GOLD analysis project Ga0209482, IMG submission 187512) | Marine microbial communities from the West Antarctic Peninsula - Coastal water metaG104-DNA (SPAdes) (version 2) | ecosystem: Environmental > Aquatic > Marine > Coastal ...
GTGGATTTATTTCCGCTTTAACGATTTCGTTTTTCTTAACACCTTTAATAAAATCACTATATATTCGGTGTTCATATTCGGGTTTCTTTTCTATTTTTAAGGGTGGGGAACTAAATAATTTTGATACAGTTAACATGGTCCCCATTATACTTAATTGTAAGAATATAATTATAATAACAGGGTGTTTATCTATAAATTTATATAATTTTTTACGTTTTTTTATTAAACGTTTACGGAACCGTTTCCAGTTCATCCTATAGTATATTTCTAAATTAAACACGAGTATATCTCGCAAATCTTTTTTAATCGTCTCCTCCATCTGATACGTAATCGTCTTCAACAACTTCTTCTTCGTCACCCTCTTCGTCCACTACAATCGCCTCGTCTTCCTCAGGCTCGTCGTCTTCTTTCTTTTCTTCTTCATTATCTTCATCTTCTACAACCACTTCTGTTTCTGCTTCTGCTTCTGCTTCTGCTTGAGCTTGAGCTTTCTTATCTGCTTTCTTCTTTTTGTTTCTTGACGCTGTTGAAGGTGCATCAAAATGTTTTTCGAGTATTTTCCATTTCTTTTCTATGAGTTCATTACGTTTCTTATATTTTACCATCATGGAATCTATAAACTCTTGTGAATATCCAATTGCTTTCAATGCACTTGTTATACTCTTTATCGGTGGTATCTTATATTTAGAATAATACTTTTCGTTTAGTACCGCCATATGAGGTGATACTTTTACGCGAACTTTACCTGATTTTAATACGTTTAAATTAACTACAATTTGGTCGAGGTGTTCAATATGTGTCTCGATAGAATCATCAACTTTTTTGTATACTGGTATTTCTTCAACATACGGTTTTTTAAATAGAATACCCATTTCTTTACAGTTTCTTTCTAAACTTTCTAGATAATCTTTTTTATTCTGAATATAAAATGGTTTTTTCTCTTGTGAAATGTCATTTTTACTGTATACTATATTATATAAAAATGATCCGGGTATGAGTTTCGTCATTTTATAGTACTTTACTTTAATTTACTAAAATTTTATTACAACTTAGGTCTAATTCACATTCTAAAATTTGCTGCGCAGAAAAGTATTGAAGTGACTCATACGGTCCCCAAAGTTCAATAACTTTTCGTTGCTTGTCGTACCACATGTATGAAAGATCGAGGTATCGTGTTAACCAGTAAAACTTCTTACCACTTTTACCGATAAATTTGAAAATATCGTCTTCTTCATACATTGACACGTCCATTTGACTGTAGTGTGTGCTTGGTGGGTTGTACGGAGCCATCTTCCTTCTTATTATTAGTACTAAGCGTCTCCTGTTTAAGTCTAATATACTTTTGTGTATATAACCCTTTTTTAGCCTTTTTATCATTCTTTGTGACGCGTTTCTTAAAGGGATCCATTAGTACTATATAGCGATATTACTTTAATCCACACGCACCACAATACTTTTCACTTTTGTTTGGTTTATACATGAAGGTATAAAGAACCACGAGGGCGACTATGGAAGCTGGTAACATATATTGGTTTTTCATTTATAGTATACCGATATTAAAATTCTTCATCATCCAAAGATACATCTGATTCAGATTCATCATCTTCAGAAGATGCCAATTCATATTCAAAGTCGGATTCGTCGAGTTCTACGTACATACCATTCTTAAGTTTTTCATATAAACCGGTATTTTCAAGGTTTGTAGTATCATAGAATCCGGACACAGAATCCTTCATAATAGTAGTAGTTTCTTCCGTATCAAAATCCCATTCACCGTCTCCATAATATTCAAGTAGTGCTACTTCATATTCATTATAAAAATCTTTTACTATTTTCGCGATAGATTTAAACCCATCGTCAAAATCGACGTCAATGATCTGGGTTTCCATTTTATTTTAAATGTTTTTAATTCTTAAAGTATATTAAATGGACGCAATTCTTAAAAATAGAGTGGTAGGTGAAAAAGATGCCGTTATGTTCGACATAGACGATACTCTTATTTTTACGAATGGTAATGCGAATGTTCCTATTATTAAGTTATTACATTATGCTAAACAGTTAGGATATAAAATTATTATTATTACAGCTCGTCCGGCCATGAAATGGAATGTAGAATTTACTCAATACCAACTTAAACAATATGGTATACCGTACGATCAACTTGTAATAACACCAGCACATAATAAAGGTAATATTAAACGTGAATCGGGTTTAAATTATGTTTTATCTGTTGGTGATATGGATACTGATTTAACAGATACACAACACGCACTAAAAATTATGATTTCCACCTAGTGTTACAGTTATGACATGTAATGAATACTGTCATTGGTTCATCGGCACTACGTGTTTGCATTTGATAAAATGTAGTTTTATAAGATCTACATCTCTTACACTTAAATAGTCCCTTATATTCAGGGTCATTAATCATATTCGTGACCCAATCTTTTTTCATATTCTGTCTAATATTTTCTTCTAATAATTTTGAATATGGTCCATCTGGCCATAAACCCTGATGAGATAAATCTATAACACTTTTTGGTTTTAATTCACCACTTAAAATACGCACTTTGAGTGTTGGTGAATGTATTAAATTATGTTTAATTTTGAGAAACGTGTGTTTATATCGATTTACAAAGAATCTATTCTCTGCAGCAGGTACATCCCCGAGTTCATTCGTTCTCCGTATAGTTGAGTTATATGTAGTCTTTTCAAGATTTATACATATCGTATCTTCTTTAGGTAAAGAGAGTAGTTCTGCATATTTTTCAAGTGTATATTGTCTCGATAACATTTTTTAATACTCTTGAAATTAGGCTCTACTTAAGTGTGGCATTTTAACTTTTTTACAATCACCAAAAGATTCAGGGGAGCATTTATTAAATGGATCGGATGTAGTGAGTGGTCTGTTACGTGTTTCCTTCCATTCCGTATCTAATACGAGGTTTGTGTACATTTCAGACTCTCTGAGTATAAAGAATACAATAACGAGGGCAATTAATGATATGACAACTTTGTTCATTTATTAAAAGCAACTTTTTTATTTGTACATCCTAGGAATGACACTTGCAGTTTTAGTAAATGAGGGAAAAAATGATATACATGAAATAGATTTGAATATTTCACCCGAAAAAAATGAAATTTATAAAATTTTACGAGGTAAAGCCACATTTTTAGGACAATGGCCTGATAAATCTGTTGTTATAGTCACGTGTGAATCGTCTATTTTCGAATTATCTATGAATTTAAATCGACTCCCTAGACCTTTTACAAACATGACTGTTATGGGTAAGATTTTACTTGTACGAATGGACGAAGAGTCCGAACCACAAGATTTTACCATCAAGGAATATCACCAGATGACAAAAGAGACACACCCTAGGACGAGATCATCTGCACACTTAATCAGTCGTCCTTTGAGTAGGAATATAAGCTACTCCTCGGAAGACAGCTTGAGTAAACTTCATGCAGAGTTGAAAATGTGATTCCGCCCATTCCATTGGGTTTGTCATTTTAATACCGTACGGGTTATCGTTAACAATTTTCATGAAATCTACACTACCATATTTTTCCTGGTTGGTTGCTTTAGACATAGAAACGTCTATTTTCTGTAACCACTCTACATCTTCTTTTTTTGTAGGGTCGAATTTTTTAACAAAAGACATTTATATTATATATTCATACACCCTTTAACCTCGTGTTCAAACGCGATTTATAATATCTATCATCTGCTTCACCTTCTATTTTCTGTCCGGACATGTTTATTCTTAATAAATCTTCCTTATAATCAAAATTATGACAATAAAAATAAGATATACCTGTCCCGGCCGACATTTCATCGAGTTGACTTTTAACTTTTTCTTCTAAATAAACGTATTTCTTTACTTCTTCGGGTGATCGTTTTTTTGCGAGTATATCAGCATTTATGCGTGCGATGGGTTCCTGTAGATTCATATCGGGCCATACACCGTATATAGAACGATATTCAGTTATATAATCTATACATTTACGAGCAGTTTTCCTTTCACTGAAACATATTATACGTGGTGTACCATCCGGATCTATTATAGTTGTATATCCACCTCTTATAATACCTATAAAATGAAACTGCATCTTATAATAAAAAGAGAAAAATCTTTATACCTCATCAATAGACTTAGTTGGTTCTGGTGTATTTTCGAATGACTTTGTTAACATGTTTCGGGATATATCCATGTTTTTCTTGTGCATTTTTAATCCCAATTTTTCACCGTTAGTTTCACTCGTTTGTGATAACCAACGTTTTAATAAACCTTCTCTATTTTCCATAATACGGGATGCAATATTTGTTTTACCATTTTCATATAGAGACTCTATAAATGCGTCGCCAGAACTTGGGTTATGTTCATTTACAAACTCACACAACCAATTAAATTCACTTTTCATAGGTGACATATCCATTTCATATACCTGTCCTAAAGTATATTGTGTAGATCGAAACGTAAAATATTTTACAAGTACGGTATCAACATCATCAAACGTTTGTTCGGAATAATCGTTACCGGAAACACATCGTGTTACTATATGATTTCTATATTTTTTTACAGGTTTAATTACAATTACAGATTTTACAACGTTCGATATCATCTTATTATATTATTAGAAAAAAAAACCTTAAGTTAATTTATACAGATGAACTTCCCAAAAACTCCGGGTCAATGCGAATATTTAAGGGTTATACAGTCTCCGAAACCTATTATAATCGCAACCGGTCCAGCGGGTTCGGGTAAAACTATGTTTGGGTGTCAGGTCGCAGCAGAAAAATTGGTAAATAAAGAGTGTAAACGTCTTATACTTACACGGCCTATAGTTGCCGCGGATGAAGATATGGGATATCTACCTGGTGAAATGGAACGAAAAATGGAACCATGGACGAGACCTATGATGGATGTTTTCGAAAATTACCTTACACGTAACCAACTTGAAAAACACGTATGTATAGAACCATTAGGGTTTATGAGAGGTAGAACATTCAATGATTCGTTTATAATCGCAGATGAAATGCAAAATAGTACACCTAACCAAATGAAGATGCTTTTAACGCGTTTGGGTGATAATTCAGAAATGATTGTTATGGGTGACCTGAAACAAAGTGATTTGGGGACTAGAAACGGTCTCGCCGATCTCGTTAAACGAATAAATGGTCTAGAATTAGAATATATCGAACATGTCATCATGAGTGAAGATGACATTTTGCGACATCCAGCCGTTGCTGAAATACTGAAACTATATTAATGGTTTTTCATTTTGTTTATCCGTTCTTTAACATTTAAAACCTTCTGTTTATACTGAACTAATTCTTCTTTATAAATATCTGTCCATTCTTTCATATGATCAAGTATTTTTCTATTACGATAATACCATGATATTACATCTTTACTTACCTTATCACATGCTGAATATTCATGCATTATATACTTGCCATCATCCTTAGACATATATATTTTATGAAATTCTAAAACATTCTCAAGATGCGCCATATTCTTAACATTTTCCGCATTAAGAGCGTCTATAGACTCTAAAACGTCTTCGAACATATAGATTATTCATATATTATTTTTTCACTATTATATAATTTTTCAGCTTCTTTTAATCGATACTCTAAATCTGTAGAAGGCCATTGTACTATAAAATCACCTTTTTTCCATTCACCGTTATTACCGAGTATATCGTTATAATTGGGTCGATCTTTAAGAAGTGGTATATTCTTATAATCATATGAATTAAATATACGTTGTGGAAGTACTTTAACGACACGCCCCCATAAAGTACCACCCGCTTTTATACCTTGTTCTGTTAAATGTGTACCAATACATAAATCTTGAATAAGTTGATTTTCAAATAGATACCATTCACGATAAAGTGGTAAGCCGGAAATAATTGTATCTATAAAAGCTCTACCTATTGGTGAATTTCTTACAAACATGTTCCCACAGTTAATACCATTACAATCAGATGCGATAAGAACATGTGTATTTACATCGGTATGTTCTTTTATAATATCTTCTAATTTAATAGTCATATTTGTTATCATAACATCGGTCTCTGTTGAGAAAATCCATTTACACTCCGGATGCTTTAGAAATGCATCTTCTATAGCAAAAATCTTACTCCAACCAATTGGTATATGATCTTCGGGTATGGGAGGATTACCCGCTCTCATTGGTTTACCGACTATAGATTCCGCACCATCTTCATGATGTTTTAAAATATAACCATGACGTTCGCAATATATTTTTCGATTTTTATGAATTGTCCAATCAGCTAAAGGTTTGTACTTTTTATCATTAACAGATAAAACAACATACATTTTATAAAATAACAATATAGTCTTTATATTATTAAAGAAATGCGTATCTATATACTAAAATGTATATTATTACATCATCCGGAAATAAATTAGAATTGAAAGAGGATGACGAAGATATTAAAAAATATTTATACGATAATAAACATTGTGCACAAATTATAGTAGACCAAATTAATAATCAGCGTATTTATGACGACTATTTAAGTAAGAAGAAAGATCTTGTTATTTTAGATATAGGTGCTAATATAGGGTTATTTACACTCTACGCAAAAGATTCAGCATCTAGAGTTATTGCAGTAGAACCAACTGAATCACATCATTATATTTTTGATAAATTAACAGAAGATTGTACCAATGTTGAATTATCTAAAGTGGCTCTATCGGGAGAAGATGGTCCAATTACATTTTATATATGTGAGGATAATTTAACAATGAATTCATTGGTTAACAAAAAAAGTAAATCGGTGGAAGTGGATGGTTTATGTCTTGAAAGTCTTTTAAATAAACATAATTTAGATCACGTTGATTTTTGTAAAATTGATATCGAAGGTTCTGAAATGATTGCTATAACCGAAGAAACATTAAAACCAGTTTTTGATAAAATTGACAGGATTTTTATAGAAGTACACGCAACTATACCAACATATACACATGATTACGAGTGGCAAGAAGATATTGTTGTAAATAGAAGAAAACTTCAGGAAGTATGTCACAATGTAGGATATAAAACGGAAGTTTTACCTGGATTTTACAAGGACACTTTTTACGCGTATAAAGATTAAATTAATTAATAAATAAAAATGGATAGTCGTGTTATTGAAATTATACATAAAAATAAAATTGGACACCTCGGAAGTTGTTTAACAGCCTTACCTATATTGGAACATATTTATAAAAAGAAAAAGGAAAAAGATATAGTTGTTCTTAGTTCTGGTCATGCAGGTATAGCTTTATACACTGTATTAGAAAAGTATGAAGGTAAAGATGCTGAAGAATTATATAAAAAACATGGTGTACATCCAAATAGAGATGTAGAAAATGGTATTCATGTGTCGACAGGATCACTTGGTTCGGGAATAACAATAGGTGTGGGATACGCTGTAGCGGATAAAACACGAGATGTACATATACTTATATCAGATGGCGAGTGTGCAGAAGGTTCTGTGTGGGAATCATTATCATATATACACCGTGAAAAATTAACAAATTGTAAAGTATATGTTAATGTAAATGGATATTCCGCGTATGATGTTGTAGATAGATTATATTTATGGGTTAGGTTAAAAGTATTTAATTGGAGAACAAATGTATGGTTTACAAAAAACCCAAATTTCGAATTTTTAGATGGTCTTCAAGCACATTATCATGTTATATCGAACGAGGATAAAGATAAAATGATTAATAAAAATAGTAAATAATGAGACGTGATTTCGCAAAAAAAATATACGATTTAATGAAGAAAGATGACAGAATTTATTTAATTACAGCAGATCTTGGATATGGTGTATTAAATGATATACGTCGTGATTTTCCTAATAGATCTACAAATGTGGGTTCATGTGAATTTTTAATGGTAGGTATGGCAATAGGACTAGAACAATCGGGGTATATACCAATATGTTATTCAATAACACCCTTTTTACTATATAGACCATTTGAGCTATTAAGAAATTATTTAAATAATGAAAAAACGTGTGTTAAATTGGTTGGATCAGGTAGAGATGATGATTATTCACATGATGGGTTTTCCCATTGGGCGGGAGATGACATGACAATAATGTCATGTTTTAACAATATTAAATTATATAAACCAAAACAGTTGACAGATGACACAGTTTATGATTTTATTTACAATGATAAGCCATCGTATATTAATTTGGTAAGGTAGAAATTAAATCGCATCTAGTTTCTTCACACACATAAGATTCGCCAAGTTCAGTTTGATCCGTAATTTCATATGTCGCACCAAACTTCTTAGCCCAATCGGATAATTTTAACTTTTCCGAGTATACTAAGTTACATTCTTTAGATGTTCTATACCCTATACTATATTCAAATACAACTTTCATAACGTCTTTGATATCCACAAAATCAAAGTATTTGTCTTTGTCTATACTAATATGTCCATTCTGTTTACATATAGTTTTAAATCTATCCCTGTTGTGTGGATCTGGTTCACCAGAACCATAACAACCCCATACACGCAAAGTATATGCATTTTCAATTTGTGAAATACGTTTATCTACGATCCACTTTGAAAGTCCGTATGGATCGGTAGGTGGATTACCACTAACTGCTGCGCCACTTGAAAAATAAATAATTTTACCTTTAAAAACACGTGCTACATTTTCAAACATAAGAATATTATTATGTGTAACATTTCCATCTTCCTTATTTAACATACTTCCACCCTCAACGGCACAGTGTATAATTACACTAAAATGATTTTTTTTGAAAAATTCATCGACAGATTTTTGATTTAATAAATCAACTTCATCGCGTGTTATAGGAATCCATTTATAATGTTTTAAAAAATATCTACCCATAAAACCATTTGGACCTAACACACCCACCTTCATTTTATTTATATATTGTTATTCTTTTAAATACTTAAAGTAATAAAGTACATAAAACGTAATGACAAATATTCTAGTTACTGGAGGGTGTGGATTTATCGCGTCCAATTTTTTGAATATCATGAAAGAAAAATATCCACATTATAAATTTATAAATTTAGATTATATTGACTATTGTTCAAATGAATTAAATGTTAAACCGGGTATAGCCACTTTAGTTAAAGGTGATATACGAGATGAAGATCTATTAACATATTTAATTAAACAATATGATTTTGAAACAGTTTTTCACTTTGCAGCTAAAAGTCATGTCGATAATTCATTCGAAGATCCGAAAGATTTTACATTAAATAATGCGTATGGAACACACACCCTACTCGAAACATTTAGAAAAAATAAACCTGATATAGAATTTATACATTTTAGTACGGATGAAGTGTATGGAGAATCGACAACAGATACACCGTTTTCAGAAGATACAAGTGTGTTAAAACCGACAAACCCATACGCAGCATCTAAAGCTGCTGCAGAAATGATAGTTAATTCTTATATTGATTCTTATAAAATGAATATCAAAACAATACGCTCTAATAACGTGTATGGTCCTAATCAGTTTCCAGAAAAACTTATACCTAAATTTAAAAAACTTTTACGAGAGAATAAAAAATGTACTATACATGGAACCAAAAGTGCTCACGTAAAACGATCATTTATGCACGTAGATGACGTCGTTCATGCGGTTGATATAGTTTGGAAAAATGGTAAATCTGGTGAAATATATAATATTGCATCCGATGACGAACTATCTGTTATGGAAGTTACTAAACTCATTATAAAAAGTATTAAAAAAACTGAAAATTATAACGAGTGGATAGAATATGTAGATGATAGACCATTTAATGATAGTCGATATTATATATCATCAGAAAAACTAAAATTATTAGGATGGAAACAGAATAAAACGAGAAATGACTTAATAGAATTTTTAAAGTATTAAAGAATATAACGTCAAATAAAATACATATGATTATTTCGTACGCAATATGTGTATGTAATGAATCTAGAGACTTATTTTCACTTATTTCTTTCCTATTAAAAGTTAAAGATAAAGAAGATGAAATTAATATTTTAGTAGATACCGCACATGTATCAAATTCTGTTAAAAATGTTTTAAATAATTTCGATAAAAAAATAATCATATACGAGAAAGAATTCGGTGGTAATTTTTCGGACCATAGAAATTTCCATATAACAAAATGTTTGGGAGATTATATATTCGTGATAGATCCAGATGAAATGCCCAAGGAATTTCTAATAAAAAATTTAAAAACACTTATAGATAACCTTGATGGAGAACTTATCATGGTTCCAAGAATAAATATACATCCGGGATTTACACAAGAATGGTTAGATAAACATAAATTTAGAACAAATGAAGTTGATTGGATAAATTGGCCAGATTATCAGGGACGTATTTTCAAAAACACTGAAAAAATAAAATGGAGTAAAGGATTACATGAAGTTGTATCTGGTACTGATAAAATCGTATATTTAAGAACAGATCCAAAATTAGGACTATGGCATATAAAATCAATAGAAAAACAGGATAATAGATGGGAAGATGGTAATTATAAAGTTCCAAAAGGTGATAATTTATACGATAATTTAATGTAATAAACCATTCATATAATTTTATTTAAAGAATTCAATATCAATAAAATCATATGATTGCCTTAATTACAGGTATAACTGGACAAGATGGTTCATATTTAGCCGAATTTTTAATAGAAAAGGGATATAAAGTACACGGTATCGAAAGACGTTGTTCATATAATCAGAATAGAATCAATACTATTATTGAACCAAAATACAGAAATCACGAAAATCTTACTATGCACTACGGTGATATGACAGATGAATCGGGTCTTTTTAGTATCATCGACGAGGTTAGACCAACAGAAATATATAACTTAGCGGCACAATCACATGTCGGTTTATCGTTTAAAATGCCTATATACACATCGGAAGTTGATGGTATAGGTGTATTGAAAATTCTAGAAGCGATCCGTTTAGCGGGTCTAACAAAAACGTGTAAATTTTATCAGGCATCTACATCAGAACTCTATGGTAAAGTAAATGAAACTCCACAAAATGAAAATACACCGTTTTACCCACGCTCACCATATGGAGTAGCTAAATTAATGGGATACTGGGCGACAGTTAATTATAGAGAATCATATGGTATGTTTGCGTGTAATGGTATAATGTTTAACCACGAATCACCGAGACGAGGTGAAAACTTTGTGACTCGAAAAATAACACTCGGTGTCGCTAATATCAGTGCAGGTAAACAATCTTGTTTATACCTTGGTAATCTAGATGCGAAACGAGATTGGGGTCATGCGCGTGATTACGTGAAGTGTATGTGGAAAATATTACAACAAGACAAACCAGAGGATTTTGTTATTGCAACGGGTATAACAACAACAGTAAGAGAATTTACTCAAAAATCATTTAAACGCGTGGGTATAAATTTAACTTTCAAGGGTGACGGAAAGTATGAAATTGGTATAAATGAAAAAACTGGTGATGTTTTAGTTCGCGTACACCCGGATTATTTCAGGCCCGCAGAAGTTGAACTATTATTAGGCGATCCTACGAAGGCTTTGAGAAAATTAGAATGGGACTCAGGTAAAACGTCCCTAAATAATCTCATAAATGAAATGGTAGACGAAGACATTAAGTACGTATTAAAGAATTAATGTAAATATAGTATAAAGATAAAATGTGGAAATTAATGGATTGTGCAATAACACAGTCCGATAAATTAAAGCTTATCGAATTCATATCATCATCAGATATGTATACATGTGGGGAAAAAGTTGAAGATTTTGAAAATAAATGGAGTGAATGGCTCGGGTGTAAACATTCTTTATTCGTGACTTCTGGAAGTACAGCAAATTTACTTCTTTTAGCATCAATAAAAGAATTTTACAATATCCCAAATGGGTCTAAGGTTCTCGTACCGGCGTGTACGTGGGTGACAAACGTATCACCAGTATTTCAAAATGGTTTAGAACCAGTCTTCTGTGATATAAATCTCGACAATTACAGCTTCGACGTAGACAATTTACCTGATGTTAATATTAAAATTGTGTTCATTACACATCTACTTGGTCTCAATGCACCAATGGAAAAATTAAAGAATAAATATCCAGATGCAATTTTTATAGAAGATATTTGTGAATCACATGGCATTACCGATGAATTTGGTAAAAAAAGGGGGCACGGAACAGGTTCTACATTTAGTTTTTATTATGGTCATCACATGACGACAATAGAAGGTGGTATGATTTCAACGGATAATGCTGAACTTTATCAACTTATGAAACTTAAAAGAAGTCATGGTATGGCGAGACACTTGTTACCTGAAAACTACGAAAAAACAGTTTCAAAGTACCCTAACATAGATCCTAAATTTCTATTTCTTACAGACGGGTATAATTTTAGAAATACAGAACTTAACGCTGTTATCGGTATAGAACAGTTACAGAGACTCGATGAAAGTATTAAAATTCGTAAGAGAAATTACGATCGTTTTATGTTATATTTATTAAAATATGAAACGTTTTTTCATATTCCGACATACGATCCATATAATAGTTCATTCTGTCTACCTTTTGTATGTAAAACAAAAGAACTAAAAACAAAACTCATAAGTATTTTTAACAAACTCGAAATTGAGTATAGACCTATAGTTGGTGGAAACCTTTTAATTCACCCATTTTTAACTAGATGGAAAAATTCTACAAAAACACCGAATGCAGATTTATTAAACGATAATGGTGTATATATAGGAAATAGTCAATTCGTAACATTAGAAATGATAGATAAAGCTTTCGAACATATAAAACATATATGTCAGTAACAATTTTACATCATTTAGGTCTCGGTGATCAAATTATGCTTAATGGTATGGTTAGACACTTCGCAGAAAAAGAACACGTTTATATATATTGTAAAAAATGCCACGGAGATTCCGTAAAGTTTATGTATAGAGATATTTGTGATAAAGTTTCACTTATATTAGTAGAAACCACGAATATCCAAGAAATACAATCTAAATTGCCAAGTGGGAGTAGAATACTTCCATTAGCAACATATGGTATGGAAAACAACGTATGGCACAATTTTACACAAGCAACGAATTGGGCACACGGTGTATATCTCCAAGCAAAAGTAAACCCCTTGTACATGTATACAAAATTCAAAGTTATTCGGGATAGTTCTATACAAATTACTCCACCTCCAAAAGACGTCCCGTATATTTTTGTACACGACGACCGCGAAAGAGATAGATGTATAAATGTAAATACAGATAAGTTTATATATAAACCACACGCAAAAGTCATAGATGAAAATAAAGAATTCTTTTATTGCGAAAATTCAAATATGTTTAGTTATATTTGGATTATCGAAAATGCAAAAGAAGTACATTGTATGAATAGTTCATATAATTGGATGATAGAACTCATGAAACTCGGTAATAAGAAAACAAACTTTTTTCATTTAAATATTGGTGCACATCCAGAATATACACCGAATATAGTAAAAACTGTATTCAATGATGATATATGGACCTTTGTAGATTAATAACTCTTTTCTTCAATAATTTCAGAGCCAGTTTCTATATTTATAAGTTTTTTAATATGTGCACGTTCGTCATTAAATATATGAATATTTCTAGCACACTGAATAAATTCTGGTGGTGGTATTTCCATATCCAATTGTCTAATAAATTCTTCACAATCCCATATTCTTTCATTAACATCTTTCATAGAACTCTTATAATTAGTATCAAACTCAAGCTTTGAAAGTATATCGAGTTCAGTTTTAACATTTTTCAATTTATTTTTGTCCTTTATTCTATTCATTTTAATTTCAAGAATAGTAATTTTATCGATTAATTCACCTTTCGAGATATCAACCTTCATTTAAAGATAATATACACTTTTCTTTAAATGAAAGTAGCTTTAATTACCGGTGCCAATGGACAAGATGGAACATATTTATTCAATTTTTTAAATGGACATGGATATGTCCATATATATAAATACAGTGGTAACGTTTTAGATGTCGAAGATATACAGAAAACTTTAAAAAACTTTGCATATGCAGATAGAATAGAAATATATAATCTTGCTGCTAAAATCGATGTTGGTATTTCTATACCTAATCCAATCGAATCGTTTCATGTAAATTCGATGGGTATACTTACAATATTGGAATCAGTAAAAGAATTAAATTTAATACATAAGTGTAGAATTTTTCATGCATCTTCATCCGAAGTATTTGATAAAAGTCTGTCGTATCACGATACAATAACGGCTCAAGATGAAAATACAAAAAGAGATTCAAAAACAATATACGGTTTATCAAAAATAACAGCTGATAATATTGTAAAAATGTACCGAGATGTTCATGGTCTATATGTTTATTCAGGTATTTTATTTAATCATGAATCACCGTTGAGAAAAGACAAGTTTGTTACATCTAAAATAATAAACGGATTAAAAAGTGTATTCCGTGGAGAAATTGAATATATCGAGTTAGGTAATATAAACACATACAAGGACTGGGGACACGCAAAAGATTTCGTGGCAGCTATGTGGTTAATATTACAAAGTGATATACCAGATGATTATGTAATAGCAACCGGTAAGTGTAACACGGTTAGGAAATTTATAGAAATAACTGTAGACGTCATGGATAAAAAAATAAAGTGGGAAGGTGAAGGAGTTCACGAAATTGGTATAGTCGACGGAAAAACTGTTATACGAATATCAGAAAAGTTTTATAGACCATATGATAAAAATGTTGTCGGTAACCCTTACAAATTAAAATCAGAAACAGGATGGAACCCAGTTTATAATTTAAGAGATATTATAATAGATATGGTAAAATAATTTCTCAGTACATTGTAAATGTCTGAGGTTGTCCGCGACCCAAAATTATCTTCGATTGTTAGAAAATTGAGAACTGGTTCTATTGAAGTTGAAATAGGATACATGCAAGTTTTGTTTACCATTATTCTTGGTGTATTCTTTGTTGCCATTACCGCTCTCGGTATTGATAAATATAACAAATGTGAAGGTATCAAAGATTCCGAAAAATTTCAAAACCTTAAAATGTTTATGAGTCATACTATGACCATAGGTATAACAATTCCCGTTGTTCTTTTACTTATGAAATTTGTGAAAAATGAAGGTGGTGTTTTTACCCTTATATATTCCATAATGGGTATTACAGCATCCGCTATTGCGTATAACATTATGTCTCAGGATGAGTGTAAAGATAATGTTGAAGATATCGATAAAAATTTTGCAATTGGTTCTATAGTAGGATGGATCGTTTGCTTACTTTTGGGTAGTTTTTTAACGTTTAAAAAATATCCTAAGTTAGGAGAGGCCTTCCGAAAGAAAAATATTTAATATGGAAATACACGAATCCATATATTTAATGATTATGCTCTTGGCCCACGTGTTGCGTGGGGC
>Ga0209482_1001558_pt1 | contig 15452 bp, 23 predicted proteins | sample CoawatmetaG10DNA_FD_187512 | JGI IMG/M metagenome (GOLD analysis project Ga0209482, IMG submission 187512) | Marine microbial communities from the West Antarctic Peninsula - Coastal water metaG104-DNA (SPAdes) (version 2) | ecosystem: Environmental > Aquatic > Marine > Coastal ...
TCACCGAAGGTGGATGGCAAGGTAAGGTTGGATTAGATAATCCTAATATGAGGAATGATGTAGCTACGATGTATACATTAGGAGCTGAGCATTATCCTATCTTTCAAATATCAGAAGTATTACAGCACTTTGGTGAGAACCATTTTGACTTTGGTATCGTAACTCTACCAAAAACAAAGACAGAAGAGTTGTTGAAGTTTGATATGATGGGTGACTTAAAGAAGTTATGTAAGAAAACGATTTCAATGCAAGAAGGTCCTCATTGGTTGTTTCAAGACTACACAATGGAACAACAGATTTGGTGGTTCAATGCTCTTACAGAGTTTGATATGTTATTTGCTCATAACCACAAAGATGTAAATTATTATAAGGGTATTACAAATAAACCTGTACACAAAATGCCGACACTAATGTTAACTGAAAGGTTGGGTATCGAAAGCAGTAAACAAAAAAATGACTCAGTTATAATTGGTGGAAATATGGTTAGATGGTATGGTGGATTTGATTCTTATATAGTAGCTCAAGAGTTTGGAGTTCCAATATCAGCGCCTTCAATGGGTAGAAAGATTGACAGAGAAGACGAGTTAGATATAAATTATTTTCCTTATATGACTTGGACAGAGTGGATAAATAATCTAAGTCAGTTTAAGTATGGGGTTCATCTGATGCCGACACATGCAGCTGGTACATTTGCATTGAATTGTGCATTTCACGGTATACCTTGTATTGGTTATGAAGGATTAGATACACAAGAAGAACTACATCCACAACTTACTATTGGGGATGGGGATTTATATTCAGCAAAACTATCAGCAGATATTCTATCAAATGATTATAATTTTTACAAAGAATGTAGTTCAGAGGCTAGAGATAATTATATTAAATCACTATACAATGAAAAGAATTTTGTACCTTATATAACAAAAATATTAAAAGATTTATTGTATGATTAAATTTTTAGGTCACGCCAGTATCTATATCAAAACAGATGACACTTCTCTAGTTACAGATCCTTGGTTTTCTAAGACTGGTGCATTTCTATACAACTGGCATCAATTTCCTGACAATAGTGAAATTAATATGGAATGGAAAGACGATTTGGATTTTGTATGTATTTCTCACGAACATCAAGACCATTTTGATCCATTGTGGTTAAGAACACTAAATGATAAAGTAAAAATAGTAATCCCTAAATACAGAAATAGAAGATTTTATAACTTATTAGCAGAAGCTGTAGATAATGAAATTATAGAAGTTGTAACTAAAGATACAATAGACCTTAAAGGAATTGAATATACACCAATAATCTGTTCGCCAGGTTGGGATGATGCTTGTTTGATTTTTAAAACCAATGATGAGCTAATAGTAAATGCAAATGATATGAATTTATCAACTGATGATAAAAAATGGATAAATGATAGTTTTAAAAATATTGATTATTTATTTTTTCAAGTTGCTGGTGCGTCTTGGCATCCACATTCGTATGAATATTCTGATGAACAGCAAAGAAAGATTAGAGAAAGTAAAAGAAAATCATATCTTAAAAAAGCTGAAAATATGATAACAGCATTAAATGCAGATGTTTCAATCCCATGTGCAGGACCACCATGTTTTTTAGATGAGGAATTTTTTCATCTTAACTTTATTGAAGATTCAATTTTTATGACCGGTGACTTTATCTATAAAAAACTTACTTCAAACACAGACCATGAAATATTGTTAGTAACACCAGGAGATAAAATTTCTAAAGAAAACTGTAAATTAATATCTAATAATAATTTAAAGAAAGAGTTTTTTTCTAACAGGAAAAAATATTTAGAAGATTATAAGAACAGAAGGGGGGAGTTAATAAGACAGAGTATTAAAAATATTCCCGAACCTGTAAAAAATAGCTTATTAACAGATTGTAAAAAATATTTTGAACCACTAATAGAATCAAATAAATTCTTTAGAGAGAATAGTAAAGGTAACTTATTAATAAATGTCATTGGTTGTGTTAAAGAAAAAATACTAATTAATTTTTCAAAAGCTAGTAATAGTGTTAGTCAATATAAAAATGAAAAACATTGGTATACATTTGATATTGATGCTAAATATTTAAATTTAATTTTTGAAAAAAAATTATTTTGGGAAGATTTATTTTTAAGTTTTAGATTTAGAGCCTCTCGGAAACCAGATGAATTTGACCAACTACTAATTAATTTTTTAAAGTTTGCCGATGATGATTGTTTTCGGTATCTTGAAAGGCATTATAAATTAATGGAAAGGGATGAAAAATTAAAAGAAACATTTGTTAAAGAGGTCAACGGTCAAACACTTGAAATTCAAAGATATTGCCCTCACGCATTAGGTGATTTATCTAATGGGAGAATTGAAGGTGATAAACTTTATTGCCCACACCATGATTGGTGTTTTTCTTTAAAAAATGGTGAAGGTATAGGAAATAAACTAAGTATTAAAATAAATAATTAAGTTTTTTAAAAATTAATATATATTTATATATATACAAAATAGGTTTTATTAAATGAAAAATGTTATATTCTTGATAGCAACTGCCAGTAAACACGAATACTTACACAAAAAACATGGTGGATTCAAATACTTTAAATATTCAATTCCATCTTGGGAGTATTGGTGTGAAAAAAATGATATTGAGCTTGTTATCTATGACACTCCATCCGATGATGAGCACATAGAACACAAACCAACTTGGCAAAGATGGTTTGATGTATTTAATCAATTAGATAAAACCACGATAAAGTATAATAAGATAGCATTAATAGATGCTTGTACAATTATCAGATGGGATACGCCTAACTTTTTTGATTTTGTTAATAATGGTGAAGTGAACTTGTTTAGGTCACTTGAAAATATCAGATGGGTTAATGAAAGTGTTACAGGTTATGAGGAGTTTTTTAAAAGTCACTATGGTAATTTTAAATTTGATTTAAAAAAATATTCAAGTTGTGGTTGGCAAATATTTGATAAAGAACATAAGGTTTTTTTGGAAAAACTAAAAAGCTTTTATTATGACAATTACGATGACATTATGTTATTACAAAATGATAAAGTTAGACGAGGTACAGACCAACCAGTCTATAACTATTTACTACAGACAGAAAATGTTAATGTCGTTCATAAATTACCACCATCTTATTATCTAAACCATTTACATAGGTTTGATTGGTTAAGTTATAATTGGCAACTTAAACAAGATAAAACTCCATTTTTTATCAAAAATGGTTATATTTGGTTTTATAGTGGCTTTCCACAAAGGGGTGGTAGAGAGGATATGATGAAACAAACTTGGGATATGATTAAAGAGAGGTATGTATGAGAATAATGGTGACAGGTGGTGCTGGATTTGTTGGAACTAATTTAATAAAAAGATTATTAAAAGATGGTCATGAAGTAGTATCGGTAGATAACTATTCGACAGGTAAAAAAGATAATGAACAAGAAGGATGCGAATACCACAACAGAGATTTATCAGAAACGCATTGGTGGGGGTTATCGGAGAATTGTTATTGTGAATCCTCATGTGATTGTCAGATTGAATCCGTGGATGTTATATTTCATTTAGCTGCTTTACCAAGAATTGTCCCATCATTTAAAAAACCAGTTGATACATTTAAATCTGGTCCTATGGCTACTATTAATTTATTGGATTGGGCTAAATTAACCAAGACGCCAGTTATATATGCTGGTTCATCTTCAGTTACGGGTAATGTGTATGCTAATCCTTATACATTTACTAAATGGCAGAATGAGCATCTGATAAAATTATATAATAAACTCTTTGATGTTCCAACTTCTATATGTAGATTCTACAATGTATATGGAGAACATCAGGCAAATGAGGGTAGTTATTGTAATGTGCTGGGTATATTCCAAAGACAATTCAGTAATGGAGAACCACTAACTATTACTGGCGATGGAGAACAACGAAGAGATTTTACATATGTGGGTGATATTGTTGATGGTTTAGTCAGATGTGGATTTTCACTATATGATGCATGTGCATTAAGTGGAGAATCATTTGAGTTGGGTAATGGTAACAATCGGTCTATCAATGAATTAGCTGAAGCATTTGGAGACTATCCTACAGAGTATATCGATGCTAGGCCAGGTGAGATGAGAGAAACTCTAAATACAGACACCAAGGCTAGAGATGTGTTAGGTTGGAAGCCTAAAGGTGATATAATAAAATATATAAAAAAAAATTATGGAGAACGCAATGAAGACGATTAGTTCTATACAACCAAACAAAAAATATTTAGTAACCGGTGGTTCTGGTTTTTTAGGTGGCGAACTGATAACGCGGATATTAAAAGATGGTGGTGAAGTCGTAACGGTGTCAAGAAACGAAGGTCAGTTAATAAAATTAAAACAGAAATTCCCATCGATACAGATAGAAACTGGTGATATAACAAATAAACATTCAGTTCACCGTGTTATGAAAGGTGTAACGGGTGTATTTCATCTTGCTGCTTTTAAGCACGTAGGTATGGCTGAAACTCAATCCGTTGAATGTACAAATTCAAATGTAATAGGTTCAAAGAATGTTTTAGAATGTTCTGTAGAAGAAGGTGTTGACTTTGTAATTGGTATAAGTACAGATAAAGCTGCTCAAGTTGCTGGTGTTTATGGCGCTAGTAAATTACTAATGGAAAAGATGTTTAAGCAATATGAAGTAGACTATCCAAATGTAAAGTTTAGGTTAGTTAGGTATGGTAATGTTTTATACTCAACAGGTTCAGTTCTTTGCAAGTGGAAAGAGTTATTAAAAAATGGTGAAGAAGTTATAGTAACAGAACCATCTGCTACTAGATTCTTTTGGACTTTAGACCAAGCAGTTGATTTGATATATGATTGTATGAGAGATGCTACCGATTGTGAAATTCATTTCCCAAGTATGAAGTCTATGAGTATAGAAAACTTACTGAAAGCTATGGCTGAAAAATACTTACCGAGTGATAAAGAATTAAAAATTAAATCAATAGGGTTACAACCTGGTGAAAACTTACATGAGAGGATACTTGAAGAAGGACCTGATTCAAATGAGGTTGATGAATTTACCATTGGGGAGATTAAGGAACTAATATAGTGAAAAAAATTCTTATATTTGGTGGTAATAGATTTGTTGGAAAAAATTTATCTATTAATCTTTTGAGCAAGGGATATGAGGTTGATGTATTTAACAGAAGTGGCACATCAGCTAACGACAATATCAACATAATCAAGGGTGATAGAAACAATAAAGAAGATTTAGATAAAATACATTTTAATCAATATCATGCTGTTGTAGATATGTGTTTATACTTACCAAGTCAATTTGATTTAATCAGAGATTTAATTTTATCTGAAACTAATTACATATTTGTCAGTAGTGGAGCAGCTGATGTAAGGTATGTGGAGTCTTTTGGTGATTATGGTAGAGACAAGTTAAAGATTGAAGAAATGTTAAAGTCAACTGATATAAACTTTGATATAATCAGACCAAGTTACATAGTGGGTATAAATAACCATAGACCAAGATTAGGGTATTTTATTGATAGGTTGGCTAATGATGAAGTGATACAGGTAGCTGGAGATGGTAAGAATTTAATTAACATAGTTTTTGTTGATGATGTGGTAGAGGTTTTGACAAAATTAGTTTTAAGGGACACACCAGAACTTAAAACATATAATGTCTCCGGTGATGAATCTTGGATGGTGATGGATTTAATTTTGATTATAAAAGAGAAGTTTTTTCAAGATGTGAATGAAGTAAAGGTATCACATGACAAATCAGATTCTCCGTTTTACGGTTTTGATTTTGAACTTGATAATACGGATGTTTGTAATGATTTAGATATTAATTTTACTGATATTGATTATGGTTTAGATAAGTATGTGGAGTGGCATTTTGGATAAAATATACAGAGCTAAACCTTATATACCAAAATCTAGCAGAGATTGGATTATGACTCAATATCGAGAGATATTAGATAGTGGTAACTTAATACAAGGTAAATATGTTAAATCTTTTGAGAGTGAAGTGAAAAGCATAGTTGGTGTTAAAAACGCTGTCGCTACAACTTCTTGTGGAACTGGTTTAGAAACTGTATTGATTGCTAGTGAGATTAGAAATAAAAAATTCATAGTTCCAACTCAGACCTTTGCGGCTAGTGTAAATTGTATTATCCGGAGTGGTAATGAACCTTTGATTGTTGATGTAGATGAAGTGACACAATGTCTATCTCTTAATATAATAAAAGAAAACTTTTCAGATGATATTGGTGGAGTTGTATTAGTTCATATGTCTGGTCTAATAACACCTGAAATGGTAGAAATAGAAACTTTTTGTAAAGACAATAATTTATTCTTACTAACCGATGATGCACATGCTTATGGAGCTAATTATTATGATGTTAATGTGGATAAGGTTAGATACGCTGGTTCATTCGGTGATGCTGGTGTATTTTCATTTTATCCAACTAAAATAATAACTACTGCTGAGGGTGGTATGATTACCACCAATAATGATGAACTAGCAGAAAAATGTAGAGTGGTTAGAAATCACGGAACAAGAAGAAATGATGGTCAACATCAAGGTTTGGACTATGGATATACTTGTGAGATGCCTTCTACAAATTATCGTATGAGTGAGTTTAATGCTGTTTTAGGTATATCACAAAATAAACATCTCGATGATTTTTTAATTAGAAGAAATGATATAGCTGATATTTATACCGATAGGCTCAAAAATATCAAGTGGTTAAAAACTCCACTTATTGATGATTACATGTATCAATCTTGGTGGCAGTATATTGTGCGTATAATGAGTGGTAGAGATAGAGTGAAAATTTTATTAGAATTATTGAATAAACATAATATCCCAACTGCAAATGCTTATCAACCATTATGCCATCAACAAAAAATATATAGTGAATTTTTAAGCACTAAAGGATTTAAAAATTCAGAGGATTTTATTAATAAAATATTTTCTCTTCCAATGTATGTTGAGTTAAAAGATGAGCAAGTACATTATATATGTGACTGTTTGGAGTCAATGTGATTGTAACTATACATCAACCATTACATTTTCCTTACATGGGTTTTTTTCAAAAAATGAAAGCTGCTGATTTATTTGTTTTACTAGATGATGTTCAGTTTTCAAAAAATGATAAATATTCATTTCAAAATAGAAATAAATTTAAAAATAGTAATGGGGTAGATGAATGGTTCACCGTACCTGTTGAAAAAAAATCAAATAAAAAGTTAATAAAAGATGTTTTAATTTCGGAGGATTTTGGTTGGAGAAAGAAATTAGCAAAACAGATGAAACAGAACTTTGGTAATGACTTTTTAGAAATATATAAAGGGGATAAGATAGTAGATGTAAATGTTAAGAGTATAAATTATTGTATGGATAAATTAAATATTAAAACAAATATAATAAAATCATCAGACCTAAATGTTGATGGATTTAAATCAGAAAGATTATATAATATATGTAGAGAGGTGGGTGCTACAGAATATCTATCAGGTCCTTTTGGTGAGAATTATCTTGATAAAAAATTATTTAATGATATTAAACTTACAATTTTTCAACCAAATGTAGAAAATCACTATACTGCTCTAACATATTTTGATAATAAGGAGATTGATTAATGAATGTAATGGCAATTGGAGCACATCCTGATGACATTGAATTTGGATGTAGTGGAACTTTGATGAGACATATTGATGTTGGTGATAATGTTATTTATGTTTGTATGACTAACACCGAGTCAACATCAGGAACAACTGGTGTTGTGTTGAGGACAAGTGATGAGCTATTTGATGAGGTAAGATGTGCTGTTGATGCGATGGGGATAGAAACTTTAGAGTTCTTAGATTTTAAAGATTTACATGTTCCATTTAGTTTCGATAGTGTTTCAACTTTAGATAGATTGATACAAAAATATAAAATAGATACCATATACACACATTGGGCTGGTGATTCAAACCAAGATCATATATCCACTTATAAATCTACAATGGCTGCTGCTAGATATGTTAGAAATGTTTATTGTTATGAACAAATACCAATACCAAGATTAACAGAAAATGAAATGACTATTAATTATTATGTGGATATTGGTGATTATATAGAAGATAAAATAAAAGTTGCTAAGTGTCATAAGAGTCAGATAAAAAAATATAATAAAGTTGGATTTGATGTTCCACATAGATTACGAGTTCTTGCGGAGTTTAGAGGTATACAGGCTAATTGTGATTACGCTGAGGGTTTTCACATAATAAAAAAGGTGGAAAATGGTTATTAAAGTAAATCCAGAATTTGGTGTTGAATTAGCACTTGCTGTCCCTTACGCTTATTATTTACATACGCAAGGTAAACTAGATACGGTTGTGACATCAAAGGGGATGAAACCATTTTACTATTTCTGTGATGATGTTAGGGAGGAATTTGAGTTTAGAACCATAGATAATGAGGCTGCTGGTTTAAATAAGTTACCAAATAATTGGATACATCATAATGCATCAGCTATCTTTGGTAATGGGCATGGGAAATTATCAGAAGAAAATCAATCTAAAGTAAATGGTTGGTTGGATTATTCGGAGTGGAAAGTGCCACCTTATAGAGAATATTATAAAAACAAAGAATATAAATTTGATAAAAAGGTTGTTTTTATTACAAATAAATATAATTTAGAACATGGCCATGAACCTTATGGTTATTTTGATATAAAATCATTATATGATATGTTTGTATTATTGACTTCTGCTGGATATGAAGTAATTTATAAAAGACCTAAAAATACAGAATTTGTTGTTGACCAGAATGAAGCTGGCACGGTTCTAAAAAACCTTAATATAAAAGCAAATGTAGAAGGTATAGGTGAAATATCAGATAGGGATTTACCAAAGTATTTTGATAATGTATATCTATTTGATGATATGATTGATGAGTATTCTTATAACGAAACTCAAATGAAAATAATGGCAAATTCTGATTATTTTATTACTCAAAGTGGAGGTAATGCTATATTGTCTTGTTTGTGGGATAGGCCGGTGATTACATATATCACGCAAGGTGCTGAATTAAGACCAAATTACTTTAGTGAGAATAGTTATTTTCAAAAAATATCCAATCAAAAATGTATTCCTGTGTTTGATATCATCAAGGAGATAAATAAAAATCCCTATAATCATAAAATTAATAGTACAGGCAAAAACAATTATAGTGAATTGATGGGTAAAATTAAAGAAACAATTATTGGAGATAAATAATGGATAAAGTAATAAGTTTTATACAACCAAGTAGAAACAATCTAAAATACCTAAAATGGTCTTACAACAGTATCAGAAAAAACTTAGGATACAGACATGAGATATGTTGGGCTGATGATTTTTCAGATGATGGGACTTGGGAATGGATGCAAGAAATTGCTGAGAAAGATGGGAACATAAAGATACACAGAAATGAAGGTCCAACCCGTTTAGGGCATACAATACTATATGATACGTTAGTCGATATGGCTACAAATGATATTGTAATGATATATCACGCTGATATGTATGCTTGTCCAGGTATGGATGAGGCTGTATTGGAAAAGCTTACGAGGGGTAGTGTTGTATCTGCTACTAGAATAGAACCACCACTACATCCTGATGGTCCTGAAAAGGTATTAAAAGACTTTGGAATAGAACCCGAAGAGTTTGATGAACACGGGTTGTTGAAATGGGCAGAAGGAATGGCCGAACAAAGCCTTGACTCAGGAGAAAAGTATACACGAGGTATCTTTGCTCCGTGGGCTATATACAAAGATGACTTCTTAGCAGTTGGTGGACATGATCCTTTATATGCTCCACAGAGTAAAGAAGATTCAGATATATTCAATAGGTTTGTATTGGCTGGTTATAAGACAATACAGACTTGGCAAGGGTTTGTATATCATATGACTTGTAGAGGTAGTAGATTTAAGGATGGTGCTATGAGAAATCCTGCTGGTCAAGTCTTTATGAAAGGTAGAGAGAGTTCAGAATGGTTGGCTCAGAATCTAAGAAGCACCCGTAACTTCATTCGTAAGTGGGGGCATATGGTTCAACATGATGCTTATCTTAAACCGATAGTTCCACCTAAGTATGATGTTGGTTTTAAAGCACTTAATTGTAATAAACAAATGTTATATGAATTAGAACCTTGGTGTAGTGCGATATATCTTGACTCTGGATCTATTGGACGATTCGCAGCTGAATATCAAAAAGAAGAACAACCTAATACTCAATTTAATTTAAATGATAAGTTATTCATGTATGGATATGCTGATTTAACTAAAAGCCATGATATTATAGTAGAGTTTGATTGTAAAGAATTAAATAACGAAAACTTTCAGATACTTGTTAATTTATCTAAAATGCTGCAAGATAGTGGTCAAATTGGTGAAATGGAGTTTGACATTTTTAAATTTTACATACAATCATTAAAAACATATGAAGATAAGTTGATTGTTTGTAAGACTAATTGATATTTATAAGTATAATAAGAGGTTATAATGGAAAACAAACTAGGTTTATATGTCAGTAACTTAATGGCAACTATAGTAAATAAAGAAGAAACGGTATTTGTTAGAAAGTTAGCATTCAATGAATTGGAAAATATAAGTAGAGATATAAGTTCTTTTCTTACTTCATACATTAGTGAGATTAAACCAGATCCTTTTCAAGAAGAACAAAACAAAAACAAAAACAAAAAACAAACAGAAATTAACTTTGGAGTTAAAAATGAAAATAGATAATGACGCATTAGTAGAGCTAAGAAAGATAAGAGCTGCTATGGACAATGCTTATGATAAATTAAATAAACCTTTGTATGAAAAAAATGTTGCTGCAAAAGTAACTTATACAGAAAAAAAACCATTTGATTTAGTTCAAGAAAACTTTGAGTTTATTGCTACTAAAATTAAAGAGTTGGAAAACTCGGCTGGTATAGAATAATGGCAAACGACCACGCTAAAGATAGATACGATCCACCCGCAGTTGGAAGTGACTTTGAAAAAGAATTCTTCGGTGATGTAAACATTGGTGAGGTATTCAGACTTGAACCTAATAGTAAGGCTAAAGTTTATCGTAAGGTAAAAGATAGTGTTGCTTTTGATATCGTAGAACGAAAAGAAGTAACTGTGGAAGAGAGACAAATTATATATGTCAAGTCGTAACTTTCAAAAACCTATACGAATCAAAGGTCATCGATTAGTTTTAACTAAAAAGATGATTGAAGATGCTCAATCTCAAACTAAATCAAATATGGCAGCAGCTAGATGGTTAGGAGTTAACTACCTAACTTATCGTAAGTATGCTAGAATATATGGTATTTTTGAGAAGCACCTTAATCCCGCTGGTGTTGGGATTAAGAAGGGTTATGGCAAGTGGACAAAACCACTTGATGAAATCCTAGATGGTTCTAAGACATACCGTATGCGACCAACATACATTAAGAAACGGTTATTAAAAGAAAAGTGGGTTGAAGAAGAATGTAATTCTTGTGGTTACAATGAGATTGTAATGAATAAAGAATCAGTTGCTCTTAGATTAGATTACGTTGATGATAATGTAACTAATAACCACTTAGATAACATTAGGTTATTATGTCCAAATTGTTATTTATCATATAACGGACATATGCCTTCAGCAGAAAGGTTTTACAAATGAAGAAGCAAAACGCTATATTAATTAAAGATTATTACAATGACAAAGGTACTCTTCACCGAGAAGAGAAAGTTACAATCGAAGAAGAGGGTAATGGACTTAGTAAAGTTAAAAGTGGAACAGGTGCTATCTTTATCATTCCAACTCATATTCTTAAAAAAATTGCTTGACATTGACTCTTTTTTGTTGTAAATTACTTACAATGAAAACGGAGTTTTACATTGAATACAATAATTGATTGTTACAAGCACGATAATCCATTAATACAAAAAAGATTAAAAGAGGTTTCAGTTGAAGAAGGACTCGCGATTGCCACAAAACTATTTGAGATACTTAACAAAAGAAAAGACGGAATCGGGTTGGCGGCTAATCAAGTGGGAATTGATGCCAGAGTGGCTGTTCTTAATGTTAGAGAACCACTCATTCTTATCAATCCTGAAATCATATCTAAAGAAGTAGAAATACCTTATTATGAGGGATGTCTATCTTTTCCAAAGAAAGGTTGTCACACCAAACGATACGAAACAATAGAAGTAAAAACTGCTCAAGAAGAAGGCAGTTGGATATTTAGTGGAGTAGATAAAGGTGATGCTGGTATGGGTTCATGGGAAATAGATAAGAAGAAACAAAATAGAGAACTTAGAACCTTAGAAGCAGTATGCGTTCAACATGAGATTGACCATCTAAATGGTATGAGAATATTAGATAGAATGGTTGATACTACCATCAGAAATGAAAGAAGAATAGGTAGAAATAATCTTGTTACAATTAAAAGAGGTGATGCGGTTAAAGTATTGAAGTATAAAAAAGCTCAAAAGTTTCTAAATGATGGTTGGGTAATAAGTGCTTGACTTTAACATTAATTTGTGGTAGATTATATTAATGAGTAAAACATCAAAATATTCTAACGCTGGTAAGGGTGATAAATCAAGGCGAAATATATCCCCAACCGAATGGTCAGACAGATGGGATAAGATTTATGGTAAAAAAGAAGACGATATGAGTATAAATAAAAAACTAGATTACAATACCGAACTGATGGTTATCACAATGGAAGAGTGTGGTGAATTGGTAGAAGCATGTTCCAAAGCTATTAGATGTGAGGACTATGAAAATCATCCTAGATTGATAGAAGAGGCTGGTGATGTTCTAGTGATGATAGATTTGATGATAAAACGAGGTTTACTGAACCAAGAAGACTTAGATAAACGTAAAGAAATAAAACTTAAAAAACTAAAAAAATGGAGTAATTTATTATGACACGGCAAGAGGTATTAGAAACTAAAAATGATTTTTCAATTTATGGGGTGTTTAGATTTACTTCGTATTTACTTGCTTCAGTTGCTATGTACATTGGTGATTTAGAAATTGCAGGTATAGCATTTGGATTTGGAGCAACACTAGGGTTTGTCCGTAGACTCGCAAGACTTTGGGAAAACTAGATTATGAACATGGGTTATGCTTGTATCAATATGCAGTTATGTTATCCACAAAAGTATGGTGGTAAAGAGAAGGGAGTAGAACCTATCACTACAGGTCGTACTATGATTAAGAGAACCTTTGAGTCAAAGGGTTTGGATTATGCTAGTGAACTTACCCTCAAGAATGTAAAAGATTTGAATGGTATTATCAGTTGGAATATTCTAAATGGGTATGACTTCTATCGTATGAGTAGTGGACTAGCACCTTGGAAAACAGAGTATGATTGGGAAGACCTAAAAGATATTGATGAAATCCGACAATGGTTTCATTCCGCTGGTACTATGGCTAAAACTCATAATGTTAGATTGACTTCACATCCAGGTCCTTACAATGTATTGGTATCACCAAAAGAAGGCGTGGTTGAGAATTGTATCAAAGACTTAACTATACATGGTGACGAGTTTGATATGATGGGATTGAGTAGGACACCCTACAACAAGATTAACATTCACTTAGGTGGTGCTTATGGAGATAAGGAATCAGCTATGAAGAGATTTGTCAAGAACTTTCCAAGATTACCTGAGAGTGTTCGTAGTAGATTGACATTGGAGAACGATGACAAAGCTAGTATGTATTCAGTAAAAGACTTATACTATGGTATCTACAAGAAGATTGGTATTCCTATTGTATTTGATTACCATCATCATCAGTTTTGTACGGGTGGTATGTCAGAACAAGAAGCACTTGAGATGGCTTTATCTACTTGGGGTGATATTAAACCTGTAACTCACTATTCAGAATCAAGACGAGATGAGCAAGAGGACAAAACTATCAGAGTTCAAGCCCATTCGGATTATGTATACGATAAGATACAGATGTATGGTAACGACTTTGACATCATGGTAGAAGCAAAAGCAAAGGAGTTGGCTGTTGATAGATATCTTCAAATACATAGTTAATAGAATAAGAAGGTTTATATTTATTATATGGTATGGTAGGCATCTTAAAAAACGATTTGAAAAAAACGACTTCGGAAGACGAGAAGAGTTCTAATACATGATACATAGAAAAATAATCAGACCATTGTTACAAGAGATATATCAACCTGATGGTTGGAAGATGCTAACCTGTTGTATGTTGTTAAACCTAACGAATAGAAAACAGGTGGATACAGTTAGGAATGAGTTGTTCAAACGATACCCTACACCAAAGGACATGATGAATGCTAATCAATCAGAACTAGCAGAGTTATTGAAACCATTGGGATTGTATAATAGACGAGCCAAGTCATTGAAGAGGATGAGTGAAGGTTATGTTAAAGGATTTAACTCTGTTGATGAGTTATATGGGATAGGAAAATATGCTATGGACTCATGGGAGATATTTCAGAACAATAACAGAAATGTGAATCCAACGGATAAAGTTTTATTAGCATATTTAAGTATAGGGGAATAGGATGAATAAATGGAATAAAGTAGAAAAGAAACATAGGTATTCCGAAAGCGATATTCGGTGGGAATATTTTAAAATGACAATAGTAATTGTAATTGGTATAGTTTATTTTTACTTTTTATTTAGATGATAGATTTTAATAAAATAATAAAACACATAAAAGAAAGTTTTATTTACTTGGTGATGATAACCGCATTATGTCATATCGGTTATGTTCTATTAAAGGTGATAAATACTTTAATGGGATATTTATTAAAGCTAATAGGTATTAAAGCAAAAGTTATTAAATATCCTGAACAAGAAGAAGAAGATGATGTGTTAGGAATATGAAACAAAATAAAACGGAGAGTCAAAATGGGTAGGTTTTTAGAAGCAATAGATAAGTTAGTAGTATCAATATTAGGTGTTTCTATAGTTGAGAAACGTAAAGATAACGACAGAAGAAAAAAGAAACAAAGAAAAAGAAAGAACGAAAAGAGAATTTCGTCAAGAAGGAAATAATGAAAACAGCAAAATATTTTAGTGCTAAGTGGTGTGGTCCATGTAAAGCATTTAAACCTATAATGAAAGAGTTAGCTTCTGAAGGTTACAACATCGAGTTTATCGATGGGGATAATAATAAGGACGAAGCTATGAAATACAACATTCGTTCTATACCTACTACAATTATATTAGAGGGTGAAGCTTTTTCATACCATGAAACTAATCGTATAGTAGGTGTACGAACTAAACAAGAAATGATTGAGGTATTATCATGAACATATATTTTATATTAATGGTGTTATTATTTAGTTGCAATACGCCACCACAACCATCAGTAGAAACTGCTGTTGAAGCAAAGAACTTTTTTACATTAACTGATTATAAATTTGTAGAACATA
>Ga0209482_1001561_pt1 | contig 15430 bp, 19 predicted proteins | sample CoawatmetaG10DNA_FD_187512 | JGI IMG/M metagenome (GOLD analysis project Ga0209482, IMG submission 187512) | Marine microbial communities from the West Antarctic Peninsula - Coastal water metaG104-DNA (SPAdes) (version 2) | ecosystem: Environmental > Aquatic > Marine > Coastal ...
GGTAGGTGCTATCCACTCAGTAAGTCCCATCAAATTTCAAATTCCATCCTAAATTCCATCTTTATGTATCACTATCTTCATTTATTTTCCTTTTTCTTTAACTTTCTTTCTCAAAATTGAAAATTACCATTGCAATTACGAATAAAATAATTATTTTTAAGAAACAAAAGATAAGAGATACAACAAGGGTCAAAGTCAAAAGAAACCGCACTTCGTGCTTTCACCGACAAGTCGATGAAGGATAGTTTTTTTAAGATTAAAGACAAAGAACAAGATTACTTAAGGGTAATGACGTTGCCCCAATAATAAATAACACGCATATAAAGAACCTATTAGGAGGTTAATATATGACATTCCCTGAAGCATTAGAATCGTTGCATAGAGGTAATAGTGTGCAGAGAAACTTCTTTGAAGGTAAGAACACTTTCATTAAAAAGAATTCTCTTGGAATATTAGAATGCCACAACTTTGAATACATTGATGAAGTGCTATTTAATAGTGAAGATATTCTAGCAACAGATTGGATGGTGGTATGAGTCCATTAAGAGAAATGACAGGTAAACATGGGTTGTTAGCATATTTCTTTCTTACACTATACTCATTAGCCTCATGGATTCCATTACTAGCAGTGGCTTCCTTAGCTTTCACAAGTGGAAGTATCGTTGGTGGTATATCAGCCCTAGCCCTAGCCTTTTGTATGTCGTTATGGGTATTTGATGAATACATACCTCGCAAAAAGATTGATGAGCTTTCAACACAAGGGTTTATAAATAATGTTATGGAGCCTGTTGGAGCTTATGTACTTGGTTGTGGTGGTGTTGCTGAGTTTAGAATATCCCAATACACAAAACCTTCTTTCATAAAACGATTCCTTATGAAGCATCTTTTAGGTTTTGAATGGGTGGACTCATGACTCTCTACTTAAACCAAAGTAAAACTCAGAACATTATCATAAGGCAAGACAATTTAATTACTATCATTACGAACACGGATAAATAACACATCGTAACATCTATTAGGAGATATTATGAAAGTAGAAATCGTATCAATGAGCAAGCCAATGGGCAGATTTGTTGACAGAACAACAGAAGAACTAGTATCAGATTGCGCTAGAGTATCTAATATGAAAAACCAGGGTACAGATGCAACAAGGCTTCTAAAATACCTCATCAAACATAAGCATTGGTCACCATTTGAAATGGTTAACCTTTGTGTAGAGATTGAAACATCTAGGGCTATATCAGCTCAATTTATGCGCCATAGAAGTTTTTCATTCCAAGAGTTCTCTCAGAGATATGAAAAAGTGGTTAAGTTTGAACCAATACAGCTAAGAAAACAAGCTGAAACTAATCGTCAAAGCAGTACAGAAGATGTAACCGATAAAATGGTTAAGCAGATTGCAGATAAAGCATTAGAGGCAGCAGAAGATTCTTATATGGAGCTTATTGACGCTGGTGTGTCAAGAGAAACTGCTAGAATGGTGCTACCAATGACTTCAAGCACAACCTTTTACATGAATGGCACTCTTAGAAGTTGGTTACATTTTTTAGAAGTAAGAAACCACTCCCATGCGCAAGGTGAAGCACAGGACATCGCAAAAGAAATCGAAAAAATAATCATCGAACAATTCCCTGTGATATTTGGTGCAGTAAAGGAGCAAAAGTGAGTGATTTAATCAAAAGTTTCCCAAGTAAAACTCCTATTGGTAAATCAGAATCCCTATTAAAAGGTGAAATTGCCACATTAGTTAGAGCAAACACCTTCATTGAAAATAAATACATTGCACTACAAGGTGAATTTCGGTTAGTTTCTAGAAAATGTGACTACCTAACTCGTGTTGCTCGTGGTGATGCCGCTAGAGTAGAAACACTTGAGAGTGATAAGACAGTATTAAAATTCTTCCTTATATGTGGTCTTTTAATCTCTAATCTTATAACATTTGGAGTGATGCGCTAATGGAATCAATAGATGAAAAAAGCACTTATTATTCATATGGTGGGATAGAAACTATCGAAATACTCAAAGCAAAGCTCACAAAAGAGCAATATGAAGGGTATTTACTAGGTAATCTTATCAAATATTCCACTAGAGCTAATTTCAAAGGCCAATTTGGTAGGGATATTGAGAAAATAAATGTATATTCTGAACAATTAAAGCAATTAAACGAGGAAGAATAATGGCTAAAGCTAAGGAAATGGTAATCACAGGTAATATTGATTCATGGAAACTTATTTGTAGCGCAAAAGGTGAGAATTTACTTAAATCAACCAAAGCTATGCAAGTTGTAGGTGGAGTTGTGATTCAAGTTAGCACAGAGACTAAAGTTGGACTCGCAGAATCACTAGTATTCGTTCCACATGCTAAAATCACTGAAAAAGATGGAGCCTATACGATTGCCTAATCAATTGTAGCTCCACTTTCTAGGCCAGGGCTTGTTCCTTGGCCTTTTTTGTGTTTATTTACATAACTCTCTGAAACAAGCTCTCCTTTTCTTCTCGTTAGTAGTGCGTCTTTCAATAAAACCATTCGTTAACAGAAATTCTTTTTGGCCAATAGCAGTCATCCCTCCCATTAGTTTAATAGCCTCTTTTTCAACCTTAGCCTCATTAAAAGTCATGTTTTGTCTGTCAGCAAAGGCGTAAATCTCATTACAAGGTTTACATAGCACTTCAAAGTTCCCAACTCCACAAAATAGTGTTTTTACGAACCTCTCTACATCGGAAAAGTCCTTTAATGAGCCACAAGGTGTAACATGGTCTACATGAGCGTGTGATTTAGCCATTTCTAGGTTACATTCTTCGCAATTCACCACCTTTTTAGCTCTACTCCCAGCAGGTGCTTTTCTACACTTACTTTCTAAATAGTTCTGTTTAGCAGGGTATTTCATGGTTGCACTTCTTAATGCACTTCGAATAAACGAAAAATACCTCGCTTTAGTCCAATTATTATCATCCCAAGGGGTTTCTGTTATGTGTGATTGTCGGCTTGTAGTCATTGTATTTCCTAGTTGAGTCTTGCGATAATTCAATATACATTATTGATAGAACTTGAGGTAAATTATGGGAACAAGCACAAGCACTTCTAGTCAAAGTGATGATTTTACTAGGAACATGGGCATGGGTGCTTCCCAGGCTAATAATACACAAAACAGTAGAGTAGGTAACTTTGGAACTAGCAGAGAGAAACAAATGGCAGCTGCTAATGTGAATAACGAAGGCTTAAAAAAAGATGCAAACCAAACTCAAGCTATGGGTATGGGTGCTGGAGCAGGACAACAAGCAGCCATAAAACAAGGTCAAGAGCAAGTTCAAGCACAACAAAGCCAAGGTAATACCCCAGGTATGGGTGATAATGCTGGTGCGAGCATGGTTGGAGCCAATGGAAAAATCCAAACAGGTTTCGGTGATGCTAGGCAGCAACAGCAGAAGCAACAAATGGGTATGCAAGCTGAAATGGCTAAAAATACTACAGCACAACAAGCAGGTTTGGGTCAAACTATGGGTAAAATGACTGCCAATAGCAACGCCAATGCTAATGTTGTTAACCCTAAAGAAGCCACTGCTCCAGAAGAAGCTATTGATTACAACGAAGTTTACAATACAGAGGCTCAAATCTTTAATCAGAAACAAGCATCTGATTGGGGCAATAGAATGGACTTCATGTCCCAAAGAGCTAAAGAGCGTGGAATGGAAGGTACAGATTTAAACGCTTACCTTTCCCACATGGAACTCGGTAATAGAATGGGGCTTCTTGATGCAAGACAATCCATTATGATGGAGGGCTTACAGAAAGATATGGCTTTTAAGGAAAAAGATTATTGGCAAACTCGTAGTGACGCTAAGGTGAAAGACAAAGAAAGCTATAACCAATACATGGAACTTCTTAATGCTAGTTGGGGTGATGAAGAGGCTGTTCAAGGTATTCTTGAAATGGCAGCAGGGACAATGGGTGAGGATAGCTATTTTGCTAACTTACTGAAGAATCCAGATATTCTCAGAAATCTAAATGATGCAGGTTACAACGAAATATTCCAACAACGCAACATGGCTGCATCGAATGTATTGAGAGAAATGACAAGTCCTACGGATATGGGTGAAATCAATTCTACATTCGGAGCTTATAAAAACGCCAAGTACGGTAGCGCAATGGATATTAGTGTTCCAAGTGAATTACAGGTAGGTGATTTAGACCCTAAAATATATGCTGATTATGTAGAAGAATTTGGTGAGCCTGATATGAAAAACGCAGAAGATATTAAAAATGTTTATGCTTACCAACAATACAGGAAAGATGTTAAGAATTCTTTAGAGGATGAAGTGGCAACAGGACTCGTTAATGAGTTCCTTACTAATGGTGGTAATCCAGAAACTGCTGAGAAGATTCGTAATCTTGGTACAGACTTTGTATTCTCATTAATGGAAGATGAGGCCTTATCTAATTACATCGGTGGTCAAGTAAATGCGGATGACCCTGTTAACGGCCCTCTTAGTTTCATGTTCTCAGATTGGCAAGGTAATATATATGGTGATGAAAACGCTCATGCTAATAGACCTCAAGAAGATAAGAATCTAGATTTATTGTGGCAAGATTACATGAAAACTGCTGCTCAAAATGGTGAAGAGCCTATATCTAGACAAGAGTTCTTAAAAGCTGCACTAGAAGCTTCTGATTTCTCAACAGAAAAAGGAAACACTTTCGATTTAGACGAAGACACTATGAGTAGTGAAAGGCAAGCTTGGATTAACGAGAGACTTCGTGAAAACATGGCTACATCTGAAGCTGAACAAGTGGCTAACGTAGCTGACATGGAAGTTGGTGGTGAGCAGTTTATGGCTAAGGTTGGTTCGATGAGTCCTTCTGAATACAAGAATATGTGGAGTGAAGTTGATAATGATAAACTAACTGACGCTGGGTTCATTAACTCAACCCTACAAGACCTTGATAGCGCACTATCTTGGGACAGTAGCAAACAGGAAGTCTTAAACTTGGGCGTTCAGCCTGGTAAGATTATTCAAGGCACTGATGGTAAGTTATACGAAATAGCGCAGATGGGTTACTATGAAGATGATTCTAACTTTGTGGATTATGGCGCATTGATAATGTATGGAAGACCTGTTAACGAAGATGGTTCGATTGGTGACGAGCCATACTCGGAGATTTGGAGAACTGAAGAGCCTGGTGGATTCGGTAGCGTGCAGAATGAGGATGGTGATAATTGGGAAATTGAGAAGTGGAGTAAATAATGGGTAATTTTAATCAGACAGGTAATAGTGGTAGCGCAGGGAATCCAGCGAGAGCTAGAATGGGAGTGCCACAAGCAGCAGCACAACCAAACATACTCCCCTTTAATCCAGAGGCTCACTTTCAATCTCCAATGAGCGCAACCACTAGCCTAAAGAAACCTGTGATGGGGGTGACAGCCCCTTCTTTTAGTGACACAGTCAGCTTTGATGCTGACAATGGAACAACATTCGGTGGCTCTTTCGGTGGTGGTGCTGAGACGGAAAAGACAAGTGGAGGATATTCATATACAGGTAATGATGCCGTTGCAGCAGGTAGTTCACTTGCTCAAGGTATGAATAGCGGTACTTTTGGTGGAATGGGTGCAGGACTTGGTGGGGCTGTTGGTACATTAGGTGGACCAACAGGAATGGCGATTGGCAGTGGAGTTGGCGCTGTTGGTGGTGGGATTATTGACTACTTCCTAGCAGAACAAGCCAAGAAAGAGGCTAATGCGTTGGCTCGTAAAGAAGAGCAGAAGAAGCAGAGGTGGCAGAAGTATAATCTTTCTCTTGAGGAGCGTGGTCGTAACTTAGAGGATGAGAATCTTCAATACGGAAGGGATGACGCTGCAATGCAACGAATGTTATCTACTCAAGGTGAGATGTTGAAAACTAAGAACTCTATCCTTCAAAGTGGCAATCTTTACAGAGCTAGAAAAGGTAGAAATTGGTACGGAAATCAAGGAATACAGGCGCAAACTAGAGGTGGGATGATTCCTGAATCTACAACTTCACAAGACCTGGGTTATACAGGTAAAACAGCAGAGCAAACTAAAATCTCTGCACCAATGGGAATGGGGTACTAATGGCTGGATTTGGAATGGGTGGTAGTGTTGCAACTTCAAGTGGAGTTGGGCAAAGAGCAGAAAGTGAAGCTCGCCAATCAGAAGATAGATACAAGCAAGAAGCTGAAGCAATCCCAACAGGAATGGGTGCAGTTCCAGGTATTGCTCAAGCTGCTGCTCCAACATTAGGCGCTGTGGTTCAAGAATCCAATAACATGAGTTCTTCTGATACACTCGGCCAAGTATTACAAGAGGCTTCACAAACAGGACTTCTTTCTGAAAGTGAATCTAAACTAATCGGTGGGCAAATCGGCACTCCAGAGGGCAATGAAAAAGCTAGAATGATGCTTGGGAAAACTCTCCCTATGAGAAGAGCAGACCAAAAAGCCATTGAGTTTATCAATTCTAGGATGGGACCAAGTATTGCTGAAATCAAGCAAACAACCGATGAAGGTGAAAGACAGGTTAAGATTAATAAGCTAGTTCAAGACTTACAATTACAAGCTGCCGAATCTGAGGATGAAGTTACAAGAACTGCTATTATGAAGCGTGTCGAAGATATGTTTGGCATTAAGGGTGGTAATAACGGTACAGATGCTTTTGCTCTTGAGAATCTAAGATTTCAAAACAGAACGAAGTTAAATGAACAAATGGGTGGCATCTACGAGGGATTGGATGAAGCAAAAAAGCAAAGTAAAATAGACCTGAGACAAAAAGTCTACGATTCTTCCGATGCGTTTAAAAAAGCAAAGAAAGAGTATAGCCAAGTCAACGATGCTGGCTCTGCATTATCTTCACTTAACAAAGAGTTCGAAGAGTATGTGAATGATGAGGGTGAATATGAATTGATTGGCTTCTCAAAAGAATACTTTGGTGAATTGGCTAAATACACTAAGTCTGCTGCAAATAAAGATGACCAAACTCCAGAAATGAGGCTTGCGCTTAAACAACAAGGCCAATTTATAACATTCCTTAATGGGTATATGAGTGCAATTAGTGGTGCTGCTGTTACGAGAACTGAAGCAATGAGGGTTCTTTCTGCATTTGGATTGCAATCATACTCATCTGACTTAGCCCCTGGCGAGGCAGAAACAATGTCACCTGATGATTTCGTTGGTAAGTTGTTGAAGCAGAATCTCTCCCCTATGACTTCAGAAACAGTTGTTAACGGATTGGAATCACTAGGCAATGTTCTTAGAGAGAAGCAAAATAGAACTTATGAGCTTTACGAGCCTAGCATAGCCCCAAGTGAGTTTTATACAGGTCAATTAAACCAAGTCAGAGAGAATCTCGTAATCCCTAAATTCAAAAACTCTTCTAGGAAATACGCAACTGACAAGGTGCCTGGAGTTCAAACATCAGTGGATGCTACTAGGAATGTTGTTGGTGATGCCTACGATACATCTAAGGCGTACATTGAAGGATTAATTAATGCCAAAGATAAAAGACCCAATCCAAACCCAGCCCCTAAACCAATACCAAAGCCCAATCCAAACACCAATGTGAATGTTGAAGAAGTGATTGCACCTAATGATAGTACAATGTCAAATAAAGAGATTGCTGGTATTAAATGGGGAGAAATTGACTAATGAATGAGAATATTAAAAAAGCGATTGAAAACAAATTTCGTGGTAAAATCTTCAACAAAGAAAACCTACCTAGAAGCATCAAGAGTTTGGTTAGCCAAATGTCAACATCTACAGAAGAAAAAGAAATGTTTAAGGAGATGGATGAAGCTGCCAAGTATGTAACTGAACTTCGTGGTGGCTTTGAGGGCACTAAAACAGAGTACGCAGGCATCTTGGATAGTGATAATTATTTAAACTACAACCCAGAGGCGATTAAAATCGTCAAGAACACTATTGCGAATGATAAATTTTATGACAGTGCTGGTAATCTATCATTCGCAAAAGGCTCTGAACTAGGGCCAAAGAAGGATAAGTATCTAGGTAAGATTCGTAGTCAATTACTAGATGATATTAATATTCAAAAACAACAAAAGCTCTATGACAAGAGAAAAGCAGGGATGACTACAGGTGAGACCATTGCTAGAAGCTTCTTTCCAAATGCCTACGATAGAGAAGGGCTTATAGGTAAAACTGCTCAAGGTGCTGTTGATATTATTGAGGGTGGGCTTAGACCTTTTGTTGCTGCAAAAAGAAGTTTATTTGATAATGTAGATATGGCCGCAAGTTTAACTGCTCCTGATGAATTAAGAACCGAAGAAGAGAAAGCAATCTATGGGGTTGGCGCTTCTCCTAGCTTGGTCACTGCTCCTGTTAAATTGGGGGCTAAGGCAACTGCTAGACTAGCTTCTAAATTTGGGTCTAAAAAAGTAACAGATTGGATGGCGAGTAAAACTCCAGAAGTGGCTTCTAAAATAAATGCTTATTTACAGAAAGGTGCTGACGCTATCGACACGCCTTATGCCCTAAAAAGTCTTGAAGACATTGAAAAGGCTGCTGTAACTGCTAAAGCCACTTATGGGAACAAAGCTACGGCTGCATTAGTCCGTGAAGGTGGTAATGAAGCTATAGCAACAGGTGCTTACACCACTTCTGAATTATCCAAAGAAGATGGTGACTTGCTTACAGCAGGGTTGCATTTATTGGGTGGTAGTATGGCCACTGTAGCGCCAGCCTTACTTAAGGCAAAAGGCACAGGGTATGGAAGACTAGCTGGAGAAGTGGCTGAAAGTGTAAGCTCTAAAGATTTACCTACAGGTTTTAGCAAGAACTTTTTTGACCAATTAGTTAAGGATGCTAAAAAAGGAAATGTTCCATTAACTGCTGAGGCTGTAGCTGAAATGGTTGAGAAGAAACTTATCCCAGCATTGAAATCATCTAAAGAAGCTGATTGGGATTTAGCAGACTTTATCTTGGTTGTAGGCTCAGATATGGCAGATGGTTCTACACCTGGCGAGATAATGGATGCAGTTGGGGCTAGAATAAAAACAGCCCTGTCTAAATCTAGCGAGGAGGGTGGTGTTGCAGGTGGGTATTCTAAACTTGATAACGTATTGCAACAATATCATGAAGCAATTAGAGGCTCAAAAGAGGGTATAAGTAGGGATATTGAAGTTAGCAATAGGCCACAAACGCCTGATTTGAAGAGTGCTTATGATGATTTAGGTGAGAGTGTTGAGGCGAAAGAGGTTGTTAGGTATGCAGACACACAAGGCTTTGGGATGGGTGGCTCTGTAGATAAAAAAATACAAGCCGAGCCTAATAATTATGTAGAAGCTGAAGGGTATAATGTAGAGCGACCTGATATGCTTATCAAAGAAGAGAAGATGAATAGGGAGGGTTTAGGTGGAGAAAAAGATTTAACAACTCCAATTCTTCCTCATGTGAAGTCTGCTCAGAAAGATGCTACCAATAAGGCGTTTGAAGCTAAGGAAGCTAGGAAAGCTGGTTTATCAACTAATGAATTATCAGAAGACCAATATAGAAGGCTTGGTTCTGAAATCGGCACAGGTATTGAAGATGAAATACGGAGTAAGCTAGGCGAAGAAGCTCTGACCATGTATAAGGCTGTTCACAAGGGTTACTCCGCTATGAAGGGTTTGGACTTGGAAAACCTAGTGGACAAGAGGGGTAAATTCGATAGAGCTAAATTCTCAACAATGTATAACAAACTTGGGGTGGAGCTTAATGATGCAGGAAAAGTTAATGTAATTTCTGATACATTTAAGGAGTTTGGAAAAGATACTGATGAAGTAATCAAAATACTTAAATCAAATAATATGCCCTCAAAGAGTTATGAGGAAGGTAAGAAACTTTCTGAATACACTATCAAACAAATGAAGGGATTGCAAAAGGAGCTTAATAATGTTACTGATGCGATTCAAAAGCAAAAGCTACTCCTTAAAATGCAGAAGATTGGTGAGTTCAATAAGAATCTAAGGCATAATATTTATGCTGATATAATCAACTTAGCGACTAAGCCTATCAAAACAGGTAAAGGAATTCTCAAGAAGATTGTTGGAAATTCTGCCAAGAATACCATTAGGGAGTCCCCAAAGGGTGATTTAGGTTCTTCTTTTAGTCAAATGGGTGATATTGATAAAAAAGACTCTGGCTTCAATTTGGATAGTTATAAAAACAAGCAGTACAAGCCTTTTGCCAATAAAAGTGAAGTTAAATTGAAGGCTAAAGGCCCTAATGTTGATTTGGATTCATTAACTAAAACCATGAAAAGTGGGGCTAAAAAAGCACATTCAATCATCTCTAGCTTTGTAGGGGATTACACGCCAATTGTTACTTCTGCAAAAGATAGTAAGCACATGAAGGGTAGCAAGCACTATAGTGGTGAAGGTGTTGACTTCCGAACAAAGGATATGTTTACTAAATTAACTAGTGGAGAAAGAGCTAAGAAATTAAAATCTCTTTCAAATAAACTTAAAAAGCAAATGGGTGATACTTATGATGTTGTACTTGAAGGTGTTGGAACAGCCAACGAGCATTTTCACATTGAGCATGACCCAAAATAGGAGGTAGTTATGGAGCTTGCATTATTATGTGACCTTTTAAACAAGTTAGACCTGGGAATGAGTTTTACATTAGTACACGGAAGAATAGAATTTGAAGTACTCGGAGTCCACGAAAGTGGCTTCGTTTCCATCTATTCAAATGACAACCCTATACGGACTAATCCATTTGATATTTATATCGGTGGTATTCCTTATATTGATTGGGCTAATGGTGAAGATACAGCACACACTATTATCAAAGGTCAGAATCCTTCTACAATCTATGCTACGCTTATGATGATTGGGGATGAAGGTTGGGAAAACATTATCACTAAGAGCGAGATTGAAGATTTAGTTCTTATCGGAGAAGAAAATGGCTAATATCCCAGCATTTACAGCTCTTCACAATATGTCAAGAAGAGCAGGGCCAGAGATGCGAGCTTACACTATTGAGTTAGAGAGGCTATTAAAAATGGCCCTTAATTCTAGTAGTGTGAGTGTTGGCTCATTCAGTTCATCTAGTAGAGGTTCTTCAAGTGTGGCTAAGAATGATTATCTTAGAGTTGACACTTGGAATCTTAATTCTGTGAAGCAAGTTGAAAAAAGAGTGGCCATTACACAGATTGATATGGGTGTTAATGGAGAACTCTTCTTGAAAGATGGAGAAACGGAAGTTCTAGAAATATACGGTTAATCACACTCTGCTAGTTTGTTTTCAGCAGTATCTTGTGCTGGAGGTAGGAATTGTAATACATTATCTGCCCCTAGTATATCGATATAGTCAAACAATTTGTAGCTCATATCCGCAGACTCTTTTAATTCTGCAAATGATACAGTAACAGGTCTAGTTATATCTTTGTTTAAATCTATACAAGCTCCACATTTCCTTTTCAATTTGGGTAGTTTTATAGGGGTTGCGCTTAATTGAGTTTTTGCCAATTCTTTCAGTTCTTTTATCTTGCTATTTGTTTCTTCACAACTAGGGCATCTATTCTTTTTAACGAATTTCGATACTTTACACTTCCTAAGAACATCTATTGTTGCGTAAACACCGATTGAAATCAATCCTCCTTCGTGAAACTCTTTACCATTTTTTCTATTCCTAGAGATGAGGAGATGAAGCCCCATTACCCAATATTGCTTAATGTCAGCTTCTTCCTCAATACCAACTACATTACATTGTCTTGATGCGTAGAGAGGCATAAGTTCACTAACTTTATAAGCTAAATTCCAATCATTCTCTATGAGCTTGTCCTCTTTGCCTTTAATTTTCGCTTCTTTTATTATGTGCATCATTTCACGATAATCTTCAATCCAACCCTTTATTATAGCCCTGTGGCCCTTTTGGTTGATTTTCATACCATGAGTAACAACATTCCATTTTTGCGATAATTTAGGCATCTATGCCTCCTTTTTAAGAAAGATAAATAAAATGAGTAAAAAAACAATCGAACAAATCTTAGCCGACTCAATGCCTGAACTTTTAGAAGCATCTTGTGCAGCCTCACTTAGTCTTGTTAATAGTGGTGACCATGATTGCCAAAGAACAGGACTTGGTGCTGTAACCAAAATGCTACCATTCGTAATTGCCCAACAAAGTAAGCAAATTGTGGAATTAAGCGGTGGAGTTGATAGTGCGGCCTTTGACGCAATTAATGGACTAATAGCCAAGAATAGGGAAGCGAAGAATGGCTAAAAAGCTATCAGACTTAGTTCAAGGCATGACCTTCGAAGAATTTTTAGATGTTTTTGGAGTAATTGAAGATGCAGAAACTAGGGTGGTTGACAAATTAGAACTTTGGGATGCCCAAAGGGGATTTGTTAATTGGTTGGATGGTAATTGGACAAAAGGAATTTGTTTGAAGGCTAGGCAGCTTGGTATTTCCACAATAGCAGGTTTATACTGTATTTACATGATGCTCAAAGTTGAAGGTTCTCAAGGACTTGTTATCTCGAAAGATGATGACGCTGCAAAGTATTTCTTAGAGTTTAAAGTTGCAAGGGTGTACAAGAAGCTCCCTCAGATTGATGGGATTACATATCCAAACATTGTAAAGGATTCTGCTAATAGATTTACACTTTCAACAGGTAGCTTTACAGGTGCGCTTCCAGCAACAGGTAGTGGTAGTGCTGGTTATGTTGCATCTTATGTTTTATCGGATGAAGCAGGTCTTGTAGATGGTAATAATGCCTCAAAGGGTGGACTTGCTGAAGTTGTAACGAATGTTGGTGCAACAGTGGAGAAGTCTGGTGGTAAAGTTGTTTATTTTGGTACTGCTAAGAGAGGTAGTTACTTCAATAAGATGGTTGAGAAGAGTATTGCAGGTAAAATGCCTAATACTCAATTCTTCTTTCTAAATGCTAAATCAGACCCTAATAGAACTGATGAATGGCTAAGGCAGGAAAAAGAGCTTTATCCAAGTGAAGCTGACTTCTTATCTCAGTTCCCACAAAGACCTGAAGATGTATTAATGTCAAGAGATGGCCTTGTGTTTGATATGTTTGACCCAATGGAAGGTGGAGGCCATGTTTTTTCTAACATAAAGGCTGAATTATCACTTCCCACTTACTTTGTGCTTGACCACGGTTATTCTCATCCATCTGTTTTATTATGGTGTGCCTATGATATTACAAAAGATATGGTTTATGTTCTTGGCGAACGAAGATGGGAAAAGACTTCTGTTCCTGAGATTGCGAGAGATATTCACGCTATTAAATCAAAACTACCTAAAATACCTGAAACATGGCTTGCCGATAGTGCTATTTTCAATGAAACAGGTGTAAATTCCGTTGCTAATGTATATCGTGAACATGGTATAAAATGGAGTAAAACTTACAAACATAATGGGCTTAGTTTGACTGATGGTAGCTTGGGGCTTCTTGCTAGTAGGTTTATGAAGCACACAGTCCAAATATCTTCTGTCTGTAAGAAGCTAGTGTGGGAATTAAGTAATTGGGAGTGGGACGTAAGAAAAGATGGTACTGAAAAGAACAAACCAAAGGATATTCATGATGATGGTATTGACTGTTTGAGGTATCTATGTGCTGAAGTTATAAGGAGCTATAAGGGTAGAGAAGTTGAACAACTTGCTGACCATGATAGGGATTGGACTTTTGCCACAACTAAGGGGAGAAAGTTTGGGAAGCTAATAGAAACCACTACATTAGTCGATTCTAATGAGTGGCTTACTATGTAATTATTTGTACCAAATTACGTTTTGTGGTTTATCTAGGTCGTAGTCTGCATGAATAAAATTCTTGTAAACTCCGATTCTAGTTATCCTAGCTTTGATTAATGCGTCAATGATTATGAATCTTTTGATTGAGCTTGTGCAATGAATATCAATGGCGAGTCCTTTTGGGTGTGAAGAAGTGGGTGAGCCACCAACATTGAGATTATGCTTAACACAACTAAAAGCTCTGTTCACTTTAAACGGAATATCGGCTATTCTTCTAGCTTGATTCAGCTTGCCAAGGAAGGTATCTTCTAACTCACCTTCATTACAACAATTACATGATTGCTCTTTCTTTGAGAAGTAATTAAACATTCCAATGACTCCCACCAAATATTCTAACTGCTTTATAGGCTAAATAAGCCCTAACTGAACCGATACCATAGGATTTCAACTCATGCCTGAATATTGTATCAGATTGTTTTCGAGTTAGTTTTAATTCAGAATTAGCCCTACCACCATTTGCATATAATAAATCATGCGCACAACTAGCTTCTAGTACTCCAAACTCCTCATTTGATAGTATCATCCTAGCTACTTTAGGGATTGATGCCCCATTCCACATGAATCCTCTCTTAATCGTAATATCTGGAAAAACAGAGGGCGTATAATCCTCACCGAGTTGCCAAATACCATCATCTATTCTATCTACGTTCATGAATCCTCCTTACGGTTATTCTATTTCACTAGAAGCGACATTTCTTAGGGGTAAAAGTATATCTATCTTAGTCTCAATTCTAACTAATCTCTGTTCAACGAGATTCAACCTTTGCTCAACCTCAGACATTTTTTTGTGATTCTCACCCCTTGTTGTATCACTTGCACTTGGAACAACAAAAGCACCACCACCCACGCCTAAAGCCAATGAAGTAATCACTGATAAAACCAGTTTTTGTGTACTTGAATTCTCGCTATTTCCAGCCATTATAAACCCCTTTTTTAACCCTTTAAAGTGAACGGAGTCAGCTTTTTTACCTTAGCCAACTCCTTTTTATAAATATACTAATTACATCCACCCCCCTTGGGATTATGTTGTTGGGTCAGCTAAATAAGCTAAAACAGCATTCATTCCTTCTTGCATCACATCGCCCCCGATATACTCAAATGGGTGATTATATGAGGCTAAGAATTCAAACATTTCAACCCCATCTACATCACGAACATTTGAAACTTTGTGATAAGTTTGGGCTTTTCCTTCCTCTTTAACCATTACATGAACTAAGTGAATTTCTACTTTTGCAAGGGGAATACCTTTGAACTCTACATTTTCTACTATTTTTTTCATGCTGTTGTTCCTTTTAAAAAGTACAGCCCCACCATTAGAGCTGTACTAGGGTGTTATTTACGGCTTCCCTAGCCCTAGGGTTCAACCTCTGGTTCTTCGGGCTTTATTTTAGTTTCAAGTCTATACTGGTGTTCATCTGACTCATAGATAATACCTAATATCTCTCTTAGTGCATCCGCAGGTGTTCCCCACACATCTACAATAGATTGAGGGATTAAATCACCCCAAGGAACAGGGTCAACCAAATCAAACATTAAAGAAGTTCTTTCCTTCTTGACTTCACCTGCTGTAATTTGGTTTACATTGTCAAACGCAATTCTACCCCCAACAAAATCTACTGAATCCGTATCTACACTATTCCAAAGTATATCAAT
>Ga0209482_1001562_pt1 | contig 15421 bp, 18 predicted proteins | sample CoawatmetaG10DNA_FD_187512 | JGI IMG/M metagenome (GOLD analysis project Ga0209482, IMG submission 187512) | Marine microbial communities from the West Antarctic Peninsula - Coastal water metaG104-DNA (SPAdes) (version 2) | ecosystem: Environmental > Aquatic > Marine > Coastal ...
AGGTAATGTTAGTTTCACTTTGTTTTAAGCCCAGTTCCTGAAATAAAAGCATGATGTATCTTAAACCATCTTCATTTTTTTTGATGGCGAATTGATTGTAGTAATGTAGACTGTTGTTTTTAAATATAACGATATGAAAGATACCTCGATCCACGTTCACCAGCATTTCTCTTTCTCGGGAGGCTGGATCTACTGTGGTTATGCCTTCAATAAATGTACTTCCTTGATGCAAAACCTTAAGCTCAATGGATTGATAAAAGGATTTGATTAATTTCATTAATCTCAAATCACCCGTAAAAACATTAACCAGACCTAACGATTTGTGCGCACAATGGTATACCGTCTCAATAATGGGATTGATAACACTGTTCACCTCGAGAAAGTCGAGATCCGCATTTTCAGCATGGATATTTTCAGGGACTAGGGTGTATTTATGAGTTTTGAAGGAGACCACGACCTCCCTCCAAAAACCGGCTGAAAGGACTTCATTGTTTTTATAAATATCGGCGATCGCTTGGACGCGTGTATTAACAGTTTTGACGTTTTCAAAAGAGTAAGACTCAAAAAGGACGACTTTTTTGGACGCATTGGTAACGCAGAACTGAAAATCTTTAACTCCTATTTGTAGAGAGAGCACATAATCATGCAGCTCAAGAATATCAAAAGACTCATCCTTTACTCGATGCAACAACAAGAAAGATTTTTGAGTATCTATTTCCAATTTATTCCCAGTTACCTGCTGTTGTGATATTTGTTCTAGAACCGAATCTCAGCGGTTTTTTGATATTGATTTCGCTCTCTTCATCTCTATCGGGGTCGATAGGGGAAGGATTCCATACTTCAATGGCATTCACCAAAAGATTGGCCTTTTTAATCCCATCCGCCCAAATAAGAAACTTAATTTTGGGTGTAATGCCCGGTACATAGGGAAGTTCAGTTAATTTGAAATTTGGATATTTATGGACACCATACAATGAATCTATGACTTGAACTCTACCAAGGGTATCTATTTGAACTGAAGTACTGTCAGCACCATAATCAAGTGTGATAACTGTTTCTATACGTTGTGTAATATAAAAGTAACCAGAATCTACAAAATGCAATAAACTATCCCAATTACTCGTATAGCGACCATGTACGGCTTTATAACCCAATTCAGCTTCACGGATCAGTTTGAGTTGATCAATAATGGCGGCCTCCATGGTTGCGATCCTTTTGGTCTCTTGTATGGTGGTATTGATGGAATAGTAGAGATAATAAGCCAATCCTACTGAGGTTATGGCAAATACTATTGTTAAGATTTTTATCCTTGACATCACAATTATAATTTTTATACAATTATAACAACTTTAAGCCTTCTATTAAACGGCAAGGCCTCAAATATTTTTAAAAAAATAATATCCACGTAATTTATTGATGTGAGCGGCATCAGAACAGAACTGAAAGGCGTTGTGTTTGTTGAACTTATGAAGCTGATTTACTTGTTCAAAACTGAGGTAATCTGCTTGAGTGAGAATTTGCTTCTTTAGTTCTGGGTCCTGACCTAATTTTAGATGCCCTCCGATCACGCGTACGCTGAAAAACAATTCAAGGGCATGTACTTGCTTATCGAGGTACTCATTGGTAAAACAAAAATCTTCGACGACTATATCCAAATGAGTTTCTTCTTTAAATTCCCTGATCAATGCACTTCTTGCATTTTCATTGGATTCAATTCCTCCGCCGGGTGGGGACCATAAAAACCCCTTTTTTCCAATGCCTTCATGTTTGAGCAATAAAATTCCTTGTTCTGTCAAATGTAACCCGCAAACCCGCACACGAACCTGTAAAGAATTTGTTTTTTTTAAATCAAAATCCATAACCTTGTAAAATTGATCAATGATTTTGATAAATTTACCGTGTTTAAAGTTTTAAATAAATTATATATCAGCTATGAAGTTTTGTTGTTCAGTTTTATTTGTATGGTTTGTGGGTACTGCATTTGCGCAAGAACCTGCGGTTTTTGAAGAACCGGTGAATGGACCTAAGATCGTTTTTTCTGAAGATAGGCATGAATTTGGAGACATCATCCAAGGCGATGTCATTGAACATGTTTTTGAATTTACCAACAGCGGAAATGCACCCTTAGTGTTACAAGATGTAAAAACTACTTGTGGTTGTACCGTTCCTGAGTGGCCCAGAACGCCGTTAGCTCCAGGAGCCACCGCTGAATTAAAGGTTAAATTCAATAGTGCTGGGAAAATAGGGATTCAAAATAAAGTCATCACCATTGTTTCAAATGCAACCAATCAAACCTCTAGGGTGATGATTGTGACCAATGTGAATCCTAAATCTTAAATAAGAGCTAGATATCTTATTTAATGTGTAAATAAGCACTTCTAGCAAACAGTATCCAGCCTATCACGAAACAGCTTCCCCCGATAGGAGCCAGTGCTCCTAGAGAGATGATATTGGTTATGGAGAGGGCGATTAGAGACCCAGAAAAGATAAAGATGCCTGACACAAAGAACAGGGCAATCAACTTTGATTTTTTTAAGGTGATACCTGATAGGAGTACACCCAAAGCATGGAAGATCAAATAGTTGATGGCGGTATTGAACGTGCTCTCTCTACTGTTCTCGATGAGTATGGGTTGCAATAGATGTGCACCAAAGGCGCCTATAAGAACGGCCAAAGCACACAATAAGGTTCCCAAAATGATGACCTGCTTATGCATAATTTCGAGCCCCAAATATGGCACTGCCTATGCGGATCATCGTACTGCCATTGGCTAAGGCTATTTTGTAGTCTCCGCTCATGCCCATACTGAGAATCTTAAAGTTTTGATGATGACTCTCCATTGGTTCATTGAGGCTTATTTTTAGTTCATGGAGTTGGGTAAATTCTTGGGCGATGCGCTCTGAATCTTCGGTGTAGGTAGCCATTCCCATTAAACCTACAATTTCAATATTTTCAAGAGCTAACGTGGGTAATTTTTTTGAGAGATCGGAGACTTCTTCCATGGAAAAACCAAACTTTTCTGTCTCCTGAGCAATATGTACCTGAAGCAATACCTTGATTTTTCTACTATTTTTTCTGGCTTCTTTATTGATTTCTCGCAGGAGTTTTTCCGAATCGACCGAGTGGATTAAATCCACAAAGGGAGCGATATATTTAACTTTATTCCTTTGTAGGTGCCCAATCATATGCCAGCGGATGTCTTTTGGGAGGCGCTCGTATTTACCGACCAACTCTTGTACTTTGTTCTCACCAAAATCTCTTTGTCCAACCTCTTCATAAAGTTTTTGGATCATTTCATCAGGTTTGGTCTTGGAGACTGCGATCAAGGTGGCACCAAAGGGAGCAAGTTCCTCTAAATATTTAGTTATTGTTGACATATGCTTTTTTTACGGTAATGCAAATTTGTGCATATTCCGATAGATAAAATAAAATTTATTGCATTGATTTTTCAATAAATGTAATAACTTGATGAATCAAACCAAACATAAAATACCATGAAACAAATAATTTTTGCATTAATAACCACGCTATTTTTAACAACGGCGCAATCACAAGTTATTCAATCGCGACGCTTGGACGTTGATCCTGCTGAAGTGGCTAAATTTGAAGCCGCTGTGGCGAAGAAAAATCAGATGTACAATAGTAAAGATGACCAGGCAAGGTGGATCACTTTTCAAATCATGACGGGACCCTATGCTTACAATTATATCAGAACTCAAGTTGCTGAATCGATGAGTGAATTTGATGTTGTGGACAAGACGGGCAACGATTTTTGGCAAAAAACAGTGGGTCCGCTGCACACATCAGTGGGTAATAGAATATGGGCAGTGAATACTGAAATGACCTACAACCCAACGGTGGCCAAACAAGTGAATCATAGGAGAATTATCTATTATAATGTCAAAGACGATAAGCTCAATGATTTTTGGAGATACAGAGAAAGGGCTAAAAAAATCTGGAAAGAAATGGAGATGGAAAACAGGGTGGGAGTGATGACTTGTCTGTCTGGATGTGATGGTAACTGGGTGCAGGTAAGATTTCATCATAAAGATTTCACGAATGAAGAGGAAGCTTGGGAAAATATGCCTGCCTTTGCTGAAGCATACAATGGTTTATTTGGAGAGGGGTCTTACACAGAGGATCTAGAGCGGCTAAGGAATTCTTTAATGCCCAATGGTAGAAGAATTCGTCATCATAAGCGATTGCCGGAACTTAGTTCTTCTTGGAGATAGATTTTATTTTAAAATATGGATTAAGGCCTCTTTTAGAGGCCTTTTTTTATAATTTTGAAATCAGAATAAGGTTATTTTATCTTCATAAAAAAACAGATGGCTCATGCTTTCAGAGCGCCTTTTAGTGGTATTCTCTGATACATAATAAGGCAGATAGCTTCCCAGATTGGTTTATATCCCATTAAGAACTTATTTTGCGGTATGTTGATTCCATTTTTCAATGGCCTGTTTTTTGGTCTCATGTTAATTTTTGTTTTTGGCCCTACTTTTTTTGCTTTGATTCAAACAAGTATTCAGCAAGGGGTCAAGCGCAGTTTATTCTTCGTATTAGGGGCTTTTTTTATTGATTTTTTATTTGTTACCGTTTCACTCTACGGATTATCAGACTTATTGAATAATCCCGATACGGTAGAGGTTAGAAATGGGATCGCCATGATTGCTATGTTGGGTGCCGGGATATACTATTGGTTCAAGACGCCTTATCATCCAGATAAAAAAACGGTAATTTCTCCTTTGAATGCTTCTTTTAAATACATTTTTAAAGGAATGATCATCAACTTATTAAATCCATTTTTATTGGTCTTTTGGATTTCGCTTATTTCAGTGGTGGAAGCCAATTACTCTTATGATGACAAGGGCAATAGCTATTTCTTTTTAGGTGTATTAACGATTTCTTTGATCCTTGATATCTCCAAGTCTTTATTGGCGCAAAAATTAAAGAACCTGATCAAACCCAAGGTCATCGCCAGTGTAAATAAAATTTTGAGCATCGTGATGTTATTGTTCAGCCTACGCATAGGTTATGCCCTTATAACGTCTTGATTAAGGCCTATCCAGTAGGCGCCTGTGGTAATTGATCTGGCCGAGATGATAGTTCAAATGGCTCATGAGATGAAAAAGGAAATATTGAACCGTCATTTCATGACCGAAAACGTCGATGGGATATTTCAGCTGCATTTTGGTAGCGTCTAATTGGTCGAAAGTGAGGTTGATGGCTTCTTTAGTGGATGCAATTTCGAGACTCAAGGCTGCTTTGGAGAGGTGCGGTGTGCTGAACTCGGCTTCTCGGTCCCTGATATAGCCCGTTTCACCAAGGATATGGCCTATAAAATGTTTCAGGTTACCGGTCAAATGCTTGCACAAATTTCCTGCAGAATTTAAAATTTCTTGATCGATGAGCCAGAGAGAAGACTCATGGCGATAGGCATTGATTTCTTTTTCTAGTTTATCCAAATCTCTTAGAAACAACTTACGTAGATCTTCTTTCATTTTTTGTGGGTTATCAGTGAGTATTTCATTTGATACGATCGATGGTCCTGATCAATCCAAAAGTAGATTGGACAGGAAGGTGGTTTTTAAAAACAACCAAAAAAGGAATAATGCGATGGCCCATTGTAGGTAAATATTATAATAATCTAGGGTGTCTTTATATCTTGTTTCTTTGATTTCTGCTTTTTCCAACTGATCGATTTGATTGAATACAGCTTCCAAAGCTGCTTTATCTGAGACACGATAGAACTTACCATTACCAATTTTGGCAATTTCTCTGAGATTGGTTTCGTCCAAGGTATTCTCCACGTAGCGGGGACGCCCAAAAAAATCTTGTCCAAAAGGAACTTTACCTTCCTTGCCTATCGCAATAGAATAAATGGTAATTTTGTAGGCGGCGGCCAATTTAGCAGCGGTAATGGGGTCTATATTGCCTGCGGTATTGTCTCCATCGGACAATAAGATCATCACTTTGGATTCGGATTCAGATTCTCTTAGCCGATTGGTACCCACGGCTAGCGCACTGCCGATGGCCGTTCCTCGATTTTCGATCAAACTGAAGTCAATACCGTCTATATAGGTGTTTAAAAGCTCATAATCAGTCGTTAGAGGAGATCTCGAATAGGCATCTCCCGAGAAAACAACCAGTCCAATCCGATCTTGAAACCGGCCCTTGACAAAATTCCTGGCTACTTCTTTTGCCGACTCCAATCTGTTGGGTTGAAAGTCTTGAATTTGCATGGATTCTGATATGTCAATCACCATCATGATGTCAATGCCTTCGCTCCATTGTTCGATTTGCTCATCCGTAGTTTGTGGGCGTGCCAATGCCAATATGACCAATGCTATGACGGTGGCCATGATGATGGGGGGGATGAATCTCAAAAAACTGAGGGCATCGTTTTTGATGTTTTCTTTGTTCAAGGCGATGGGCAATTTTTGGTTATAAAACCTGCGCATAAGCCATCGGAACAAAAAAATCAAGGGAATTAAAATTAGGGCATACAGCCAAAGGGTATTTTGCCAATCAAAAGTTCCTAAACGTTCCGCAGTAAACCAATAGGGAGAAAACCATGAGATTTGATTATTTTCCATTTTTAATATCTTCGATTTTCATATGAAATCTATGTTGTGTGAAATCTTCTATGTCTTGAAAACTCTTATAGAGTTCCGCATCCCTATGGTTGCCATAGACGCTTCTATCAATGTTCCTAAGGGCTTCTTTGAGCTCTGAGGTAAACTCCAGCGCTAGTATTTCTTTGGTAGTCAGTTTGCTGAAAGGTTGAAGTTCTAGCCTTTCCAGATAATTTTTCCATTGAGTGAGGCCTTGTGCGGCCCTTTCGCGGTCTACGTTTTCTTTGAGGGCATGAATGGATTGACTGATGAAATTTGAAAAGAGACCGTATTCTTTTTTCAGTCTCCTGATGGTGAAATAATTTCTTATTTTTTGACCAAAAATAAAGAAGACCATCAAGGAAATGATCAATAATATCCCTACAATGATCCACATTAAGGGATAATTGAACAGTCGGGCTACTGGATTGTATTGTGTGTTCTGAATCAATTGAGTGGTGTCACTGACCTGCTGCAGGGGCACCAGTTCTTCAAAAAAGAGGGAATCCAGAGGAGTAGCCAAAACAATAGAATCATTGGATTGAACCACAAAGACTGGTAATTGTAGTTTTTGAATCAGATCGATCTCAAAAGACTGAAAGCCATAGACGGCAGAATCAAAAGCATTGTCGCTTCTTAATTCGGTCTCAATGAAAAATTTATCAGCATATTCAAAAGGGCTGAAATTATAGTTGCTATCGGCAAAAAGGACTTCGATTTCCATGGGGTATTCGGCCGTAACCCAATAATGGACGGTGCTTCCCAATTGGAGACTGTCTTCAATGAAACCTCCATTGATTTTAATTTCTTGGCTCTGTACCAGCAGCACAGAGAGCATCAATAATGAGATGAAGAAGTTACGTTTATCGGGCACGGTGGGATGATTTTTTTTTATTTCTACGAGTAAACAATTTAAGTAGGCCTGGAACGTAGTCTTCTTCGGTTGATATACGGGTATAATTGGCATCATTGCGTGCACAAAAGCGTTCCAAATCAGCAGTATTTGTCTGGTGGGTTTGGTCCATTATTTTTCTAAACTTAGCCGAAGAACTGTTTATCCAAATGTTTTGCTGAGATTCATTTTCGTACAGCGGAACAATGCCCACTTTAGGAAATTGGGATTCTCTTGGATGATAGAGTTGAATCGCGATGAGATCGTGTTTGTGCGCCATACCTTTGAGGCTTTGCAGGTAGCCATTATCTATAAAATCTGAAATAACAAAAATGACACTTCGTCTTTTGAGTATATTTAGTAGGTATTTAATCCCTTTATTCAAGTCGGTTTTTTTTGATTTGGGTACCAGTTTGAACAATGAATTGATGATTTCATAAGAATGTTTGATGCCTTTGGCCGGCTTAATGTAACTTTCTACTTCATCCGAATAGCACATGAGACCTACCTGACTGTTTTCCTTGATGGCAGAGATAGACAGTAGGGCGGTCAATTCCTTACCAATGTTTATTTTTTGATTCCCTTCTTTACCTATTTCCTGTGAAGCCGAGACATCCAACATGAAAAAGACCGTTTGTTCTTTTTCCTCTTTGAAGGTTTTAATAAAGGTCCCTTGACCTTTTGCAGTCACATTCCAGTCGATCGATCGGATGTCATCCCCATATTGATAAGTCCTCACATCATCAAACTCAAGTCCTGATCCTTTAAATATAGATTTAAAATCACCTTGCATTTGAGAGTTAATTGCTTTTCGCACTCTTATCTCATATTTTCGTAACTTCTTGAGGATTTCCTTCATGTACCCTAATTTAGTGGCAAAACTATATACATTAATGTTTATCTAATGCGTCGATCTTTTTATTTCATTATTTGCATCATCATGGGGTGTAATACCCCTGATCAGATCCCAGATACCTTGCTCAACGAGGTAGTCATGAGTAATATTTTACTTGATGTCCATCTTTTGGAATCAAAAATAAATACTCTCGGAAAAAAAGGAGATACTTCTTTTCAAATTTATGATCATTTTGAAAAATTAATTTTAGAAAAACATGGTGTAGACTCTTTGGTATATACTCAAAACTTAGCTTATTATTTGGAGCACCCAAGCTTACTTGAAAAGGTATATACGGCCATCATAGATAGTCTTTTGCTCAGAGAGAACACCAACAGGATCGATTAGTGCGTATTTACCCAACTCAAATTGAGCAAAAATTAGAAGTTGATCAGATACGAGATTTGATCAAAGGTTATTGTCAAATGCCTGTTTCAGGAGCATTGGTGATGTCGACATCACCATCAGTCGATTATGGTGAGATCAGGCAGCGACTGATGCAAACCTCAGACTACATTAAAATCACAGAAAACGATGCAGGCTATCCAAAAGGGAATTTAGAAGATATCAAACCGCTGTTGATTAAAATTAAGTTGAAAGGCAGTTATCTAGGTGCCGATGATTTTTTCTTATTAAGCAAGGGTAATAGAATTTTAAGTCAATGGCAGCAATTTCTTTCTAAGAACAAGGAATCCTATACTTGGCTGGCCCAACTCGCCGGTGATTTCGAGGTGGATCAGGCCTTGTCAGATAAGATAGACGAAGTGATCGATGATCGGGGAGAAGTGCGTGACAATGCCAGTCCAGCTCTCATGAAAATCCGACGTGACATCGTAAAGTCTGAGCAGAAGGTACGCAAATCCATCAGAACCATATTTGATCAAGTCAAGAAAGATCATTTTACGGATGAGAGTGGTGAGATCACCATCAGAGAAGGCAGATTGGTGATTCCGGTTAAAGCGGAATTCAAGCGAAAAGTAGCAGGATTTGTCCATGATGAATCTGCTACTGGACAAACCGTCTTCATGGAACCTACCCAAGTACTCGAATTGAATAATATGGTTCGTGAGCTGGGCTATCAAGAGCAACGCGAGGTGCTTAGGGTATTGACCCAATTGAGTGATCGGGTCAGAATAAATTTAAGTGAGTTAGAAAAAGGTGCTGATTTTCTACCGAAACTAGATTTCATAAAAGCGAAGGCCAAGTTTGCTTATCAATTTGGAGCCTGTATCCCGATACTCAAAAAAACGCCCGGCATGGAGCTGATCAAGGCGGTGCATCCATTGCTTTGGAAGGTCAATCAGGAGCAGCAGAAAGCAGTGGTGCCTTTGGATCTTCATTTGTCTCATCAAGAACATAGATTTTTAATCATTTCCGGCCCCAATGCGGGAGGCAAGTCGGTAGCCATGAAAACCGTAGGTTTGCTGCAATATATGCTCCAATGCGGGTTTCCAGTTACCGTAGATCCTGCGTCTATTTTTGGTGTATTTGATCAAATATTTATTGATATTGGAGATTCACAGTCACTAGAAAATGATTTGAGTACCTACAGTAGTCGACTCACTGCCATGAAATATTTCAGTGAATGGGCAGACCGAAAATCCTTGATATTGATGGATGAATTTGGCACGGGTACAGAACCTCAATTTGGTGGAGCCATTGCTGAGGCATTGCTGAATAGGCTGGTTCATCAACAGTCATATGGGGTCATTACTACACATTATGCCAATATCAAAAAATATGCAGACCATGTCAAGGGTATGGTCAATGGGGCGATGCGCTATGATACCGATCATTTGGTCCCACTTTATGAGTTGGAGATCGGAAAGCCCGGCAGCTCCTTTGCCTTGGAAATCGCACGAAAAATCGGTTTGAATAATGACCTGATAGCCTATGCTAAAAGTAAAATAGGGGTCAGTCAGGTAGATTATGATAAAATGTTGACCGAGTTGCAAGGCGATAAGGCAAAATATGAGAAACTCAACCAAGACTTAACTCACAAAGAGTCCCAATTGAAGCAATTGCGCATTGATTATTTGTCTTTGAAGGAGATGTTAGAATCAGACAAAAAACGCATCATACGCGAATCAAAAGTGGAAGCGGGTCGAATTTTAGAGGGTGCCAATAAAGAAATAGAGCGGGTCATTCGGGATATCAAAGAATCCAATGCAGACAAAGAAAAAACGCGTGCAGGTCGGGAAAGTATCGCGGATTTGAAATTAAAAATGGCTATTACATCTGAAAAAAGAAAGGCTCATTCAGCCACTTTTAAGGTAGGAGATCAGGTGCGCATCAAAAATCATGAGGGAACAGGTACCTTGCTACACATCAAAGGGAAAAAAGCGCAAGTCGTTTTTGGGTCTTTGACCTCTTTTGTTCAACTGGATCGATTGGAAAAGATTTCAGGATCGGCGGGAAGTACAACTCAGAAAAAAAGGCGTATCGGGGGTCTTGATTTGACCCAAAGACAAGAGCATTTTAATAGAGCGCTTGATGTGAGGGGAAAGCGACCGGAGGAAGTCTTAGCTATTTTAGATGCCTTTATGGATGACGCCATTGTTCTGGGCAACGCAAACTTGAAAATCATTCATGGGAAAGGTCATGGGGTGCTCAGAGAGGTGATCAGAACCCACCTGAAAACCTACGGAAACATCGAAACGATGCAAGACGAGCACGTAGATCGCGGGGGCAGCGGCATTACGCTGATCAACTTAAAGTAGTCCTTTGATTTAGGATAGAGTTCAACTTTACCACAGCTCTTTTTTTTATTTAAAAAAAAATAATGATAATATTGGGTATTATTAACCAAACAAATGAACCATGAAAAAGAATTTATTTATCATTATCGCACTGATGGCAATTAGTTTTTCCTATGCCCAGAACATCCGAGTATATAACTGGGATTTTAAAAATGGATCTGAAGCAGAAGTAGGAAAAATATTTGAACAGTATTTTGATCGAGAAAGAAATTCTGGATCTGCCATATTACAAAGAGTAAGGTTTTTAGATAACGTTACCCATCGTGTCCTTTTGACGGGAGATCCTGCGAATTGGGGTCCAAAAGAAGAGACCAGTGATGCTGAATGGGATGCATTTTTGAGGGGGATGTGGATGAACCAGCGCTCTAAAGCACCGGGCTCGTATACAGGAAAATCATTGGCATGGATTGAAGGAGATCGTGAAAAAAACAATGTAGGACAAATGTGGATTATGAACGTAGCTGATTCAAAGAAATATCTCGACGCTCATAATAAGTTTGTGAAGCAAGCCGCAGATATTATAGGTGACCGTTCGATGGGTTTTGGTAAGATGAATATGGGTAGGAATGGGGCCACTCATTATGCGGTATTTTACGGAGATAACTTAAGTGACGTCGAGCTTACCATGGACAAGATAAGAGCATCTAAGGCATTTACTGAAATGATTGAAAACAGGGGAGAGGTTGAGATATTGAACAGCTATATGGTAAGTACCTTGATGATTTTAGAGTAAATACTAAATAATAACATACAAGGAGAGCGGTCACTAATAGGTCCGCTCTTTTTTTTGTTTGCTATTTTAAAATCAGCATCGTCGTACAAAACTCAATTTTTTCTATATTTTTTTCTTGAAATTGTGAAATATTATTGTGTGACATCTGATATTTATTCTGCGTTGTTTTTTGTAGTTAACCCAAATGATGTACGTTGCATATAGAATAGATAGTTGATGATATTGATAGGTGACGTAGGAGGTACCAAGACTGAATGGATGGTGTTGGAAAATGGAGTTTCTAGAACATTCAAGACCATTGGAGTGAACCTGGTACACGAAAAACTGACTGAATTCTTGAAGAAGGTAGCGAAGTCCCTTCAACCTTTTAGTGAGGCGGATCAAGTGTTTTTGTATTTTGCAGGTTTATTGGATGTTCCGCGTCAGAGAAGAAAGGCACAAGATGAAATTAAAAAGAGCTTTCCGAGGGCAAAAATCACCATTGAAAATGATCTCTTAGGGGCGGCAAGAGGAGCTTACCAGACTTCTCCAGGATGGATTGGGATTTTGGGTACAGGCGCCAATTTCGCCTATTACAATGGTAAGGTGATCACCCAAAGAATCCCTTCTCTAGGCTATATACTAGGTGATGAGGGAAGTGGGGCTGCTTTTGGTAAAAAATTATTGGCAGATTTTGCCCGTCAAAAATTACCAGCTGACTTGGAAGATGAATTTCGCAAAGCCTATAAACTCGATGAAGCGACCTTGATCAGCAAGGTTTATGACCCTAAAGGGTCCAAGGCCTTTTTAGCAAGTTTCAGCCTATTTTTACACGCCCATTTGGCACACCCTTATTGTCATCAATTGGTGTATCAGGCATTTTTAGAGCATTTTAAAGCCGTAGCTGGTAATTACAATCCAGGTACCTTGGTCAGTTATACCGGATCGATTGCTTATCAATTCAGTACTGTGCTTGAAGCCGCCGCTGCATCTATTGGTATAGCTATTCATTCTATTGTGCCAACCCCTATTGAAGGGCTGGTGAATTATCATAAATTATCATAAAATATTAAGGTTAATGTCGATCACAGAGTCATCTTCTCCCTATCAAGATTTAGAAAAACTAGCTTTAGGTGAGGTACTGGAAGGCATCAATAAAGAAGATCAAAAAGTAGCGTTGGCGGTATCGAAAAAATTGGATCAGATCACATCTCTCATCGAGCAAGTCGTTCTCAGGATGAAATCAGGTGGGCGGATCTTTTATATTGGAGCAGGAACCAGTGGTCGTTTGGGCATCCTAGACGCTTCAGAATGTCCACCCACCTTCGGCGTGGGCTATGATGTGGTGATCGGCATCATTGCGGGAGGTGATGGCGCCATTAGAAAAGCAGTAGAATTTGCTGAAGATGATGGTCAGCAGGCCTGGAAGGATCTGAGGGTCTATCAACCTAGTGCACAAGACAGTTTGATTGGACTGGCGGCATCGGGTACAACGCCTTATGTATTGGGTGGTGTGCGGGAAGCCAAAAAGCATGGATTGTTGACGGGATGTATCGTATGTAATCCAGACAGTGCGCTGGCCCAGGCTGTGGAATTTCCTATTGAGATCGTCATGGGTCCTGAATATGTTACTGGTAGCACCAGGATGAAAGCAGGCACTGCGCAGAAGTTGGTACTCAATATGATCAGCACTGCGGTGATGATTCAGTTGGGTAGGGTAAAAGGCAATAAAATGGTGGATATGCAATTGAGCAATGACAAATTGATAGATCGAGGTATCAAAATGATTGTCCTGGAGACGGGTCTAGATCGGGCAGCGGCAGCATCCCTGCTCAATAGCCATGGTTCGGTGCGTAATGCGATAGATGCACATAATCAGAATTGAGTCTACAAATAGGTTGATATAATATGCATCAGATAGAACCTTTTTACAATTGGCTCAAGTACTATGATTCAAGTACAGACGGTCGATCTCCATTTTCTGGAAAAACCTATAATTATGATACCTATTCTGAGAAAGTTTATGGGTACTATATCGATCCCGCATGGGACTATTTTGGTTCAGAAACCCTTTATATAAAAATACTCTTCTGCGATTATGACGAAGGTTATGCAGTGCTGGAGTTCATTGGTGAATGGAACGACGCCATAAATAACGATATCATGCTCCTCAAAAGAAATATTATTGAAGTGCTACTGGCCGAAGGAATCAATAAATTCATCATGATAGGAGAAAATGTGTTGAATTTCCATGGCAGCGATGACAGTTATTATGAAGAATGGCTTGAAGAAGTTGAAGAGGGTTGGATTGCATGTGTGAGCTTTCCTGATTTCTTAAGGGAAGAAATGGCTAAGTACAATTTAGATACTTATATAAACATGGGCGGTACTTTGGAAATTGAAAAATGGCGGACCTTATCTCCGAGTGCTTTTTATCTTTTGATTTCGGGTCTGATCAGCAGGAGATTATCCATCTGAGGATGAGATTTTCTTTACTGAGGCGATCTGAGCTATAAGGTATTTTCTGCCGCTATTGATTTGAAGGCAAAGGATGCGAGTTCTTTTTAGCTCAAGATATTGATAAGAGGCTTTATTAAATAAAAATTGATCCCCAACTTGAAGTGTTTTGAGTAGACAGGTATCATCGGGGTGGTCATACTGCTTTAGTAAGGCATATAGATTTGGATCAGAGCAACTCGAAGCTTTGGGACTCCTGAGGTAATGGGCCAATCTTTTCATGAGCAGCTCAGGAAAAACCTCTGGATTGAGCACGGGCAATGAAACCATTTTGAAGGCATTTTTCCATTCTTCGCCGTGAGGGTTTACTTTATTTTTGTGTTTTTGGTAGGTGATTAGGTGTGCCACTTCATGCAAATAAGTGATTAGAAAAGCATAATGATTCAGATCATTGTTGATGGTGATGATATGCTTTCGTTGGATGGGCTCAAACCGGTAATCACCAAATTTTGTGCGTCTGTTTTTTTTGATTTTGAATTCAAATCCATGTTGCAGGTAGAGTGCCAAGCAATACTGGGCGGCCTCTAGTGGTACAAAACGCTTAAAAATGGCTAAATAATCTTTTTTCAATTGAATGAAGTCTCCTTTTAACCTACCAAAATTATAAAGTTAGGATAGGCGACCAAAATAACAGTCAAATGATCAAGAAAATTTAATTATTGATCAGAAGTCTATATCCATATTTCTTTTTATTCTCGGAGCGGGATAGATGCTCTTATTCCTTTTTTAGAATAGCGAATAATCCTCGAATAACAGATAATTTAAATTCTATAAAAACAAACAAAAAAAATATAATGTTTAAACATCTTTATTGAAAAAAATATTTGTTTTCTTCCTTGATCATTTGACTTATTAAAATAATTAAACTATCATCGTGCATTGTGTTGCATACGGCGCCATTACCCCTCATTAATTTTTTGAAAAAAGCCAAATAACTAACTAATACCAAAATGAGATCAGCATTTTTTATTTACATCCATGGGAAGCTGAATTTTAATTCAGTAATGCTCAATCTAGGATTTTTCAAATTCA